>MDTE01039833.1_pt1 | contig 18833 bp, 17 predicted proteins | sample 811231 | NCBI WGS metagenome assembly MDTE01 (sample SAMN05326651, study PRJNA326480) | marine metagenome | isolation source: seawater | place: Indian Ocean: Red Sea | collected 2010 | reverse complement strand
TCAAATATTAAAAATGATATAAGATTAAACACCACAATGATGTGCTGTATGAATCGTGGAAAGAAAAGAGCGAGACGCGCAACAAGGTATAGAAAGAATACAGTAGTTCCAGAGAAAGATACAGAAACATGTATTGAAATCCCCAAAGCAAAAGAAAGAAGAATGGATATGACTGTAGAAGAACTAAATAAATTTAATAGAGAAGTTATGTACTGTGGAGGATGTAAGACACCCTTTAACCTTGGCTCAAATGAGTTAAAAACACATTGTAATGGATGTAATCAATTCTTCCATTGCAAAATAGCCGGGAAATGTGTAGGAGAAGACTGTACTTATAACGGACATACTGCGAGTTACTGTTATAATTGTGTAAAGAAGACATACGATAATGGAAATTGCTTATGTAATGATTGTGATACTCCTAGATGATCAAATTAAAGATGATTCTATTTAATTCATCAAATACTGTATTACTTGTTTTTATTAAAAACATATACTTATCCTTTCTTAGGGTATTACATAAACCCATCAAAATATATAGATATTTTTTGATTAACTTGATTTTATTATAGTCTTCCAGTTTTTTAAATTTATAACACTCTAAAATAGTATCTTCTCTATCATTAAGGAATTCTTTAATCTTATGAATCAAATAAATTGATTTATCATTATCAGGTAGATTATATAATGACACTTCCATATCATATAATCCACTTACAAACTTATTTGTATTACAGAATTCTCTAAGATACCATATAACCTTTTCATTTTCTTTTGTACCCTCGATTATATCAAATTGAATATGGCATCTATCTTTATTAACCATATTATTAAATATTCTATTGTCTCCACGGTATTTTGATAATACATTGTAATAATTATATATAGGATTTGTATTTCCTATCACTTCGGGTTGCTGACTCCTTATTAGATTTACATAATCTATATCACCATAAAAGATGATATTACCACGTGTATCTTTCCCTCTTCTACCAGCCCTCCCAGACATTTGAAGGTAGTCTTCATTAGTAAATGTATTATTATCTATACCTAAGAAACAGGATGTTCTAACGGGTAGATCAATCCCCAAACACAAAATCTCACCAGAAATAACTATTCCAATTTCTTTTTTAGACAATAGCTTCTGTAGTATCCAATTATATTCATCTGGAGCATTCTCAATATATAGACCAATACCTCTCTTTAACATCTGAAATAATGGACTTTCATATGGAATCTTTATACCAAGTGTCTTCTTTATCTCGCGCCGTACTTCCCTTATAGTATCAGCAGACATAGGTTCATTAGAATTAGTAAAAATGAAATCGGGATGTTTCTTAAATATATCTTGAGTACAAAAATCAGGATATTCTATAAATTCATTCATTTCTTTCTTAATATTTGATGTCTGAATCTTTTTAAGGCTTTCATTATCTAGTTTAGAGATATCATTTAATTTTGACTCATAATAATTAATAATTGAAGTAATATATGTATTTTTTTCTTTCTTTTCAAATAAATGCATTTTTTCCCGTATTTCGTATTGAGCATCATTTGTCTTTGACCCTACCTTAATATTAGATTGATACTTCTCTCGGCTATCTAAATATTTCTGATATAATTCATTCTTCTTTTCAAGAATATCATAATGATATGGATATTCTTCTAATTCTTTTTTATTTAAATACTCAAAAATATCATTAAATAAACATCTACATACATTTTCATCTTTATGGAACATTATCATTGGAAACATATCGTTTTTCTTAACATTTTGAATGAATTTAATTATATCATTATCATTACTAATGGATCTATCATTTGACTTACTAACCGTAAAACTATCAAAGATAGATTGTATTTTTTCTGTATAATTCTTTGACCATTCTATCATCTTAGATTTTATAAATAATTCATACTCTTTACAATTATCTAGTGTCAAAATACAATTATCTTCAAAATATTCATCTGGAGAACACCCATCTAACATATCATTCTCTTCATCAATTTCTTCAAATGTATCATAAACCTTATCCCAAATAACCGCACAATCATTTGGAGTATAAGATAAAATACTATCTCTATAATCATCGTTAATATCATTATATAATGCTAGAGGATGAAGCTTTATCAATTTATTATTCTTCCACAACCATCTCTGGTGATTTATAAACCTTTTATTGTACTCAATATAGTTTATTTTATGATTAGGATATACCTTCGAGAATACATCTTTTAAGAAATCAATGTTCTTGATAGTCGCAGATAGTGCTAAAAAATTACATTTCATTGACTTAATAATATTTTCATAAATATCTCCATCTTCTTTACGGTTTAAATTATGGATTTCATCAAATACAGTATAGTCAAACTCAAATCCGATTTTATTAAAATTATTTTCTATTTCACGGGGAGTTCCAATAAATATATTTGTATCTGAACTATATGAAAAGTTTGAAATATTATCCAATAGAAAATGGACTTTGTAACCCATATGAATAAAATGTGAACCAACCTGATAAGCTACAGGCTTTGCGGGACAAACATATAAAATCTTTTTATGCAAAATTCCAGCAACCATCGCTATAAATGATTTTCCAGAAGATGTCGGGGCTTTAACTATTACACTTTCTTTCTTATTAATAAAGTTAATCGTATCTTTTTGCCATTTATCAAAATCTTTAATTTCCTTATTCCAATTATTCAAAGGAGGAAGCATATCTCCCATTTTTTTCATCATAAATAATTTATACTCGGTTTCATCTAATACACTCTTGATTTCATCTATTAATTTTTTATTATCCTTTGTTTCTTCATCTTTTAAATCATTATATAGAAGGATAATATATTTCATATTCTTCTTCTTCTTTTTCCAATATTTATTCAATAGCAAGAATTTATAGTTTATGATTCCCTCGTTTGTCTTAATTGAATGTAAAAGTTTAAAAGGATCATTATAATCAAGGTTATCAATTAAATATTCAGCCCTCTTATAATCCTCCTGAATATTATTTTTCCTCTTTTTTTCATTTTGTTCTTGAATAATTAGATCTTTTTTCTTAATAACCTTTTTCCCTTTATGGTGATTCTTCTTTTCCTTCTTTTTTTGTATTTCTTTATCAATAATAATATCTTCAACCATATGTTTAAGGTTCAAATTGAGATCTTTTGATAAATCTCTCAAAAATACAGAATACTTTTGCTTATCAATAGTTTGCTGTGTAACATATTTTTGTTCAGCCATTTACTGAAGTGTATGAAATATAGTATACTATATTATTATGGTATATGTTTAAATATTTAAAATCATAATTATATAGTATACTATATATGAATCTAAAAAAAATGTTTAGAAAAAATGGCCTCATTATGATAAACTCTGAAAATGCAACTCAATATAATTATTTTGTTATAAATAATTACTTGAAAATTAAAGATATAAACAAGATTAATATTGAATATTTTAAAAAGAAAGGATATAACTATTGTTTAACATTATAGTGGACATTAAATAATCCTATTATTTTACCAAGTATATATGCTAAGAATAGTAACATAATACTTTTAGTAATTATACTATCATTAAAACTATTGAAAAATTCCTCAATACCAAACCCAGTTAAATCAAAATTAGTTTCTTTTTGAGAATTAATTAGACTCCCATACATCTTTTTTAATATTATTGTTTGATTAGATATATTATTTGAACATTTATCTTTTTCATATGTTTCAGATATTTCAATAATCTTATTAATAACATCTGGAACATATTTTAGAAGCTTATTTGATACAGTATTAATCTCTTGCTTAGTATAATTATTAGGTTCAGATGAATTTAACCTTAATAGTTCTCTCAATAAATCAATAGGGTTATTTGAAATTCCTTGGGCATACAAATTATCTATAATATCATCAAAATCAAGGGAATCAATACATGTTGTATATTCAGATACACTTGTAACTATAAATTTAAGAATTAATTTCTCAATATAAATTAACTCTTGAGACCGATTACTTTTACCTAATTCATAAATATTTTCCATTTCACCTATAGTAGTAATTAGTCTCTCGTGTTCAATTAATTCTTCGGGTGTAGAATTATCAAGTAAAGTTAGCTTATCAAAAATACATGTTTGGAAATCAGTTGTAGTCCTATCAAATACTGTCATATTTGTTCTAAAAACAGAGTTTAAATTAGCCATTATATACTATATATTATAATTTATTTATTTTCTTTTGTGCCGTTTCTAAATAACGGGAATGTTCAATTATATATAATAAATTTTTCAATGTCTTATCCTCTTTCATTTTGTGATGTGAAATAAGAATAGAATCAAACCTCTTTTTTCCATTTATTCTAAAATCATAATCCTTCATAAAATTCTTCCATTCTATTTTAGTATTTATTGATTTGATAGTTCCACAAGAAGTCTTAAATGTAGAGTAGTTCTTATTTGGAAGATACTTACTTAAATTATAAGCTAGTCCTTCTTTCCATGGGGCTATCTGATACCATACATTCTTATAATTACAACATGATATTATATCAGATAAACTTTGATCTCCTGTAACTAATATATCATTCACACTATCTTTCATTAATGAAATAAATAATTCCCTTTTTTGAGGGAGTATATCAGCTCTAAAAACAATAGAAGATCTTTTTTTATCATCTCCTTTTAATATAGTTTTATGTTCTTTCCCAATAATAGAAATATTATCATATTTCTCTTTACATATTTTAAGAGTCTGACTCTTAAAATTAGGGTTTGTATATATTTCTTCTTCAATCCAATCTGGTATAATTACCTGAAAAAATGAATGTTTAGATCTATACTTTCTACATATCATTTCTAAATATGAAAGGAAACAATATTTAGAATGTATTCCCCACTGTGGTGAAGGTTGTATATAAACTAGAGCATATGGTTTCTTTATTATATTCTGTTGCTTCCATTTAAAATTATTAAATAATATACCTAAGTTATCTTCTCCAACACCGATTGGAAAGGTATATGGTGGATATTCCCCGTTGTATTCACTTACAGAAAATGTATTGAACACATTTGCATAACTAATTAGTTTCTTAAACTTCTTTATATCAAATGTCTTATTAATAATAGGTATCGCCACCATTATATCAAACTTAACCTTCTTTTTTAATACAAGTTTATCATATTCAACACATTCTTCATGGTCACTACCATCTTTACCAGTTAATTTATAAATATTACCATCTATACCTAAATCTTTGTATTTCTGAGGGGCTGTAGTACATATAGATATTTTAGCTGTAGGATACCATTCTTTTAAATAATCATAGAATGTTTTACATACAATAATGTCACCAAAGCCACCACACGGTGTATTAAATAATCCAATAGATATATTTTTATAATGTTTATCACTTATCTTATTTCTCTCAGATATTTTCCAAAATATATCGTATAAATCTTCATAGTACTTAGATTTTTGGGATAATGTTATTATTTCATCAACCATTATATTAATATATTACTATATATTAATAATGATAGATGGAGGTAAATTAATAGCAAGGGGTTCCAATTCTTGCGTTATTAAACCAAGTATTCCGTGTGATATAAATAAAAAACCATCAAATAAAAGAGTATCTAAAATAGTCTATGATGAAGATTCTAAAAAAATGTTAGAAGATGAAAAAAAACAAACAGATCTTATTATAAATATTCATGATTATAAAAAATGGGCAATTGTATTTGATACCTTCTGTGAAGCTCCAGAATATTCCACGTTAGAAAAGTATGATAAAAAAGGAATTGATGAATGCATTCAAGATAATACAAGGAATAAGAATTTTAACCATATTGGAAAAATATTCAATAGTTTCAACAGCAAAATGTTAACAGGAATATCTGGTGGAAAAACATTAAATGAATACTTCTCTATAAAAATGAATACTATTAATACATCTACTGCTTTTGAAACTGAATTTATAGAATTAATGAAAATGATGGAACCACTCTTTTTAGGTTTAAAAGAAATGTATCTCCATAATATTGTACACAATGATATAAAATATAATAATATTGTACTCCATAATGGAAAATTTAAATATATAGACTTTGGTCTAGCAAATCATAAAGATAATAAAAAAGCATTTAGAAATAGATCATCTCAGGAAAGCTCCACAGGAAGAATATACATTTTTTACCCTATAGAATATATCTTTTTTGATTCAAATATTTTTAAATTAAGGTTTATCCTTGGTAATATTAAAAAAAGAGGAAATTATAACCATTACCATGATTTAATGAGATTCTTTAATAAAGTACCTATCCTAACAGTCCATAAGGTTATGAAAGCTTTACTTAGAAAAGGAATTAATGAAGAAGAAATGATAAGGAAAATTGATGTATATAGTTTAGGTTCATTAATACCATTATTATTAAATAGATCTTCTATTGATATAAATATAATTCATAAAAGTAAAACAGCTACAAAGTTTTTTAATTTATTTCAAGAAATGTGTGAACCATTATGTTCTGATAGAATAAATGGTCAAGAAGCATATGATAAATATAAACTATTAATCAATAATCTACATAGTAAAAAGAAAACACACAGTAAAAAGAAAACACGCAGTAAAAAGAAAACACATAGTAAAAAAAAATAAACTACTATTATGTTTAAATCATGTTTTTTAATTATCCTTATTTAAATATATGAAATTAAATGAAATTGATTTTAATCTACTTTCAGATAAAGAGTTAATTCAGGTTTGTATTAAATATGAATTAATTAAAATAGAAGAAATTAAAAAATTAACAAGAAAAGATATACTCAAGATAATAAAACAATGGGTTCACAAAAAACTACAAGTTTACGGTCAAAATAAAAATCTTAAATCAGTATCTGTTAATAGAAGGATGTCCGTTTCAGGAAACCTTCAAAAAAATCAAATGAGCTATGGTACATCAGGGCAAACAAGGAATCCACCGAAACCAACACGACAAAGAAGACTATCCGCTCCAACTACAACAATTGAGAAAAAAGAATCAGTTGACGACCATAATAAACAAGTTGTTAAACAACAGTCTACAAATCAAGTCAAAGAAGAGATTAAATCCCATAATCCAAAATATGATTTAATTGGTATGTATCCACCCGTTAAAAGATTAGTCGCTATTGGAGACCTTCATGGAGACCTCCGTGTAACATTAATAGCCCTTAAATTAGCTGAAGTTATACCCCAAACATCAAATATTAATAATATTAATGACATACATTGGTCTGGGGGGAATTCATGGGTTATTCAATTAGGTGATCAAATTGATAGATGTAGGCCATCTGATTGGGATAAGAATTGTATTAAAGATTATGATGAAGTATATGAAGATGAAGGTAATAATATGGTTATTATTAAATTACTATTACGACTTGATGATGAAGCAAAAAAATATGGAGGAAGATTCCTTGGATTATTAGGAAACCACGAAATAATGAATATTGATAAAGATTTTAGATATGTATCGCCAAAAGAATTTATGGAATTTGTTCCTGCAAATCAACGGACACAAAAATTTACAAAAGATGGTTATCCATTGGGATATTATCATAGGACAAAAGCATTTGAAAGAGGAGGTAATATAGCTAAATTATATTCAAATAAAAAAAAATCAATAATAACCATCGGAGGCTTCTTGTTTGTCCACGGAGGTGTTAGTATTGATCTTGCTAATAAATATACGATTAATGAAATAAATAGTGTCGTTAGTAAATGGATGTGTAAAAATAGCAATGATACCGAAGATATGATCTTTGATGAAATATTTAGAGATGATGATGAAATGTCTCCATTCTGGTGTAGAATATATGGAGATGATGAAGAAGAAGAAAATACAGAAAAATCATTTAATGAACTCATGGAGACGATTAATAAAAAGAATAGATTATTAAATCCTATAAAAGGTATGGTTATTGCACATACACCACAATTTATGGATAATAAATATCTTAACTCCATTTATAATAATCGTTTATGGAGAATAGATGTAGGTATGTCGCGGGCATTTGGGGAACACCAAGACTGCGGTGAAGATAAGTATAGACAAGTTCAAATACTTATTATACATGATAATAATAAGTTTGAAGTAAGGAAGAAGCCGTTTAATTCAGATAGACATCCATCTGAAGGAATGGGTACAAATGTAGATTTAATGGCAGAAAAAATGTTTTAATCATTAATTAGATATACTATCGTCTGAATCATTATTAGAGTCTTCAAGTTCTAATTCTAATTTAAGATTTTCATAGGAACCATATTTATTATATGGTGAATTATCTCTTATGTTTTTTAATTTTTTCCAAGAAAGGAATAATCTTTTCATTTCTTTTTGTTTTTTAAGTTTTATTTCTATATCATTCAGTGATATATCTTTCATATCTCGTAACATTTCACTCAATACATCATAGTTTGTTTCAATATAGAGTTCGCTGTGATTATTTCCTTTAATCTCATCTATTAAATCATGTAATACGTTAATAGTACTAGTTTTGTTTGATGGAATATCTTCTTCTTCTTCTACTTCTTCTTCTTCTTCTTCTTCTTCTTCTACTACTTCTTTAATTATATCATCTTGAGATATATTGTATAATCTATTATATATATCTGTAATATGTCTACTCATACATAAGTAATGTCCAAGTCCATAAAAAATTAAAGAATACAGAATTATCTTTTTCATTATTATTATTATTATTAATATATATATTTATTATCCCTAAATACTATGTTACATTCGTTAATTTAGATGGGATTCCAGCCCTTTCTTTATCTACATCTGAACATGTGGTTGGTACCTTAATACCTTCTATCATCTCAAGGAATGGAATGATATTCTCATATTTTTCATGGAATACCGTGTATCCTTCTTCATCTTTTTTACCAGAAGATGATAGATTCTCAATTTGTTTCAGAAGGAAATGTGATTTCAATCCAAATTCCTTCCACTGTTCAACCTCTGTCTTCTTCTTTTCATATTTAACTTGAACTTGGAAAGCTAGTTCTGGATAATCTTTAAGATTAACATCCAACACTCTCACTGTATCATCCTCAGTATCACCCTGTTTAAGGATGACCTCTTTTTTTGCTGTAAAGTTATCTTCCCCAATAACTTCCAATAGGGGGAACGCTACAATACGATGGAACCTGGATGCATTGAATGGGGAATTTGAATGGGGGGGGACATAAAGAAACCGTTTCAGATTGCCGGTTTCGCAATTTGAATGACCCCAATAAAGGACAATTTCATAATCATTATTATTGAAGATGCTATATTCTCTCAATTTATTTTTCTCTTTCTCTGCCTTCTGCTCGGCCACGACTCGGGCCCGTTCTTCCCTTTGCCTCCTCCTCGCCGCGACCTCCTCTTTTTTTTTCTTTTTTTCTTCTTTAATCCCCTTTATCTGTTCTTGTGTGAGTTGTGGACACTTCACATAGTTATGTCCGTGCACGCCGCAATGTGAACAAACCATTTTAGTTCTTTGTATCTTTACTAGTTTTTTAAGCTTATCTTTTAAATAAATTCAAATTTGAAATAATCTAAAGAATTGACCCGTAAAGAATACAGCAGATAAAGATACAACAAATAGAGAATACAACAGATAAAGAATAAAAGATGTCATTATTTCCCTTCATGTTAGCGAAACTCTTCATTAAAGGGGATCCCCCTTCAAAAGTGAACAAATCAATGCCACCTCCTGTAGGGTGGATTATGTCCGAGAAGTTTGACGGATACAGAGCTCAATGGGTTCAATTAGACGGTGAATGGGTGTTCATTTCAAGAAATGGTAAGAAGTTTTCTGATCCACCCGATTGGTTTAAATTATGTATGCCTGAGAAAAATCTCGATGGTGAATTGTGGATCGGGAGAGAAAACTTTCAAGGGATGGGTGTTGTGAGGAAAAAAGTAACCGATCCAAATGAATGGAAAGATGTTAAGTTTGTAGTGTACGATATACCAGATAGCGATAAACCATTCTCGGAGAGACTGAAGCAACTAAAAAGAATTGTTAACTCAAAGAAACAACAATGGCTAAAGAAAATGGAAACCTTGCCAGAACCATTCAACACAGTGGAATGCCCTCTTATCTTCGCAGAACAAACCGTAGTAGAATCAGAGGATCATCTTGAAAAAGTATATCAATCCGTCCTTCAGAAGGGTGGGGAGGGGATCATGATAAAGAGACCAGATTCCCTCTATGTAGACAAGAGGGCCGATGCCATGTTAAAGGTTAAACCAGCATTTGATGAAGAGTGTATTATTCTTGACTATAAAGAGGGTAAGGGGAAATATGAAGGTCTCCTTGGAGGATTCCTATGTAGGCCTCTTATAAATATGGGAAAATATCAAGTGATTGATACAGAAGAATCACATGAATTCTATCTTTCGGGTATGGATGATGAAATCAGGAATGACTATTTGGAAACACATCCCCCAGGAACGGTTATCACATATGAACACTCGGGGAAAACAGAAAAGAATGGAAAACCACGCTTCGCGAGATACCTCAGGAAAAGGGACGATGTTGTCATAAAAGATTCAGTAGAATCAAGTACAGATAAACGCGATCTAATTATTTCAATCTTCAAAGTGATAGCAAACAATGAAAAGGTGAATGGTAATGGTTTCAAATCAGCCTCTTACATCAAGGCGATCAACTATCTAAAGAGTGTAAACGATGACTCAGAAATCACAAAGGCTAAAATGAAGGGTGTTCGAGGAATAGGGGACAGTATCTGCGAAAAGATTGATGCTATCATAAAAACAGGAACTTGTCCTCAATTTGAGAAGCTAAAAGGCGTGGATGACCCCAGGGCCACATTCATGAATATCCATGGTGTTGGCCCTAAGAAAGCAAAACTCCTCGTAGATGATGGAATTACAACGATTGAACAACTTCGGCAAGTTATGGATGATAATCTGAATGATGTTCAGAAACTTGGTCTTAAATATTATGAATCATTTCTTCAACCGATCCCACGTGAAGAAATTAAGAAGCACGAAAAGGTCTTAATTAAAATCCTTAAAGAGGTAGATGATACAGCCCAACTAACAATTGCAGGGTCATACAGGAGAGGTAAATCAGAAAGTGGAGATATTGATGTTCTAATCACTTCTTCAAAAAAGGCGACATACAATGACTTTATTAAAGAACTTAACAAAAGGACATACCTAATAGACACCCTCGCACATGGAAACAAGAAATATAATGGTGTTAGCAAGATTGGAGTAAAAGGAGTCCCTCGTAGGATAGATATCATGTATACAACACCTTCGGAATATCCGTTCGCGATATTCTACTTCACTGGCTCTGATAACTTTAATAAAATGGTAAGGAAAGGTCTCGAAGAGAATGGAAAAACCATCAATGAGTATAGTATTAAAGAAGTAGACCCCTCTACAAAAAAGAAAACTGTAATTGATCATGAATTTAAAACAGAAAAAGATATCTTTAAGTTTATAGGTATGGAGTATGTTAAACCCGAAGATAGAAAGTAAAATTACCTCTTCTTAGACCTCTTCTTAGACCTCTTCTTAAATTTTCTATTAGTTCTTTTCTTAGACCTCTTCTTAGACCCCTTCTTAAATTTTCTATTAGTTCTTTTCTTGACTCTTCTTTTTTTCTTCTTTGATGTTTTTATTACACCCATCGTTGCTAACCCAGCGGTACCTGTGGATATAAGCGCCGGGAGACCACACGGTAAACACACTACCATTTATATAAATAAGTTAGATAAATAAATAAATTATATTATACTTTATATTATGGGAAACACAGAAAGTGGATTTACTGATGCAAGTAGTGAAAATAGTAAATTTATAGAAGAACAGAAACGGATAATAATGGCTCAACAACAACAAATCAATATGTTACAACAACAATATCAGCAACAACCTCAACAACCTCAGCAACAACCTCAGCAACCTCAGCAACAACCTCAGCATAACCATCATCCCAACATGTTTATGGATGATCAAACTAACAATGTCCTACCAGATAAAAGTGATGACTTTGATAAAGCCCTTAAAATATTTGAAATCCCTCGATCGTATGATGTAACCACACTGAAAAAGAAATATATAAAACTAGCATATAGTAATCATCCAGATAAAGGAGGGGATCCAGAAACATTTTTAAGAATTCAGAAAGCATATAAAATATTACTAGATCAACTAAATAGTTCAAAACATAATCATGACCATAATCAACTAAGGAATAATTATAAAGACTTCCAAGAAACACGGCCAAGTGAACCAGTTATGAATATTAATTCAGAACATAGTTTTAATAGAGATCTATTTAATCAAGCATATGAAGAAAACAGAGAAGGAAATATTTTTGATAAAGGGTATAGTGATTGGATAAAAAAAGAAGATACAAATGTAGAACCTGAAATATCTTCATCCTTAAAAAAAGGTAACTTTAATGAAGATCTATTTCATTCTGAATTTAGTAAACATAAAAAGAAATTAAACAGTCAAAACCAGAATTCAATTATAAAATATGATCAACCTCAAGTAGATATATCATATAAAGGGAAAGATTCCCTTGTAGTCCTTGGTCAAGATAAAATCTCAGATTTTAGTGGAGAGAGTCCTGGTGGATTAGCATATAGAGATCTTAAAGATGCATATACAAATACTTTATTAATAGATGCTGAATCTGTTGACATTTCTTCGAGATCATATAATATAAATGACCAAACATCAGAAAGAAAAAATATATCATATGAATTAGATGAAGAAGGTCAAATGAAAGAAGCAAAACGTACTTCGGATGAAGAAATAGCCGAAAAAAGAAGATTAGAAAGATTAAGAATGCTTGATGAACAAGCTTCGGAATCATATGAAAGAATACATACCCGTATGTTAGGAAGGTAATTATTTATTACCAGCTCTATTATATAGATTCTTTTTCTGATCATTTGTTAAACAAACACAACCCGATGATGTAGTATACATAGAATCGGTACAACACTCAGGATCTACTTTATTATTTAAGAATATTGACATTTTTCTAGGTGATTTTTCATCTCCATCAATAGTTGGAAATTTTTCTAAATCTTCATCTTTTCTCACATCAGCACCAGTATACATATTAATTATATTATCAGTATAATATTGGTGTCCTTCTTTATCTTCTAGAGCATCTTTCATACATATATTATCATATACCCCCATTGGTTCATATTCATCAATATTATTAACAGGTTCATCAATATCTAGTAATTTATCCATTGAAGGATGTGATTCTTCTTCCTCTCCTTCTGAATCATCATCTGACCCCCCCTCATTTAATATTAAAGTTTCAAATGTACTTAATGGAGCTAATCCATGTCTAATATCATTTAACTGGTTATCTCCAATATTCTTCATACCAACCCATCCTCTTGGAACAATTGATTCTTCTAAATATCTAATTTTTTCTTCTAATTCCTTAATCTTTTGATTACTATTGTTTCCGGCATTAGCATTACCAGATCCATTAGTTGCTCCAGTATCACTCGGACTATCATTATCACTTGAACCACTTGAACCACTTGAACCACTTGAACCACTTGAACCACTTGAACCACTTGAACCAGCATTATCACTTGAACCACTTGAACCACTTGAACCAGCATTATCACTTGATCCAGCATTATCACTTGATCCAGCATTATCACTTGATCCAGCATTATCACTTGAACCAGCATTATCACTTGAACCAGCATTATCACTTGAACCAGCATTATCAAATGGTTCTATATTATCACCCCCCTGAATTTCTAGGCTCCAACGGTCTTCCTCTCCATCCATTAATTCTTTTTCTTTAGCTAAAGCCCTTGACCTTGCTTCTGGTCCACGGCCACCGATCTCTCTTACTAGCCCCTCCATTTTCCTATCTGGTTCTTGTTTTAATAATTCTTGTTCTTCTGGTGTTAAGGTAGATTTAAATGTATATGTTTTCTTTTTTTCATATTTGAATAGAGAGCCATCATCTGTCACGGAGCGTGGTGGAAGGGAATCATCGGGGTCTTCAAACGGTGTTTGAGGTAAAGATGATTTATCATATCCATCTATTTCCTTTCTTCTTTTCCCATTACCTGGGAAAGCTGGTAAGCCCTGGGTTTTTTGATTATCCATTGTCTCAACAGTCCTTACATAATATCTATTTACACCTATAATAGTTATCATGGTTAATGCTAATAATAATATATAATTATCCTTAATATCAAAAGCATAGAGTATATATGCATAAGTGAAAACAATTAATATATTTATATTATTTTTAATCAAATCACTGATCATTATTAATATAATAAATATAATTATTTAAAACATAATATTAATATTAATATAAATGGAAAACACATCTATAAAATCAGGATGGGAATTATGGTATCATTCCATTTCTGATTCTAAATGGGATAAGAAAAGTTATAGTAAGCTTTACAGTATTAAGAGCTTATATGATGTGAAATTAATTAAGGATACATTTAAACAAAACCACTATCAAAATGGAATGTTTTTTCTAATGAAAGATAATGTATTTCCGAATTGGGAAGATCCAAATAATAGGTTAGGGGGATGTTTATCTTTTAAAGTACCATCCAATAAGATTATAGAAGAATGGAATATGTTATTAATTAATTGTATAAATGAAACAATTATGGATAATGAAAATGGTAATATAAATGAAAATGATAATATAAATGGAATATCTATATCACCTAAGAAAGAATTTAATATTATAAAAGTATGGTTTAGAGAAAATCCAGGAGAATTAAAGGATAAATTAAAATCTGTCGGAGATCATTTAAATATTGATAATTCAATTTATAAGAAACATATAATTAATTAGTATTTGGGGCTAAACATAGTTTAATAGTTCCTAATGAAGCTACTGTATATTATATAATTAATGGGTAATCATTCTTTATATATAGGTTAATCTGATTACATAAATTAGTACATTTAGTAAATAGTATTAAATATTTCAAAGAAAATATTCCTTGAATTGGTAGTGATTCTGGAGCAGACTGTTTATAGTTAAGTCCATTTGTCGTTTCCCCTAAGATTGTTTCTTGAGATGCAAAGTCACCTTCACAATTTAAAAGTAATTGAGATCCAATACTTTTAATTTCAATATTCTCTCCTATATTTATCATATCTCTTATAATCTTCTGAAAATCTCCAGATGGTAACGATAATTCTGTTTCAAATGAAGCAGGTGGTATAGATATTTGATCGTCAGGAATATACATCATATTCAATTTATAGACTGTTTGAGAATTCTTTTCTTGATTATTTATTAATATCCCTAGTTTATTTTCATTATCTTTTTCAATAAATAAAGTTAATGATTCAGAATTACCCATTGTCTTTATTAATTTAAATAAGTTTGACATATTAACACCCACGACTATCTTTTCTGGACAATAGAAATATTCAAAACTAGGACTATCTAATTTCATATGTATTAGAATAGTCCTTGTTGAATCCATAGCCATTAATTTAATTCCAGTTTCATCAAAAATGAAGTTCGCTTCAGTTAATATTTCTTTTAAGGCTTCCACCAGTATCCGAAATGCCCCCGCTTGTTCAGTTTTGATATTAAGTGAATAATTATCATTATTTTCTTCAATTAACATTTGAATATGTATCTTGTTATAATCTTTAAATATATTATAATAAAATATTATAATTGTATAAAGGTTCATGAATAGTTTTTCAAATAATGTTTCTGAAATAGTAGATGATCTTGAGCTCGAAAAAAAATATGATAAAGCTATTATCAAACATAGATTCTTAGAAGAGATTTCGTATTATGAGAAAAAAAGAGATGATACAAAGAAATATTACAATGTTTTTAGATTTATAGTAACAACTGGTAGTATTTTATTACCAGCAATACTTTCAATGGGACAGATGGATCCAGCAAAACTACCCAAAAATTTTGATATGATAACTTATTGGTGTTCATGGACAATATCATTAATGGTTACAGCTAGTAATGGCTTCCTACAATTATTCTCACTTGATAAAAACTATTTTAGTTATTCTATGGTTGTAGAGCAATTAAAAACAGAGGGATGGCAGTTTTTCGGTCTATCTGGTAAATATGATGATTTTGAAAACCATCAACATGCATATAAATCATTTTCTAAATCAGTTGAATCTATTAAAAGGAAACAAGTTGAACAAGAATTTTCTAATGGGAAGGGTGAAAATAAAAAGAAAAAGTTTGATTTTAAAGGGGAAATGCAAAAATTCTCAAATGAACAAGACGCAAAAATAAAACTCGTTCAATCTGTTATCCCAAATGAAACACCACAACTTACTGAAAATATTCAATCGGCGATTACAAGCAATATACAATCAGCAATACAGAATAAAGTAGAAGAGGTTCAAGAAAATGTCACTGAGAAAATAGATGAAGTTAAGAAGGATATTGAACAAGGGGCTTCAGAAGTTAAAGCTGAAGTTACTGAAAATATTCCCGATAAAAAAGAATAAATAATATATAAAGAATTAATAGAAATATTAATTAAAGTATGTCTATAGAAAGTGTCAACGAAGTACTTAATTCTGAAGTATTCAAAACTGAGTATAATTCGTATATAAAGAGAAATAAAAAAGGAATACAACAACTTAAGTCATTTCTTGATAATATAGAGACTAATAAAAAATATTATAGAATGAATATTAATAAAAATAGAAGATATAAAAAAGAAAATACAGAAGATACATATACAATTAAGAATATCAATAGTGATATTAATAAATTATCTGAAATGAACTATGATAAGCTAAAACCATTAATCATTAGTAGGATTAATAAAGAATATATGATTCCATATTTAATAGAAAATTTAATTGAAAAATCAATCTTACATACTAAATATATTCCATTGTATGTTGGTGTACTTAATGATATACCATTTGACAATAAATATAGCCTTGTCTTAAAACTATGTAATAAATATTATGAACAATTTTTTGACTTTAAGCTCCAGAATAACAATGATACAACATATCTTAAATTATGTGCAAAAAATAAGAATACAGATAATATCATAGGATATTCATTATTAATCGCACATTTAGAAAAGGAAAAGATTATTAATGGATACATTGATAAGGTCCTTGGACCATTTATGGAAAGTATAAGTAATAATGAGAATGATATTGAAGTATTTAATATGTTAACTTCTTTCTATAATATTTCAGAATTATATTATGAAAATGGTATCCCTCAAGAATATGTACGGGTTTTAGGGGAGTTAAAAGATAAAACTCCTGTCTCTAAAATTAAGTTTAAGATAATGGATATATTAAGAGAATAATAATATTTAAATAATTAGTATATAAAGCCATTAAAGGATCATGAGTAATTTTGAATATGTCGCTGAAAATCAAAGCCCGAATCCAGACATGATAAATAACCCCATACCAGATACTATCGTCGGTGCCCCAAATCCAGGAGATAACCTTACTGGTCAACCCAATTGGATCAATCCTATGAATATCTCTTATTGTAACCCCCCGGGTGCTTCTTATTTTCCACTGGATAACATTACAGTTAATCCAGAAGATTTATTTAACAATAATAATGTTAAATCAGTTATTGAAATAAAGAGTCTAAGAGAAAGTACATATGATATACTAAATAAAAAATCATCTTTTTCAGATGAAGAATATGATGATTTAGAATTTAAGGATGAAAAGATGGATGAACTAATTACAGATATAAATAAATATGTTAAAAATTTTGATAAACTTGAAGAAGAAATCTATGATCTAGATAAAGAATTGAAAAAAGAAATAGAATCTATTAATAAAAATATAAATAAACTCGACGGTGTTATTGAATTCCTATTGAAATTAGATATTAAAAGTGGAGAAGAAGAAGATGGGGATGAAGATATGAAAGTAATGGTTGAAAGTGTTAAAAAAGTATCTAAAAGAATATCTAAAACCGAAAAATTCAATGAGATAAAGAAAAATTATGTCGCAAAAAGGAAAGAACTAAATAAATATATTTATTTATTAACAAATCTTAATAAATTAAATATATCAAATAGATGTCCGATATGTTTAGACTCTACAATTGATCATTATTTAGATCCATGTGGCCATACAATGTGTAGAACATGTATTGAGAAAAATATGCAAATGAATAATAGAAATAATCATATTAATCAACCAATAAATATAGATTCATTAAGGAATAACCCCACAAACTGCCCTGTATGTAGAAAAATAATAAATGAGGCTAGAAAATTATATATCTTATAATCTTTCTAATAATTGTTTCATAAATTCTCTCTTTTCCAAATCTCTTTTTTTAGGTTTAATAAATATATAATACCTATCGGTATTAATATTTACATTACGCACATGGTCTAATTTAACAGTTAGTATACTATTATCAATAGATACTATCCTACCATTTATTTCTAATTCAAGTGTATTTCTTTTAATAGCAATGATTCTTTCGTTAATATAAAAATTTTCACTTTCAAAAATATATTCTTTTAGTTTTATTTGATCTTCTAAAGGAATAAAATACATAATTGTTGATTTTTTATCATTGGAATAATCTAATAAAGTTTTTAGTGGTTCAATATCCATTATAATAATTATCAATTTATTATTTTAAGTATTTCTTAATTTTTTTTCTAAGTATAATGTATAAACAATGGGAGGAGGATTAATGCAACTTGTCGCTTATGGAGCTCAGGATATTTACCTTACGGGTAACCCACAGATCACTTTCTTTAAGGTTGTCTACCGCAGACACAC
>MDTE01185246.1_pt1 | contig 18834 bp, 13 predicted proteins | sample 811231 | NCBI WGS metagenome assembly MDTE01 (sample SAMN05326651, study PRJNA326480) | marine metagenome | isolation source: seawater | place: Indian Ocean: Red Sea | collected 2010 | reverse complement strand
CCAATTTCGATGGAGTGAACTCTGGCAGCGCTTGCCATGTTTTCATCAACTATCTCGCTGATGCCGAGTGCTGCCATGTCGGGTGCAAGGGAGAGTGCGTCCCCGACATCTCGGCTGAGTGCCGATTCGGCAAGGCCGGCGTCCAGTGTAATGCGACCACCGGCGAACGCCTTCGGGTCGATTTTACCAAGAGCGACATCGGCATCGGTCACGGCAGGTGTTTTACCGCCCTGGTCATAGCATGCTGGACCCGGCTCTGCTCCGGCGCTTTCGGGACCGACGGCAATACGTCCAAGTTTGTCGATATGCGCTAGTGAGCCGCCACCTGCGCCAATCTCAACCATCTGGATCACCGGAATGCGCAGAGGAAGGCCGCTGCCTTTGAGAAAGCGATGGGCACGGGCGACCTCAAAGGAACGTTCCGTGTGGGGTTTTGAATCGTTGATAACGCAAATCTTCGCCGTGGTGCCGCCCATGTCAAAAGACAAAACTTCCGAAAGGCCGCATTGCGCCGCGGCATAGCTCGAAAATACAGCCCCACCAACCGGTCCGGATTCAACAAGACGGATCGGGAAGCGGATGCCGGTCTCGATATCGGCCACGCCTCCGCCTGATAGCATGACGAAGAGCGGGCATCCGAATCCCTGTTCCTTCAACTCAGTTTCAAGTCGGCGCAGGTATCGCGTCATGAGGGGTTGCACATAGGCGTTGGCGCAGGCGGTTGAGAAACGCTCGTATTCACGCATCTCTGGCGCTACTTCGCTGGAGAGCGTAAAGGTAGCGTTTGGCAGAGCAGCGGAAAGGAGTTCATGTGCCCGTTGCTCATGCACTGGGTTAACATAACTATGCAGAAATCCGATGGCGATACTCTCGACATCGGCCGTTTTGAGCCGCACCACCAGCGCTTCGACTGCGGCTTCGTCGAGCGGAAGGATTATCTCCCCGGCTGCATTCATGCGCTCTGCTAACACAAAACGCCGCCGTCGGGGGACCAATGGCGCGGGCTTCTCCATATTAATGTCATATTGCTCGAAGCGGCTTTCCGTCCCCATCTCCACGCTGTCACGAAAGCCTTCTGTTGTGATCAGCGCTGTGGTTGCGCCCTTACGCTCAATCAGCGCGTTGGTGGCAAGAGTCGTTCCGTGGATGATGAGTGAAACTTCGTTTGGCTTTACGGTCGAGGCCTTTAATACGTCAATTATGCCTCGGCCTACGCCTTTTTCCGGCGCGCGCGGTGTGGTCAGCACTTTGGCAGTATGGCGCGCCGCACCTTTCTCCAGTACTACGTCGGTGAAAGTGCCGCCGATATCCACCCCGATACGGACCGCCGTCCCATCCTTCTGAGCCATGCTATATTTTCCGTGATTGGAACCGATTGGAAGGCGGCAATATGGCCGATTAGCCATCCCCGCGTCGAGTCGCTTTGTTGCGCTCAAGCGTGCAATGGGACAGGCTGCTGACCTGATCCTCGGACCCATGGAAGGAACGCTATAGACAATGAATTTGAATGAGCAAGTTGTGTTGATAACTGGCGGTGCAGGGGGCCTCGGCCAGGCTATGTGCCGGACCTTTGCGGAACATGGCGCACGGGTTGTAGTCGGCTACCGGTCGAGTAGCAAAGCAGCAGAAAAGCTCGCTGCCGAACTTAGTGGCAAAGGGCATTCCGCCAAGTCGGCACCTGTCGAGGACAGTGCTCAACTTGCCTATCTTGCATCGGACATCGAAAAAGAATACGGCCGCCTTGATATCCTCATCAATAATGCGGGCATCACGCGCTTTGTTGCCCATGGCGATCTCGACGGGCTCGATGACGATTTAATAGATGATATATTTCGCACTAATTGGCGTGGCGCCTTTGCTTGTGTGCGTGCGATGCGTACTCTGCTGGATGATGTCAACGGCGGACTGGTAATTAATATTTCCTCGATTGCAGGGGCGACTGCGATGGGAAGCAATATCGCTTATTGTGCTTCCAAAGCGGCAATGAATACCATGACTATGTCGCTTGCTCGTGCACTGGCACCAGGCATTCGCGTGGTATCACTTTCCCCCGGGCTAGCGGAGACTGATTTTGTCACTGGCCTCGATCAAGACTGGTGGCACGAACAATCCCGGCGAACACCGCTTGGGCGCCTTGCTAGTCCCGCAGACGTGGCCGCTGCTGCTCTCGCTATCGCCAGTGGTCTCACATTCTCTAATGGCTGCATCATACCCGTGGATGGTGGAAGGCCGCTGACTTGAGCACGCCAGACTTGACGAATATGAAGTGGAACGGACCGCACAACAAGTTTCTGGAAACCGTGTTTTCGTCTGTTGTGGGTTTTTCCTGGACCGGACTCGGAAGCCGGCAATGTGTGATTGCTGAACGGTGAAATGTTACGCCTGCTTCCGGCAGATTCCTACAGAGTATGGGATTACACGCGCTTGAGGGTGCAAATTGGGGACTAAACGGACGAAACGGAGAATAGGTGATTAAAGCGGCCAGACCCAGAGAATCATTGGAATCGATACTGTGACGATTAGAATCTCTAAAGGCAGTCCCATGCGCCAGTAATCGCCGAAGCGGTAGCCTCCGGGGCCAAGGATGAGCGTGTTGTTCTGGTGGCCGATAGGCGTTAGAAAGGCGCAAGAGGCGCCGACGGCAACTGCCATCAGGAAAGCGTCGGCGTTAACCGCTAGTCGCTCAGCGAGCCCGAGAGCTATGGGTGCCATGATCACCGCAGTGGCGGCATTGTTGACGATGTCTGAGAGAGTCATGGTGACGATCAAGAGGATTGTCAGCACCAGAACCGGCGAGACGCCACCGCCGAATCCGAGCAGGAAGTCGGTAACGAGTTCTGTAGCCCCTGATGTTTCCAGTGCACCGCCAATTGGTATCATCGCGCCGAGCAAAACGATTACCGGCCAGTTAATGCTGTCATAAGCTTCGCGCAAGCTGGTCACATTGAGGAAGAGCATTGCCATTGCTGCGAGTCCAAGGGCGATCGGTGCGGCAACGAGGCCGAGGGACATCGCCACAATCGCGGCGATAAAGGTCACAAGGGACAGCCAGGCGCGCTCGGGTCGGCCGATCTTGAGGCCGCGTTCGGCCAGTGGCAGGCAACCGATATCGCTGAGGATAATCGGCATCTGATCGACTGGCCCTTGGAGAAGCAGTACATCTCCTGCTCGCAGCCGCATGGTATGCATGCGGGTGCGGATTGGACGGCCCTGGCGCGAAACGGCGAGAAGATTGACGCCGAATCGTCCTCGGAGACGCACCCCGGCTGCGGTGCGGTTTTCGATCATGCCGGCGGGTGAGACCACAGCTTCGACCAGTGCTACTTCATCGGATTTAAGATCGCCGCTAACCTCGGCGCCGGAGCCGACTAGTGCGAGGTCATAGGCGTTCATAATTTTGTCGATGCTCTCTGCATCTGCCTCGAGCACGAGAATATCGCCTGCTGAGATGCGTCCCCGCCAAGTTGCGCTGTGGATGCGTTGATGAGCACGGATGAGCCCGACGAACTCTACCGCATGGCTTTCGAATTCGCTCTCAAGCTGGCGGCGACCCCGGCCGATCAGCGCTGATTCCTCTGGCACGCTAAGCTCAGTGACATAGGCATCGATCTCGAACAGTGTGCTGTCCTCGCTCCCGACCCGCCGCGCCGCGGGGATGAGGCGCCAGCCGAGAAGTGCGACGAAGATCAGTCCAACTGCTGTTACCGCAGCGCCAACCGGAGTGAAATCGAACATCGCAAAGGCCTCGCCACCGCTTTCGGCGCGGTAATTGGCGATGATGATGTTTGGTGGCGTGCCGATCAGGGTGATTGTGCCCCCGAGGATCGAGGCGAAAGCGAGCGGCATTAGAATAAAGCCTGGAGTGCGCTTCGCCTTGGCAGCCGATTTGAGCGCCACCGGCATAAGCAGTGCAAGCGCACCGACATTGTTTATGAATGCTGACAGCAGTGCTGAGATGCCACCAATAAAACTTATATGGAGCGTCTCTCCTCGTGCTGCTGCCGGGTCGAGACCCTTGGCCAGGGAATCGATCAGGCCCGAATTGGAGAGTGATCGGCTGATGATGAGGACCGCTGCCACGGTAACGACGGCGGGATGGCCGAAGCCGAGGAACGCTTCCATCGGCTCCACCAAGCCGATAACCACTGAGACCAGCAGGGCAGTGAAGGCGATCAGATCATAGCGCCAGCGCCCCCAGATAAAGAAGACGAGTATAGCACCGATCAGGATGAGGATGGCAAATTGGTTAAAGGACATAAGACGTGAGTATACTCGTTCCGCGCACGTCGGCGATGCGCAAAAATATAACAATCTTGATGGGTAGTTGTGTCTGGACAGGCTGCAATCGTTCGATACGGATTGAGGTACTCGCGCCTGTACTTACTGAGAATGTGCCGAAAACTTAACCCGTGCACCGAAGAAGACCGGGCGATATGATGCCGTCTCTCTTGAGGCCTCGGAAACGAATCTGGTGAATGCCGGCATGTTACCAGCTCTTGTATATGCATTGATAGAGGCCGACCAAATGTTTATAGACGGCCTCGGCACGCGAGTGAACGATCTGATCGAGCGAATAAGCCAGTCGCCAGCCGCGCTCCTACGAGCAATTCTTAAATGATAATGCCGATTTCCTCACCTGAGCTAATTATCTAGAGCAAAGAGAGTCACATGCCCGACTACATCAAGCAGGCGCTACCTCAGCAGGAGCGCGACATGAGTGCTATAGAGCATACCGCGCGCAGCATGCTGGCCGATATCAAGCAAAATGGCGATGCCGCCGTCACACGCTATGCCGAGGAGCTTGACAAATGGCAGGGTGGCGAGTTCCGCGTGAGCGAGGATCAGATTGCCGCTGCAGAAGCCTCCCTCCCGGAGACCTTCAAGGAGGATTTTGAATTCTGCCATCGACAGATCGTTGACTTCGCCAAGCGTCAGCTTGCGACCCTGATCGATTTTGAGTGCGAGACTGAGCCTGGCATCTTTCTCGGCCAGAAGCAGATCCCGATCGGCAATGTTGGTTGCTACATCCCTGGAGGTAAATACCCTTTGGTCGCTGCGGCTAGTATGAGCGTTGGCGTGGCGTGTGCCGCCGGTGTTGATCACATTATTGGCTGCGCTCCACCACGAGATGGTAAGGAGATGTACGCGCCAACCCTCTATGCCTTGCACAAGGCAGGTGCCCACGAGATATATGTTCTAGGCGGCATCCAGGCGATGGCGGCGATGGCTTATGGCTGCGTCGGCATGCATGCGGTTGATCTCATCACTGGCCCGGGCAACGCCTATGTCGCTGAGGCCAAGCGCCAGCTATACGGTACGGTTGGCATTGATCTTCTCGCAGGGCCGACCGAGATCCTCATCATCGCTGATGACACGGCGGACCCGGAACTGATAGCCACCGACCTTCTCGGTCAGGCCGAGCACGGCCCGGACAGCCCAGCCTGGCTGGTTACAACGTCGAAACACATCGGTGAGGAGACCCTGAAACACGTCGAGGTGCAGCTCAAGACGCTCCCTACCAAGAGCGTTGCTGGTCCGGCATGGCGCGATTATGGCGAGATCGTTGTAGTTGCCGATACGGACGAGGCGATTCAGATTAGTGACCGTTATGCTCCCGAACATCTTGAATTGATGACCAGCAAAGATGATGAATATCTCGCGCGGCTTAAGAATTATGGCAGCTTGTTCGTTGGCGAAGAAGCGACGGTGGCATATGGTGACAAGGGCATCGGTACTAATCACACGCTCCCCACGAGCGGTGCTGCGCGCTACACGGGTGGGCTCTGGGTCGGCAAGTTCATCAAGACGGTGACTTATCAGCGCCTCAAGAAATCGGCAAGCCGCGATATTGCGCCAGTCTTAGCAAGACAATGTGAGGTCGAGGGCATGCTCGCACATGGCATCACCTGCGACGTGCGTCATGTGCGCTACGCGGGGGCGAACGATTAACCGCAAATTTCGAATGGACGGCCTGTACCGCACGTTTCTGCGACTATAGAAAACAGTGCGCTTTGGCTTCTCCTTTCAAGCATTTATCCTTTTCCACAAGGAGAAGAGAAGTTTTTCTTGGAAAGGATTAGCCACCGTCGCTAAATATCGGCAACGGCCTCGAGAGCGTTCCAGTCGACTTGGCCAGTCTCTTCCGGATGGAGGGGCTGGACGCAGACATGATCGGCACCGGCATCGAAATGGGCCTGCAAGACGTCCCGTATATCCTCGGCGTTGCCCGAGGCGACCATCGCGTCGAGAAAGCGCTCGCTGCCGCTGCCAGACAGATCCGCCTCCGTGAAACCGAGACTGAGCCAGTTGTTTCGGTAATTGGGCCAGCCGAGATAGAGCGATAGCACCTCGGCCGCTACTTTGCGAGCCTTAGCCGTCGGTGCCAGGCAGATCTTTTGTTCAACACAGAGCCATTTGTCGGGCCCAAGGATTCCGCGCGCGCGCGCCGTGTGCTCGGGCGTCACTAGATAGGGGTGTGCGCCCTTTGTGCGGTCACGTGCCAGCGCCAGCATGTTGGGACCGAGCGCGGCGAGCACAATGTTGCGTTCCAACGCCGGAATGCTGAGCTCGGCCGCTTCTATCTGGTCAAGATAGGAGCGCATGGTAGCAACTGGTTTACGATACTGGTGGCCACGAAAGCCCTCGACCAAGGGAATATGTGAGACGCCAAGGCCAAGAATGAAACGGTGGCCGTAAAACGCGTTCAAACTGTCGTGCCCTGCGATCGCAGTGACCGCGTCGCGAGCATAGATATTGGCAATTCCACTCGCGAGTTTGAGTTTCTCTGTTTCGCCCAGGGCGAAACTAGCGAAGCTGAAGCTCTCATAGCCTATGCCTTCAGGATACCACAGCACATCGTAGCCTAAGCGCTCCACCCCTTGCGCCAATTTGCTCACAGTCGGGCCGGAAAGAGAATCCGGAAAAAACCAGACGCCTAGCTTACCTATTTTCTCCATAATTTTGCTCTCTCCTTTTTAAGCCAACGCACGCGGTGGATGCGCAGCCCCACGGTAAAGCACCGAGGCCTGCAATTCGACCTTGCGGCGCCAAGCAGCACGGGCCTCATCGCTCATCTCGACCGTTGGTCGGGGGTCCGCATCGAAATTGTCGTATTTATCCTGACCATATACCAACATCGCGGATTCTCGGGGCTCATGCTGGTAGGCGTGGGTTGGTATGTATTCGATCAGCATGAGCACTCGTCGATCCATGGACATAAGAGCGATGCACCCTGGTCGAGCATGTGAACGCTCTCTGGCCAACGTGCTTCGAATTGCTCCAACCGGTCGCGATAGGCACGCGCATCTGCAGTGCTCATTACCGGAACTGCAATATGAAAGCCCTCTGTATGGAAAGTCGATACTTCGCTCTCGGTCAGAATTTGTGGCATGATCAGAAAAATCCCCGGGCACATCGCGGCAACCGGAGGCATGATCGTTTCTTGACGGAGTCAAGGCAACTGCAAAAAGCGATATTTGCCGCGTGTCACCTGTGCCTCTTGGCGTCTTTGTATGCCGTCTTCGTGTGACCCTGATCTGCCGACACGTTATCGTTCTTTGTGCCTCCGAGTTCGGTCAAGGTGCAACGCCTCTGTCTCGTCGATGAGACGGTAACAATTCAAGAATACAATGTGGCTCGACAGCTCACCATTTAGCGAATCTTCATCACTGCCAAGGCCAACCGTCCAGACGTCAACAATTTCTCAATCTGTTGCGAACGCCCGGTCAAGGCAGTCGTTGCCAAACCTGAAATTTTCGCTCAAACATGCACGTTCACTCGAATCGATCACAAAAGTTACGAAATGCACAATTCTATAAAGCTAACGTCGGTAGGCTCCATACGTGGTAGCGGTGGGCTGTCACTCTGCTACGATCTATTTTTGACCAAGCTCATCCACGGCGAAAATATCTGAGCCAGGGCGGAACGATTTTCTAACGAGGTAGGCTATCCCAAAACTTACCCAGATTTTAAGTCTCGCGGTCGCGGTCGCGACCAGCACCCGTGCGTTGTTAGCCCCTATTCCGCAGAAATGCGATGTTGATGCCCGGCTTGCTTCCTTTCCGACTGATGGTCTGCCGCTTGAAGGTGAGGCTGTCATTCACTGGAACGAGCATCAGGTCCCGTTCATCTTCGCCGAAAAGGATTCGGATGCTGCTTTTGCGCTTGGCCTAGTGCATGGTCACCTCCGGCTCGGGCAATTGGAGATGATGCGCCATATCAGCCAGGGTCGCCTTTCCGAGCTCGCCGGTCCCTTCACCGCGGAGATAGACCATACGCTACGAATTCTTGATTTGGGGCGCGCCACAACCGAAATGGAGGCAAAATTTTCGGCACACGTGCGCCAGTTTATGGAGCGTTTCACCGCTGGTATCAATCACTATCAAGACCAGCTTTCAGTGCTACCACACGAATACCGTGTCTTAGGCTGCAAGCGCCTGCACTGGACCGTCAACGATCTGATCACTATTGGCCGCATGGCGTCGAGCGACGTGAGTTGGTTAATCTGGTTTATCCTCTGGAAACTCCGCTCTCGCCCCGATTGGCCGCAATTGTGGAACACACTCCTACATTATGGCGGCAATTCCATGACCTTTGCGGAAAGCGCTGACGGTGAGGAGCAACTCACCTTGATGAACGACTTGTTAGGAGGCATCAGCCGTAATGGCAGCAATTCGCTCGCCATAGGGCCGGAACGTTCGGCAAGTGGTAGCGCGATGATTGCGAGCGATCCGCATCTTGGTTTTCTGCAGCCTAATGTTTGGCTACTCGCCGGGGTTCAATCACCATCTTATCACGTAGCAGGAATGATGCTGCCAGGTCTGCCGTTCTTCGCAGTTGGACGCAACAAGGATATCGCCTGGGGCGGCACTAACCTGCGCGCCGCTAGCAGCGACCTGTTTGATCTTTCCAACCTGCCGGCCTCGGAGATAACCGAGCAAGAGGAGAAGATTGGAATGCGCTGGTGGTTCGATCGGTTCGTGAAGGTCCGCAACAGCCCTTATGGTCCGGTGATCTCTGATTCGCCCCTTTTGGAAGGCCCAGAGGAAGAAACCATCGCGCTTAGCTGGACAGGTCATCGGGCGAGCGACGAGATTACTGCTATGCTCGCAGCTAACCGGGCAGAGAACTGGGAGGAATTTACCGCCGCTTTCGAGAACTATTCGGTCTCTGCACAAAATTTCGTCTATGCTGATATCAAGGGTAACATCGGCCAGCTCATGGCGGTACATTTGCCGATGCGAAACGGCAACACGCCGCCAGTGGTTCATACGCCTGAAGCGGGCGGCCAAGCTTGGGAGCGTTTCGTTAATGTCCGCTTTCTGCCATCGAGTTACAACCCAGAGGTTGGCTATCTCGTTTCCGCTAACAATCGTCCACCGCCTACTGAGGTGCCCGTCGGATATTTCTTTGCGCCAGAGGGCCGTGCCGCGCGTCTTGCCGAACTGATTGAAGCCCAGCCTAATATCACTTTTGGGGATCTCCGCGACTTGCAGACCGATGTAGTCGAGCCAGCCGCCGAGGCGGTTAACCGTGCCCTGGTGGAAGCTGCGGAGCGCCTCGGTCTTGAACGAAAACTTAAGCGCCCGGCGCGCATCATCCTTGCGACTATGTCTGGCTGGGATGGTAGCTATGACGCGGATTCTCCGGTACCAGTCGCCTTTGAAGCTGCTTTCTTTCATTTCATGCGCTACTTCTACTTGCCGCGCCTTGGCGAAGATGGCCTGCGGGCATTTATAACGGCGGCGGATCTTGGGCGCACCGTGCCGCATGATATCACCGCCGAGAGTGACGATGTTCTGACCCGGGCGCTCACTTCCGCGCTGCAGGATGCTGAGCCGGCGGTAAAGAGGTTTGCCACCTGGGGCGACATGCACCGGGTCCATCTGCGCCATCCCCTTGCCATGGTGCCGATCCTAAGTAGTCGCTACACTCTCGCGGATTTTCCGGCCAGTGGTTCGCGCCAGACGGTGATGAAGACAAACCATGCTCCGACTGACCAAAAACACCATGCTGGCTATGGCTCCCAGGCGCGCCACATCTCTGACATGTCGGATCTCGACGAAAACTATTTTGTGATTCTTGGCGGCCAGGACGGCTGGCTTGGCAGCACCACTTTTCTTGACCAAGCTAGGCTGTGGTGGCGAAAAGACTATATCCGCGTGCCGCTAAGACGGCAGACTGTCGAGAAGGAATTTAAAAAAAGAATGGTGCTTAAAACCCATTAACAAGCCCTTCTTCAAGGTGCGGCGAAAGGATGTTGTGTGGAACGTGAAAGATAGGCTCGGCCTAACTGAGGGAGCAGGTGTCGTCGCCCGGCGATTGTGGAGCTACATGGAGGGCGTTCGTTTGCCCAACAAGCAAAAAATAGCACAAGCTAGGTGGCTGTGCGGGGGAGGGTGGCTAGCGTAAATTTGGAGCGGACGGCTAAGCCCGTGACAAGGTATTCGCAGTAACCCGAAGAATAGACTAGGTGCCCGCAGCATGCCAGATCGATTGCCTTTGGACCTGTTGATCACGATCCTATTGATTAATTCAATCGACTCTGCCCTATTGATTACATGAGAGGCCGTGACGTAATCCTGGAAAGCTTGGTGGCGCATGGGGTCGAATATATTTTCGGCAATCCTGGCACCACAGAAAGCCCACTCACCGACAATCTTCACGCCTATCCCCCCCTCTCCTATATAGTCTCGTTGCATGAGGGTGTTTCCATCGGTGCCGCAAGCTACTACGCCCAGGCGAGCGGCAGGGCCGGCATCGTTAATCTTCATGTCGCGCCCGGCCTTGGCAACGCCGTTGGAATGCTCTACGGCGCCTTAAAGGCAAACTCGCCGATGGTGGTCACCGCTGGCCAGCAGGATACGCGCTTGCGCCTGCGCGCACCCCTGCTCGGCCACGATCTTGTGGCGATGGCTGCCCCCGTAGTGAAGTGGAGCGTCCAGGCTGAGCGCGCCGACGAATGCGCTGACATCATGCGCCGTGCCTTCAAGATAGCTCACGATCCGCCTGCTGGTCCGGTATTTGTCGCGCTCCCTATCGACGTCATGGAGGCCGAGACAAGCATCGCGGCTATGCTCCCTAGCGAATTATCCACCACGACGCAGCGCCGCACGCCGGATCCGGATCGAGAGACGCTTGCCGAACTCGTCCGCTATCTGCTGGCTGCAAAGGCACCTACCATCGTTATCGGTGATGACGTTGCTCGGGCCCGCGCTGGCGGTGCAGTAATGGCGCTCGCGGAGGCTCTCGGTGCACCAGTTTGGGACGAGGTAATTCATAATCAACAGGCAGTGCCAAGCGCGCACCCAAATTATCGAGGCTTCCTTCCGGGTGTTGCTAGCGCCATCGCCAGCGCCCTTGGCCCGGCAGACACCGTGCTCATGATCGGTGGCCCCTTCTTCGAGGAAGTCTGGCATTCAGGCGGAATGCCTTTTCCGAGGAATTGCATTCTCCTGCAAATTGAGGAATCCGCCGAGCGCCTTGCCGCGAACTATCCTCTCACCGCCGGTATGGTGGCTGGCCTCGGTCCATCGCTAGCTAATCTCGTTGATGCATTACGGGGCGGTCAGACTGCTACTGCTCGCAAGGCCGCTCAGGCGCGCAACCAGGCCTTTGCCGTGCTCAAGAACGAAGCGTCGATGGCACAGGTGGCGAGTCTTGAGACTGAACGGGAACGTCGTCCTATGCCAGTGCCACTTGTGATTGACGTTTTGGCCCGGGCTGTGCCTGAGAATACTGTCATCGTCGAGGAGGCGATCACCGGCAGCCCGATTCTTACCCGAATGTTCGATTTCGCCGGCCCGGGGGATTATTTTTGTGGGCGGGGCGGTGGCATTGGCCAGGGCATCGCCGGTGCCCTCGGCGTAAAGCTTGCTCTACCTACCAGACCGCTGCTCTGCATCTCCGGCGATGGCTCGGCGATGTACTCCATCACGGCGCTGTGGACCGCCGCTCACCACAAGTTACCCATTATTTTTATCATCCTTGCCAACCGCGAATACCGCATCCTCAAGCAAAACATCGACATCTATCGCGATCGCTTCGCTATAGATTCGAACCGAGATTATGCGCACCTCGATTTGCTGGAGCCCGAGCTCGGATTCATCGAGATGGCGGCGGGGATGGGGGTCAAAGGTGTGCGTGTGAGCGAGCCGGAGGAGCTGGCGGCAGCGGTTACGGGCGCGGTTGCAAGTTTAGAAGCTCGGGTTATCGAGGTAGCGGTGGAGGGGAAAAAGTAGGGCAGACCGGAAGGTGCAAGGTTTGCTCCCGCTATCTCATGAATGCTCAGTTTTTGTTGATTTGTCGGTTGCTGGCCAAAGCAGCGGCCCAATTACAATTTATGCTAAAACCGTCATGTCATAGTACATTTTTATGATTTCAACATTTTTGTATTGGCATAGCGCACGGAAGTGAACCAAAAAATCTACAAAAGGAAGTGATTCGTCCAAACATCGTTAGATTGTTTGTCGCGATTCCCAGCGCTTCGGTGGCAAATGTGGATGACCAGGATATAAGCTCTCGACCGAAGCGGATTTTCCTGGCACTTAATCTCATGTCTGCAATTTGCAAATCTTGTTAGTTGGTTTATATGACCCGTAAGACAGCCCTTATCACTGGCGTTACCGGCCAAGACGGTGCCTATCTAGCCGAGTTGCTGCTCGACAAAGACTATGTGGTGCATGGCATCAAGCGGCGTTCTTCCTCGTTCAATACCGAACGTGTTGACCACCTTTACCGTGATCCCCATCTCGGTGAAGCACGATTTCGCCTTCACTTTGGCGATATGACTGACGCCACAAATTTAATTCGTCTGTTGCAGGAAACTCAACCCGACGAAATATACAATTTAGCAGCGCAAAGCCATGTGGCGGTGAGTTTTGAAACACCTGAATACACCGCCAATTCCGACGCTCTCGGTACGCTGCGTCTGCTCGAAGCTATGAGAATTCTCAATCTCGGGGAAAAGACGCGTTTCTACCAAGCCTCCACTTCTGAGCTCTACGGCAATGCGCCAGAAGCGCCTCAAAGCGAAACCACGCCGTTCGCGCCGCGCAGCCCTTATGCAGCGGCGAAGCTCTATGCCTATTGGATCACTGTGAATTACCGCGAGGCCTATGGGTTCCATGCCTCCAACGGCATCCTCTTCAATCACGAAAGTCCGATCCGTGGCGAAACTTTCGTCACCCGTAAGATAACCCGGGCAGTCGCCTCCATAAGCCTCGGCATGCAGCAAACACTTTACCTCGGCAATCTTGACGCCAAGCGAGATTGGGGCCATGCGCGAGATTATGTTGACGGTATGTGGCGCATACTCCAACAGGATTTAGCAGACGATTATGTTTTGGCGACAGGTGAGGATCACTCGGTTCGCGAATTTGTTGAACTTGCCTATGCTCATATAGGCCGCAAGCTCGAATGGCTCGGCACGGGAGTTGAAGAAACAGGATTCGACGCGGATTCGGGAGAGATCTTGGTCAAGGTCGATTCGCGCTATTTCCGCCCTACAGAGGTGGATAGCCTATTGGGCGACCCTCGAAAGGCGCGCGAGGTTCTTGGTTGGGCCCATCGCACCAGTTTTGCTGAACTGGTGAAAGATATGGTCGATAGCGATATTGAGAAAGTGGCTTACGAGGGACGGCCGAGCAATGAGTGACATTGAGTTGGCCTATGCACTGGCCGGCAAACGGGTATGGGTCGCTGGCCATGGCGGCTTGGTTGGCTCGGCATTGATGCGGCGCTTGGAGGCGGAAGACTGCGAACTGCTTAGCGCAACACGCAATACGCTTGATCTTAGGCGGCAACAAGACGTTGAAAAATGGCTCTCAGACACTCGGCCCAATACAATATTTCTTGCCGCAGCAACTGTTGGCGGAATCCTAGCAAACGACAGCCGGCCCGCTGAGTTTCTCCACGATAATATGATGATCGAGGCCAACATCATTCATGCCGCCTGGCAATTTGGCGTCGAAAAATTGTTGTTCCTGGGCTCGACTTGCATTTATCCAAAATTTGCCCCTCAGCCGATGGTCGAAGATGATTTGATGACCGGCTCGTTGGAGCCCACCAATCAATGGTATGCCTTGGCCAAAATCGCTGGAATTTTCCTGTGCCAAGCCTATCGTCGGCAGCATGGTTGCGATTTTATTTCAGCCATGCCGACCAACCTCTTCGGCCCAGGCGATTATTTCGATGCTGAGAACAGCCATGTCATCCCAGCGCTCATTGGAAAAATTCATAAGGCGCATGCGGAGAGTGCGTCTGAGGTCGAGATATGGGGAAGCGGCGAGCCGCACCGTGAATTTCTTTATTCAGAGGATGCTGCCGACGCTTTGGTTTTTCTGATGAAAAATTACTCCGGTGACGGACATGTTAACGTGGGCACTGGTGAAGAAATCAAGATCATCGAAATTGCCCGCCTTATTGCCGAAGTGGTTGGCTACAGTGGTGGCTGGAGGTTTGATACCAGCCGGCCTAACGGCACGCCGCGCAAGCTAACCGATTGTTCGTTTTTGTATGGCCTCGGATGGTCCCCGCGTATAGGTCTCAGGGAAGGACTCCAACAAACCTATGATTGGTATCGCGAAACCTACGCAGCGGGAAGATTGCGTGCCTGATAGCTACCTTGGAAATGGCGTGAACAACACAGAATTTCCTCTGGATGAACGCGGTATATGGCGTGAGATTCGCTCGGACACCCCAGCTGGCAAGCCACGCCCTGCCTTATTTGTCGATCGCGATGGCACGATCATTGAATTGGTCGATTATCTCAGAATGCCGGAGGGTGTGCAGCCGATCTCCGAGGCCGTGGAACTGACGGCGCGGGCAAGCGACTGTAAGATTCCCATAATAATGGTAACAAACCAATCTGGCGTTGGTCGCGGTTATTTCGGTTGGTCCGATTTTGCTGCGGTGCAGGAAGTAGTGCTTGCCGAGGTCATTGCCGGTGGTGGTGGAATCGATGCGGTTTATGCCTGTCCGGCTTTGCCCAATAGTAATGATCCGTTCCGAAAGCCAAATCCTGGCATGCTTTTCACTGCCGAACAGGATCTAGGTCTGGATCTAGCGCGAAGTTGGATTGTTGGCGATTCGGCGAGCGACCTCGCGGCGGGTGCCAGGGCTGGCCTCAGTCGTGGCTGGCTCGTTGCCACGGGACATGGCACTGAGGAGCGTGCGGCGGCGCTTGCCCTAAGGGGCGCCAACTTCGACGTAACTGTGGACCGACCCTTGAGCGAACTCGCTGAATTGCTCTCCGGCTTGTAGAACGGTTAAGCAGCGGTTAAATCTTTAAGCAGTCCGAACACCGAACTCGAATTGACACATGAGCAAATTCCCTAAGCGGCGTTATGACGGCATCGGTTCCTATTGCGATGATTACGTTGCGCAATTGGCCCACGCTGCCGCTTCTATTGACCGTGAAAAACTGGCTGATGCAGCCGAACTTTTGCGGCGTGCCTTTGATGACGGTGCTTGGCTATTCGTTTGCGGTAATGGGGGTTCGGCGGCGATCGCGAATCACTTGCTATGCGATTTTGCCAAAGGCATTCAAACTGACACCGATATTTTGCCTCGGGTCGTGTCGTTAAGTGCCAATCTAGAGCTCATAACTGCCATTGCTAACGATATCTCTTTCGAAGATTGCTTCATCTACCAGCTTCGAACTGCGGCGCGTCGCGGGGACCTGTTGCTTTCTATTAGCTCCTCTGGAAATTCGGAAAATATCGTTCGCGCGGTAAACTGGGCTGCTGCCAACGGTGTGCAATCAATTTGCCTCACTGGCTTCGACGGTGGGCGCTCTGCGGAGGGAGCAGCTATAAATATTCATGTTGAAGGCGAAAATTATGGCGTGGTGGAAGATACCCACCAATCTATCATGCATATGTTTTCGCAATATTTGCGGCAGGCGAACATGACAGAAGCACGGATCGCTGAACGAAAATTCTAAAAGCTTTTAAGTCCGCGCGTGTTGGCGTCATCGGACTCGGCTCCTTGCGGCCGGAAGGGCACGAGCAACTTAATGGGTGACATATTCAAGATGGCACCTTGTTAACGGGAAGCTCGCCCGATTGCGGCGAAGGCCGTCTGCACCATGGATGTTTAAGGCCATCAGCTCGGAATAGATTTCATTCAGCGAGATGTTCGTGTGGCATTTGGTTCAGCTCGGCGTCATTACTTAACTACGTTCTAAACCGCTGATTGCCCGAGTACAGCGTCAAAATTATCAAGTTGCATTTAACGGTTATGAAAAGCGCTGAAAGACCGCTACCAACTCAATGTGGCGTGACCAGAGGAATTGGTCGACCGGGGTAAGTCGCATAAGGCGGAAGCCGGCGTTGGCGAGAATACGGGCATCGCGGGCAAAAGTAGCTGGGTTGCAGGAAACGGCTACGACGCGCTTTACCGTTGATGCTGCAAGCGACGCGGCGAGCGTTTGAGCACCGGCGCGCGGCGGGTCGAAAACGACGGCGTCGAAGCAATTTAACTCGGTCGGCGTAAGGGGGCAGCGGACGAGGTCACGCATCTTCGCTGCAACATTTCGAACGGCCGCGTCGGCGGCCTTCTGCGCCGCTTCGGCCATCTTTGGATTCCCCTCGTACATCACAACCTGATGACGCGGAGGCATCGCCCCGCCGTGCGCCGCTATCGCAAAGCCGATGCCGCCTAAGCCGGCATAGCAATCAGCTACACGTTTGCCTGTTTTATTGTTTGTGCCACCAAGCTTTGAATCGTCGGAGGGCACACCGTGGAGCGCGAGGCCATCAAGTACTAGGCGTCGAATCGCTGCCTCTCCGGCCGCTGTTGGTTGGAGAAAGGCACCGAGCGGCAGATCTACCGTGACGACACCATAATGCGTCCGCACGGCGCTGAGTTGAACAATAGTCTCTAGCACCGATGCGGCGTTGTGTTTTTGTCGACCCCTTCGTCTAAGTCGCCGCTCGCTACCCTTGGCTGTCTCGTGATACTCTACGGAGATTCGCTCAATTTTCTCGCTATGGGCAAATTCCGCAAGAGCTTCGCGCATCGCCAAATTGGGGGCAGTGCCAAGACCGTGCAAAATGACGTCTTGGCCTTCGGGCGCGGCGGTCAGGGATAGCTCATTAAATTCGGCGTCAATCCTGGCTACCAAGCGGGCAAGCGGCACGAGCAGAGCTTCGAGTTTCGGCAACATTATCGAGCAATGTCTGATAGCAACGACCCGATGACTCGATCGGCAGCGAAAACCAATTTCGGGTGTGGCTCCGAACTTGCTGCTCGGTTGCTCAACCGCTAAGCGAACCCGCCGACGACTAGCTGGTGGCGAGGTAATCGCTGGTTCAATGGAGACATCGTGAAAACCATGATGGGCCAACGCCTGACGGATAGTCGCACACTTCCATTCACTATAGGTTGCGCTCGCCATATGCTGTGCCACGCACCCGCCGCAGGAGCCAAAATGATTGCAAGGCGGAACCTCACGACTGGGCGCTTCTGACAGTTGTTCCAACAGCTTGGCATGACCTCTTCTTGGGGACGGCGTAATGCGCACCCGTTCGCCTGGCAGCGCACCGGGGACAAAAAGCTTCGCGCCGTTATGATGGGCAATCCCGTCGCCTCCGGCGCCGAGCGCCTTGATGGTCACCTCTATTGACATATTAGAGTGGTATAGGATGGATATGGATAGAGAGCTGGACTTAGATGGGTATGGTGAACAACTATGCCAGCATTAGAAAGGTGGAGTTGAAAAATAGAAGTCCTGTGGCTGAGGCGTGGCTGTGTCGTCCTGCTACTTTCACCAGCTAACATCGCCCCCCGCCTCTTACCAAGGGTAGTTAGAAGCCCAACACCGACGCTACAGTATGGCCTGTCTATAGTCCTATCAGGGCAATTGTCATTGGTTACCCCCATTATGGTTGCCTTCCAATGTAGTGCGGAGGGTTGGAGGGGCGTTCGGTCCGGTCGACAGAATGGCGTCCAGCGCGTTTATCAACAAAGCGCTGTATAATTCGAGAAAAAAAGGCGTGGCGGCCAGATTGTCATACAACTCTATTTCTTGCGGAATGAATCGAGAGTAACGACTTCTGCGCTAGTCGTATCGGAGACGCCGTTTTCTTTTTCGTTTTCTGGCCCCGTTGCGGCATCTTGCAACGTAATTTCTTGGGCGTTGTCAGTATCGTTAGCTTCGTCGTCGGCGTCATCTTCTGACAGCGGCAATGCGCCGGGTGTAGCTGGTACAATTTTAGTAATTTCTACGGGCCCGTCGCTCACTGTATCGGCAACTTCCTCGCCGGCGCCGCCAACAAGCTCCAACTTGCTGCCAACGCCCGGGCTTTTGGCCGCAAATTGCAGGCCAAACTTCACTCCCGGATCAGCGAACCGGGTGAGTGCTGCAAAGGGTACGCTGAGATGCTCACGTGCTTTGTTGAAGCTGAGGGTGACGGAAAAACCTTCTTCAGTGACATCAAGGCCCCAAAACTGATGCTGGAGGACGATCGTTAGCTCGTCCGGATAACGTTCCTGCAAATAGCCTGGAATATCGACACCGGGATAATTGGTGCGAAATGTAATATAGAGGTGGTGGCTTCCACGCAGGCCTTCCTCGGCAACGCGCAACAAAACCATGCGCATTGCGCTGCGCAAAGCATTGTCCACCAGTTCGTCATAGCCGATGTGATCCTTGCCCATGCCTACACCTTTTGCCTCCTTAGGAGACCCCCCTTTAAGCCTCAGGTTAACGTTACTCAAGGAGCCTGTAACCTCTAAAGTGGGGGGCTTCTGTTGCCCGGTGCCCCCCGGACCGCGCTTACATAGCTAGGCTATGCAGCGAGTGCTACTTCATTATCGTTCGCACTTACATTT
>MDTE01085550.1_pt1 | contig 18834 bp, 14 predicted proteins | sample 811231 | NCBI WGS metagenome assembly MDTE01 (sample SAMN05326651, study PRJNA326480) | marine metagenome | isolation source: seawater | place: Indian Ocean: Red Sea | collected 2010 | reverse complement strand
TCAGGAGCCATTCCATGCCCCGTTGCCTTTCCGCCCTGGTCTGTTCGGTGGTCGCCGCCAGCCTGCTCTGGACCGACGTCCGCGCGCAGACGCCGTTCGCGCCGGTCACCGACGAAATGTTGCAGAACCCCGCGCCCGGCGATTGGCTGATGTGGCGCCGGACCCTCAACGGGTGGGGCTACAGCCCGCTCGACCAGATCAACAAGGAGACGGTGAGCGAGCTGCAACTGGTGTGGACGCGCGGTCTGCGGCCGGGCCAGCAGGAGGGCACCCCCCTCGCCTATGACGGCACGCTCTACTTCCCGAACCCGAATGAGATCGTGCAGGCGTTCGACGCGGCGACGGGCGATCTACGGTGGGAGTATCGACGCGATATCCCGGAGGACGTGCCGGAGGTGATGGGCGGGCTGACCGAGAACAACCGGAACATCGCCATCTACGGTGACAAGATCATCGACACGGCGAATGACGACTACGTCTATGCGCTGGACGCCCAGACCGGGGAGTTGGTCTGGGAAGAGCAGATCTTCGACTACCAGGTGCATCCGGCCCGTCATTCGGCCGGGCCGATCATTGCCAACGGCAAGATCATCTCGGGGCGGAGCTGCCGTCCACGGGCGGGGCCGGTCTCCTGCGTCATCATCGCGCACGATGCCAACACCGGTGAGGAGCTGTGGCGGACGCCGCTCATTCCGCGCCCGGGTGAGCCGGGTGACGAGACCTGGGGCGGGGTGCCATATGAAGAGCGGATGCATGTCGGCTCCTGGATGGTGCCGAGCTACGACCCGGAGCTGAACCTCGTCTACGTCGGTACGTCGGTGACCTCGCCGGCGCCCAAGTTCATGCTCGGGGGGCATGAACTGAAGCACCTCTACCACAACTCGACGCTGGCCATCGATGGCGACACCGGTGAGATCCGCTGGTACTACCAGCACCTCAACGATCACTGGGACCTGGATCATCCCTACGAGCGCCTGCTGGTCGATACGGCGGTGACGCCAGACCCGAATGCGGTCGAGTGGATCAACCCGCGGTTGCGTCCCGGCGAGAAGCGGAAGGTGATGACCGGCATTCCCGGCAAGACCGGCGTGGTCTATACCCTCGACCGGGAGACGGGGGAGTTTCTGTGGGCGACGCCCACCATCGTGCAGAACGTCATCAGTGATATCGATGGCGTCACCGGTGCGGTGACCGAGAACTCGGAGGTGGTGTTCACCGCGCTCGGGCAGGAGGTGCTGTCGTGTCCTGCCTGGACCGGCGGCAAGAACTGGCCGGCCGGAGCCTTCAGCCCGCTGACCAACACCATGTTCTTTCCGCTCCAGCAGCGCTGCGCCCAGGTGCTGTCGACCATGGAGGGCGGGCTGGCGATCTACCGGCTCGCCGCGCGGATGCAGATGACTCCCGGTACCGACCAGCTGGGCACCGTGCGGGCGATCTCGGCCGAGACCGGTGAGACGACCTGGCTGCACGAGCAGCGCCCGGCCACCTACTCCCTGGTGACCACCGGCGGCGGGCTGGTCTTCGGTGGCGATGGGAATGGACGCTTCCGGGCCTTCGACCAGGACACCGGTGAAGTGCTGTGGGAGATCAACCTCGGCTCACCCGTGACCGGCTACCCGATCACCTACGCCGTCGACGGCCGGCAGTACGTGGTGGCCAGCACCGGGAGCCGGCGTGAGGGGCTGACACCGGAGTTGACGCCGAGCGCCGGCAACAACATCTTCGTGTTCGCGCTCTCCGAGTAGAGACGAGCAGGCAGGGGGGAGTGATGGCTTTCCGGGCAGCGCTCGCGACGTTGGTGCTGGGCGCGTCCGTCCAGCTGGCCGCCGCCCAGACCGGACCCGCCGTCACCATCGAGACTCGCGAGGGTGAGACCGTCCAGGGGACGTTGGTCTCGGCCACGGATCAGGCGGTGGTGATCCGGGTGGCCGGCGCCGAGGTGGCCCTCGAGATCGACGCGATTCGCTACGTTTCCTTCGTCGGCCCTATCGCGGCCGGTCCGGCGTTTGTTGCGGCTGATCGACCGGGGCCGGCGTTGCAGGCGCTTCGACGATTGGCCGTGCGCGCCGAGCTGGGGTTCGCCGACGAGGCGCAGGAGGCGTATCGTCAGGCGTTTGCCGATGCCGCGTCCGAGTTGGAGCCGTACGTCGAGGCGCCCTCCGATACGTGGGCGGACGTGCGCGCGGCAATCCGGATCGCGATCGGCCACTACCGTACGACGACCGAGGAGCCCCGCTCGCAGTACGACGACGACTGGGCCGATCGAGACGACGAGTTCAGGACGGCGCGGCGCTGGTTGGACTTCGCCACCGAACTGGCGGCCGAGCCCGATGCGCGGGATCACCGTGAGGTCGGTGACGAGACACGGGTGTTGGTGAGCGGGCAGCAGGCGTCGGGACGTCTGGGGTTCGGCGATCGGATCATGTCGCGCTCGCTGGACGCGTCGTCCGAAGGCGCCTACAACGACCGCTATCAATGGACCATCACCGAGCCGATCCGGGCCGAGGTCGAGCTGCGGTGCGATCCCTGCGCCGGACCGCATTTGACGATTGCTGGCGCAACGGGAGAGAAGATCGAAGGTGACGCTGGCCGCAATGGGCTGTCCCGGATCCGCCGCGATCTGGAGCCCGGGACCTACTACATCTGGGCTGGAACGAACGGGCCGGGCACGGTCGGCACCTACACGCTGGTCGCGCGGTCGCGTGACTGATTCGACGTGATCTCAACCCTGCAGCGACTCGTGATGACGGGCTGTTTCCTGGCCCTGGCTTGTCCGGCGCTCGGACAGGTTTCGGTCGGATTGACCTTCCGCGTCCAGGCCCATCATCCCGATGGCCGGCCGGTCCTCGATCTGCAGCCCTATGAGGTCGTGATCGCGCAAGACGGCGTCGGGTGTCCGGTGGTGGACATGGAGCGGGTCGGCTGGCCGCTCAAGGTTGTGCTGCTGCTCGACGACTCGACCTGGATGCAGGGCTATCTCGTGCACCTCAGGAACTCCCTGGGGAACTTCGTCGACGCTTTGCCCACTGGCGCCGAGATCGCGGTCGTCGCGATGTCAAACCGGCCGGACGAGCTTGAGTTCATCACCGATCGCGAGGAGGTTGGCCAGCGTCTCGGGCAGTATCTGGTGAAGAACTACGTGCGGGCGTCCTCGGCCCGAGCGCTCCACGAGGTGCTCGAGGCGCTGTATCTGACCGATGCCGAGGGACCGGTCATCGCGGTCGTGGCCGGGGATGCCCCTGCGCCGATCGGGCGCGACGAGCTCGACGAGACCATCGAGCGCATTCTCAATCTGGGCGCTACCGTCGACACCCTGGCGCTGCGTCCGCCGCGCGTGCGTCCCGCTGATGGTCTGGCGCTGCGGTTTTCCGAGATGACCAACGGGTGGTCCCGACGCCTGGGGCGGCCGAGTCCGGCGGTCGGAGACCTGCTCGGTGAGATGGGCGCGGCCATCGCCCGACGGGCTGGCGACGGCGCCAACCACTACCTCGTGACCTGTGAGCCGCAGAGCAACACGCTCGATTCCGAGTCGTTCGGGGCGGGTGTGCTCCGGGAAGGGGTGGACGTCCGGGTCAACGGTCAGGTCATCCCGGTCGTGGGGCAGTGACGGCGGGCCGGCGCTGTCACGGACCCTCGGGGAGCGCAAACGCCCAGAAACCGAGTCCGGACGCGATGGCGACATACTGGCGGCCTCCCACCATGTAGGTCATCGGCGAGGCCTTCCAGTCCTGGTTGGCCTGGAAGTGCCAGAGGGGGGCACCGGTCGCGGCGTCCAGCGCCGCGAACGCGCCGCTGTCTTCTCCGAAGAAGACCAGGTCTCCCTCGGTCGTGAGCACGCCCGAGTAGGTTTGGGCGTACCCTGTCTGCGCGTAGCTCCACGCCACGTCGCCCGTCTGGATGTCAATCGCGCGGATGAACTTCTGGTTCGGCGAACCGTCGGCCAGTCTCACCGTGCCGCTCAGCCAGCTCCGACCCTGCTGCCACGGGTCGTCGTTCTTCGTGTAGGTCATGCACGATTCGTGGGCGAGGAGATAGAACAGACCGGTGCCCGGATGGTAGCTGGTGGCCCACCAGTTTGTGGCGCCCCTGATCGCGGGGCAGACGTCGACGCCTTCCTCGGTCGGGTCGGTGTTGGGAAGCACGATTGGCCGGCCCGAGTCGTCGAGGCCCTCGGCCCAGGTCTGGGGCACGAAGGGTTCGCCGAGCAGGAACTGGCCGTTGGTGCGGTCGAGGACGTAAAAGAAGCCGTTTCGGTTACCCTGGAGCAGCAGCTGGCGTTGTCGTCCACGGAACTCGGCATCGACCAGCAACAGGGGCTCCTGGGCGTCCCAGTCGTGCGTGTCATGCGGCGTGAACTGGAAGTACCACTCGAGCTCGCCCGACTCGGGGCGTAGCGCGAGCACCGAGTTCGTGTACAGGTTGTCGCCAGGGCGCCGGTCGCCGTTCAGGTCGGGGCATGGGTTCCCGGTGGCCCAGTACAGCAGGTCGAGCTCGGGGTCGTAGCTGCCGGTTAGCCAGGTCGCGCCACAGCCCTTCTCGAGGATTTCGGGGTCGCCCCAGGTCTCCGAGCCCGGTTCTCCTGGGGCCGGGATGGTCCAGAAGCGCCAGGCCTGCTCGCCGCTCTCCGCGTGGTAGGCGTCGAGGAACCCGCGCAGCCCGGTGTCGCCGGCGCTGATCCCGGCGATGACCAGATCGCCGACCACCAGCGGGGCCGCCACGGCCCCGTAGTGATCGCGGTAGTCGGCCATCTCGGCGTCCCAGACGAGAACTCCGGTGAAACGGTCGAGCGCGATGACGTGCGCGTGGTCGGTCACGGTGAAGACGAGGTCGTCCCGTACCGCGACCCCTCGGTTGAGCCCGATGGCGGGGTCCCCGACCAGGCCGTCGGTGCGCGGCTGGGAGTAGCGCCAGATTTCGCGCCCGGTCGACGCATCGAGGGCGTAGACCTGGTTCACGCTGGTGACATACATCACGCCGGCAATGACCACCGGGGTACCTTCGACCATCGGCACGTCGGGGATGGGGAAGAACCACTGCGGTGCGAGCTGGTCGACGTTGTACTGCGTGATCTGGTCGAGCTGGCTATGTCGGTTCGCCGAGTCGTCCCCGTTGTAGGAGCGCCAGTCGACGGAGGGCTCGATGGCCGCTGCACGGAAGCGGTCGCCTTCGCGACGAAGCAGGTGCAGCGCGCCGTCAGCCGCCTGGAGCTGCGCGTCGAACCCGCTCTCGTTCAGCACGGTGCCAGCCAGGGTCGAGCCGTCGGTCAGCGTCAACGACCCGGAGCGCGGACGGGGCGCGCGCGGGTCGCGGGCGGCCGGGCCGGCTGCCGCGGCCAGACCCTTGAGATGGCGGATGAGCGGTCCCAGTTCCTCCGCCTGGACGGCGACCGCCGGCATCCCGCGCTAGGGGACGCCGTCGGTGACGATGGCGGCAAGCCGGTCGCTCGACAGCGTTGCCACCCGCCCCAGAATGGACTCGGCCCGGTCGCTGCCGGTGCCGTCCGCCCCGTGGCACAGGGCGCAGCGAGACTCGTAGGACGCCTGGCCCTGGGCCGTGGCCGGATGGGGCAGGATGAGGGAGGCACCTATGAGGATCAGCGCGCTGAGGGGGAACTTCTGCATCGATCAGGCTCATTTCGCACGTGGCCGGGTTTCCGGTAAGCGAATTCTATCGCTCCGTCTTCCATTACAATGGGCCGATACCGGTGCGTCGCGCGGGAGAGCGTGGCGGGAGGAAGGACCAGATGACACGGATGAGCAAATTCTTCGGCGGTTGCGCGCTTGCCGCGCTCGGGCTGGCGCTGGCCATTCCGGCCACCTCGTTTGCGCAGGCGGAGGCAACGCCTACCTACAGCGAGGACGTGGCGCCGATCTTCCGCGAGAAGTGCGAGAGCTGCCACCGTCCCGGCTACATTGCGCCGATGTCGCTGCAGACCTACGCCGAGTCGCGCCCCTGGGCGCGTTCGATCAAGAACCGGGTCGAGACGCGGCAGATGCCGCCGTGGCATATCGACCCGACCGTAGGGGTCCAGGACTTTCAGAACGACCGTGCGCTCACGCGTGAGCAGATCGATACGATCGTCCAGTGGGTGGACGGTGGAGCCCCACAGGGGAACCCCTCGGATCTGCCGCCGGCCGCGGTGTTCCCCGACGACGATGTCTGGAACTACGCCGACCGGTTTGGTGGCCCCCCGGATCTGATCGTCAAGTCGACGCCCTACACCATGCCGGCGCTGTCGCAGGACCACTGGTGGAAGCCGCTGGTGCCGACCGGTCTGACCGAGGATCGCTGGGTGCGAGCCATCGAGATTCGGCCCTCGACGGTCGCGGGACGCAAGATCACGCACCACGCCCTTGCCCGGCTGCAGCAGGAAGAGGACGAAGCCGATCGGGAGAATCTCCTGCAGGGCGCGGGCCTCCTCATGGAGTGGGCCGTGGGCAAGGAAGGCGAGATCATGCGGGAGAACAGCGGCAAGCTGATGAAGGCTGGCTCGCAGATCCACTGGGACATCCACTACTCGTCGGCGGGTGAGGAGATCACCGACCAGGTCGAGTTGGGGCTGTACTTCTATCCGAAGGACGAGCCGCCCGCCCACCGGCAGGTGCTGTCGATCTGGATGGGCATCGAGGGTGGTCCGAACAACCTGCTGATTCCGCCCAACACGGTCCTGGCGACCGAGTCGAACATCGTGCTGCGCGAGAACGGCCGGATCGAGAACTTCCAGCCGCACATGCATCTGCGGGGCGATGGCATGCAGATGACGGCCATCACCCCGAACGGCCGCACGCAGGTGCTGAGCCGGGTGAGCGATTTCAACTTCAACTGGCACAACAACTACGTCTACGCCGACCACGCCGCGCCGCTGCTGCCCAAGGGCACGGTGATCGAGATCAAGTCGTGGTGGGACAACACCTCGGCTAACCGCGCCAATCCCGACCCGAACCAGTGGGTGGGCTGGGGCGACCGGACCGTCGACGAGATGGCCCACGCCTGGGTGAACGTCACCTACATGAACGACGAAGACTTCGAAGTCGCCCAGACCGAGCGTGAAGAGGTGCTGGCCGAGCTCGAGGACGGCGACGGCGAGTAGCCTGATCCGAGAGACGGACACGGGGAACACCGGAGCCGGCCCGGGACGATTCGGGGCGGCTCTGTCACGTGCGAGGAGAACGGAAATGCGGTTCGGTCGCGCTTGTCTTGTCGGAGGAGTCGTTGGGCTGCTGCTGAGCGCCACCGGAGCGTCAGCGCAGGTGCCCGGCTCTCTGGAGAACTACGGCGGCCCGGTGGCCCCGATGTTCGAGGGCTGGTATGACAACGGCGACGGCACGGCCACCGTCCTGGTGGGGTTCTTCAACCCGAACCAGGAGGAGCTCATCGACATCCCGGTCGGTGAAGAGAATCGGTGGGAGCCGGGCGATATGGACCGGGGGCAGCCGACGCATTTTCCACCCGGGCGCGGCTGGGGGGGGATGACCCTGCAGGTGCCCCGTGACTTCAGTGGCGAGCTACGCTGGGCGCTGTCGGCCAACGACCAGCCGACCTCGATACCGGTGCATCTCGACGCGCCGTACTTCATCGAGCCGCTGCGTGACGCCGCCGACGGCAATGAGCCTCCCACGATCCGCTTTGCCGAGAAAGGTGAGGGTTTCACCGGCCCGCCGATCGGTATCGCGCAGGAGATGACGGCGAGGGTCGGGAGCCCGCTTGAGTTGAGCGTGTGGACCTCCGACGTCACGCCTGAGCATGCGGAAGGTGGCGGCGGGGGGCGTCGGCGTGCCCCGCTGACCCTGAATTGGACCATGCACCGCGGACCCGCGCACGTGGAGATCGCCGAGACGTCGCAGCGGTTCACCGACACCGCGGATCAGAACCCCAGGACCACGGTGACCTTCAGCGCCCCCGGCGAGTACGTCCTCCGGGCCGAGGCGCTCGATGAGACCGGCTCGGGTGGCGGCGGCTTCCAGTGCTGCTGGACCTCGGCGCTGGTACAGATCACCGTCGCACCGTAGACCGGCCTGGGATGGCCGGGACCCTGGCCGTCCCGCTACTCGCTCCTCAACTCGAAAACGATCGCAGAGCCGGCGTCGCCGACACCGATCCGGTCGCCGTGGTGTAGATCGACATGCCCGCCGGCCCGTTGGCCGCCGATGGTGACGCCATTCACCGTGGTGCCGAGAGTGCTGCCTCGGTCGGTCAGCACGAACCGCCCTGGACGAAGGAGATCCTGAAGTGTTCGCGCGAGATGTACCGGCGCGAACCCTGCTGCTGGCGCACGAACACGTCGTTGAGCGGTCGCACCACGCCCATGCGCCGTTCGACCGACATCACTTCCTTGACTCGAGCCGTCCGGCTTTCCCGTCCGACATTGCAGGGGAACTGCTACAGTCGCACGGAACTTTCACCAAGCGCGTCACGGGCCGGATCGGTGCACGCAACCAGCATGACGCCCTTCGACGGGCGTTCGGTAGAGGAGTCGGCGGATTCCATCATCGTCGATTGCGTTGGGGAGTCCCTTCATTAGACGCCGAACCGGTGTCCGCGCGCAAAGGGTAAGCGTGATGGCTGGACAATGGCTTGCGGTTGGCGAACGGGTGTATAAGGGCACGGACGGACAGACATGAGACCGGGCGCCCGCCGGCGGACGCCAGGTCGGGGGAGAGACCTAATGAACTGCCGAGCTGTCGTATCAGGCCTCGTCTGCGGTGCGGTGGTCGGAACGCTTGTGGCTGGCGGACTGGTCGAGGCGCAGGAGGCGCCACGAACCGCGTGGGGGGCGCCCGACCTCCAGGGGGTATGGGACTTCCGCACGATCACGCCGATGCAGCGGCCAGAGCACTATGGCGACAAGGAGTTCCTCACGCCCGAAGAAGCGGCCGAGCTCGACGCCTCCGAGGAGGAACGTCAGCGGGTCCTCTGGGAGGCGCCGGCCGAACGGACGACCGTGGGTGAGAACGTGGACCGACGGTCCACGGTGGGTGAGGTCCGCGGCGCACCGGGGTCCTACAACCAGTTCTGGATCGACGTCGGCACCAACACCATCGAGACGCGACGGACGTCGCTCATCGTCGATCCTCCGAACGGCCGCTATCCGGCGCAGACCGAGGCGGCTCTGGAGCGGGCGGCGGCGCGACGCGCGTATGCCGCCGAGCACCCGGCCGATACCTGGGAGGGCTTCAGTGCCGGCGTGCGCTGCATCCTCGGATTCAACGCCGGGCCGCCCTTTACGCCGAGTGCGTACAACAACAACATCCAGCTCTTCCAGACTCCGGACCACGTGGTGATCATGACCGAGATGGTGCACACCTCTCGGGTGATCCCGCTCGACAGCCGTCCGCATCTTCCGGCGCACGTGGTCCAGTGGTCGGGTGACTCGCGCGGCCGGTGGGACGGAGACACGCTGGTCATCGAGACCCGTAACTTCGATGCCAAGCGACGCTGGCGGAACACGACCGGCAGCGCCACGCTGATCGAACGGCTGACCCGGATTGACGAGGACACGCTCGAGTACGAGTTCACGGTGGAGGATCCGGAGACCTGGGTCGGGCCGTGGACCGCGAACGTGCCCTTGCGGCTGAATCCAGACCCGGTCTTCGAGTTCGCGTGCCATGAAGGGAACTACTCCATGCCGGTGATGCTCGGTGGAGCCCGGATGGAGGAACTCGCGGCCGCCGAGGGGCGGTGATGGGGCTGCGGGTGGTCGCATGAGCGGGCCCGCTGGGGCTCAGCCGGTCGTGAGCATACCGGCCGCGATGCCGGTGACCGTCTCACGAAAGAGCAGCTCCTCGGTGCGGTTCAGGCGCGATCGGTCGAGGAGGGCGACCTGCATTAGATTCAGCGGATTGATCATCGGCGCACGGTAGTGGATGCTCTCACTCAACCAGCGGCGGTCCTCCAGTAGCTGGCCGCCGGTCAACTGGACGGCGAAGTCGAGCGCGTCGCGACGTTCCTCCTCGAGCCGTCGTAGGGTCGACCGGACGTTCGGCGGTGCGTCCCGCGTGTACTCACTCCAGATGGCCGGCGCCGTCTTGGCCAGCGTGAACCGCAACTGCCGCAGGTAGCTCCGCAGAAACGGGTCGCGCCGACAGGCGCGCAGGAGCCGAGCGCGTTCGCCCGGGGCCTCGCGGACGGCTTGCCAGGCCGTGCCGACGCCAAGCCAGGCATGCGCCAGATACCGCGTTTGGGTCCAGCAGAGTACCCACGGGATGGCACGGAGCGACTCGAGCCCGGGCTGTCCGGTTCCGGCGCGTTTTACTGGGCGGTTCCCGATGTTGAGCGCGCCCAATCGGGTGTAGGGCGTCGACGTGGCGAGCAGCTCGAGGAGTCCGTCCGAGCGTACGAGGTCGGCGAATGCCTCGGCGCTTCTGGTCGCCAGCCGCCGGGCGGCGCGGCTGGTCGTGGCGGCGCGCGGCGGACGCGTCTGGACGTCGGCGATCTGCCGCACCTGGCTCTCGAGAATCTCCGGCGTGGCGAGCGTGCGCTCGACCGGCGGAGTTTCGATGCTGCGCCATTCGCCTGTCTGGAAGTCGTAGCGCAGGGGCGCCGGATGACCGGCGTTGGTGAGGGTCAGCGCGCCGGTCGGAATGAAGTAGGTCGCAATGATCCCGGTGGCGAACGTGCTGGCGTCGCCGACCGACACGAATTCCTGATTGACCGATGTCACCAGGCGCCCCTGGTCGATGTGGTCGATGTGGCGCTGCATCAGGCCGAGCAGACGGTTCGCGATCTCCGCCACCTGGGTGCCGTGACCGCGCACGTCAGCGAGCGCCAGTCGCGTGATGCGGCCCGGGGAGCAGGATGACAGGTAGTACACGCCCCCACCGGCCACGTCCTCACCGAACGGTTTGCTGTAGAGCCAGACGTCGAGGCCGGTCGTCGAGACGGCGGTGTCGGCCGCGCCGCTGCCGCCATAGACCTGCAAACACTGCAGGCGTGAATCGTCATGCTATGCCGTCATTGAGCGTCTCGTCCCAGCAAGTGCCTGAGCCCCGACTCGAGCGTCGGGTACTGGAACCTGAAGCCTGACCGCAGGAGTGCGGCTGGGCGAACATGCGCGCCACTCAGCAGCAGCGCGTCGGCCATCTCGCCAAACAGCAGCCGCATCGCCCCCGCCGGCACCGGGAACATCGTCGGCCTCCGCAGCACCGTCCCCAGCGTTCGGGTGAACGTGCGGTTGTCGACCGCCTCGGGGGCCACGACGTTGACCGGGCCGTCCAGCGTCGGTGTCGCCATGGTGTGGAGGACCGCGCCGAGGACGTCGTCGAGCGCGATCCAGCTCATCATCTGTCGCCCGGAGCCGAGCCGCCCGCCGGCGCCAACGAGAAAGGGGGGCAGCATCCGGCCCAGCGCGCCGCCCCCGGGTGTCAGCACGATGCCGAATCGAAGGTGGACGACCCTGATTCCTGCATCGGCGGCTGGGCGTGTCGCCTGTTCCCAGCCCTCGCAGACGCCCGCCAGGAAATCGTGGCCAGGCGACGCGGTTTCGTCCACGGACGTTGTGCCCCGGTCGCCGTAGATGCCGATCGCCGACGCGCAGAGCAGCGTTCGGGGCGGATGCTCCAGATGGGCGAGCTGTTCGGCCAGACGGCGCGTCCCGTCGACGCGCGAGCCGCGGATCCGAGCCTTGCGGCTCGGTGACCATCGTCCGTTTGCCAGGTTCTCGCCGGCCAGGTGCACCACCGTGTCGACCGACTCGAGGCTCTGGTTCGGCCATCCGGTCGCCGTGCGCGCGACACAGTCTTCCGCCGCGGTCGGCTGACGCACCAGGCGAGTCACCGTATGCCCCCCTCCACGGAGAAACGCGGCCAGGGCCGTGCCGACGAGACCGCTCGACCCGGTCATCGCGACACGTTGCCGGGCGAGATCGTGCTGGGTATGGGTGGCGATGTCTCCCATGGTCACGCGGTGGCGGTAGGCGAACATCCGGTCGACCTCGTGTTCGGCCACCCTCTCACCGAGACGGCCGAGCGGACCGAACGGAAGGGCATAGGTGACAACGTCCTCGAGCCGGGTCTTGTCGTCGCCGGTCGCGTTGAACCGGTGGAGATGGTGCCACGCGCCGAACGGGCCCTGAAGCTGCCGGTCGGTGAAGTAGTGGCCAGGTTCCCACTCTTCGTGTCGGGCGGTCCAGGGCCGCCAGAAGGGGCCAAGCCGCACCGCCAGCCGCACCTCCGCCCCTGGCTCGGGCGGAGCACCGGTGGTGCCGAGGATGCGGGTGCGCGTCCAGGGCGGCGCGAGCCGTTCGAATGCCCCCGGTCGCCTGTGCCATTCGAAGACGGTCTCACGTCGGCCATCGATGACCGATGTTCTTCGATATTTAGGCATGTTCTCTTTATTGTTAAACAATGTTTCGCTTCATGAAAATTCTAGCGCGCGCACCACCAAGCCAGAGGCATGCCGGAGGAGGCGCCTTAGGGGAGCCGTCGGATCTTGAGGTTGCGGAAGGCGACGGGATCGCCGTGGTTCTGGATGGCGATATGGCCCGTGGCTTCACGACCGTAGCGGGGAATTTCGGCGAACTTGCTGGCCTGCATGCGCGTCGACCATCCAGGTCTTCCCATCGTCTTCGTGACCGGCTGGGCGGCCGACGATGTCGAAGAGCGCATGGGACGGGGCAGATCGAAACCTGACGCGGTCATCGAGAAGCCGGTCACCCTGGACAAGCTGGCGGCCGCCTTGGCCGCCGTCTCTTCCGGCACCCGACTGAACGGCTCGACCTGCATCGTCCCGCCGAGAAACCCTAGGCCAGCACCTCGTGCACGACGCGCGCCGGTTCGACGCCAGTGAGCCGCGCGTCCAGCCCGCGGTGCTTGTGGGTGAACCGCTCGTGGTCGATCCCGAACAAGTGGAGTATCGTCGCCTGGAAGTCCCGGATGTGCACGGGGTCCTTCACGATGTTGTACGAGAAATCATCCGTCTCCCCATACACGGTCCCTCCCTTCACGCCGCCGCCAGCCATCCACAGGCTGTAGCAACGCGGGTGATGGTCGCGCCCATACTCGGTGGGGGTCAAACGCCCCTGTGAGTAGATGGTCCGTCCGAACTCGCCGCCCCAGATGACCAGGGTCTCGTCGAACAGGCCTCGCTCCTTGAGGTCCTGGATCAAGGCCCAGGCCGCCCGGTCGACGTCGTGCGCCTGAGCTGGAAGCACCTGCGGAGCGAACGCGTGCACATCCCAGCCACGGTGGTAGATCTGCACGAAGCGAACGCCCCGCTCGACCAATCGTCGGGCCATCAGGGCGGCGTTCTGGAACTTCCCCGCCTGACGCGCTTCATCGCCCCAGCGCTCCCAGGTACGTTCCGGTTCGCTCGAGAGGTCCGCCATCTCGGGCACCGACGACTGCATCCGGAAGGCCATCTCGTATTGCTCGATTCGAGCCAGCGTTTCCGGATCGCCGACCTCGGCGTGGCGGAGGCGATTCAACTCGCCCAGCCCATCCAGCATCTGGCGCCGCACGTCAGTCGAGACGCCGTTCGGGTCACGTAGATACAGGACCGGATCGGCGCCGGTCCGCAACCCCACCCCCGCATACTCGGGAGACAGGAACCCGGCGCTCCACAGCTTGGCCGAGATCGCCTGCACCCCCGCGCGAGGGTGACTCCGCTCGGCGTTCATCACGACGAACGTCGGCAGGTCTTCGTTCATGCTGCCGAGGCCATAGGCAAACCAGGCTCCGATACAGGGTCGGCCCGGAATCTGCTGCCCTGTCTGGATGAACGTGATCCCGGGCTCGTGGTTGATCGCATCGGTGTGCATGGAGCGAATGACCGCCAGGTCATCCGCCATGCTGGCCGTATGCGGCAAGAGCTCGGAGAACCACGCTCCGCTCTGACCATGCTGCGAAAACTCGAAGATCGACGGCGCGATCGGAAAACGCGACTGCCCGGAGGTCATGGTCGTCAGGCGCTGCCCCTGTCGAATCGACTCGGGCAGGTCCTGGTCGTACAGGTCCTTCATCTTCGGCTTGTAGTCGAGCAGGTCCATCTGTGGCGGCGCGCCCATCATGTGCAGGTAGATGCAGCGCTTGGCCTTCGGCGCGAAGTGCGGCAAGCCCGGCAATCCGCCGATGCCGTCGTGGCTCTGGCCGGGCAGGGCGAAGGCGTCTTCGGCCAGCAGGTTCGCCAGGGCCAGGCCGCCGAGGCCCTTGGCCGCGGTGCCGAAGAACTGCCGCCGGGTCTCGGCGCGAATCGCTTCCTTGAATGGGTGCATGCTGTCCTCGCTGACCTCATCCACCAGCCGACGCATCTAGTCGTCGGGTGGCTACTTGTTCAGCACCTCGTCCAGATTCATGAGCTGACTGGCCAACATCGTCCACGACGCCGAGTCGACCAGCGGCAACGCCCCGTCGAACGGTGACTCGCCCACATCGAGCAAGCGTCGCGCCCCCTGCGTATCTCCGGCATACAGCTGGGTGAACCGATCGAAGGTCGACCGGGCTACGCGCCGCTCGAGCGCGGAGAACGGCCTGGACACAAGCCGGGTGGTCAGGTAGTCCAGCCGGCGATCGAAGTCGTCGCCCGCCTCGCGCATGGCCCGCTGGGCCAGGTGACGGGCTGCCTCGACGAACTGCGTATCGTTCATCGTCACCAGGGCCTGGAGCGGTGTGTTCGTCCGCTCACGACGCACCGTCGAGTGCTCGCGAGTCGGGGCGTTGAAGATGTCCATGGACGCCGGAGGCGCCGACCGCTTCCAGAACGTGTAGAGACTTCGCCGATAGAGCTTGTCTCCCGAGTCCGCCTCATAGGTACGGGTGTTGCTCTGCGGCATGGCGACCGTCGCCCACACACCGTCGGGCTGATACGGCTTGACGCTCGGGCCACCGATGGTTCGCACCAGCAGACCGCTGGCGGCCAGGGCGTAGTCGCGAATCATCTCCGCATCCATCCGAAAGCGAGGCCCCCGAGACAACAACCGGTTGGCGGGGTCCTGTTCCACCTTCTCGGGCGTCGTCACCGCCGCCTGACGGTAGGTGGACGATGTGACCAGGGTGCGGAAGAACTGTTTCACGTCCCACCCGGACCGGAGAAACGAAGTGGCCAGATGGTCGAGCAACTCGGGATGGGTCGGGGTCGTCCCCTGCGCGCCGAAGTCTTCCGCGGACTCGACCAGTCCCGTGCCGAAGACCTGCTGCCAGAACCGATTCACGGTCACGCGCGCCGTCAGTGGGTTCTCTCCATCCGTGAGCCATCGCGCCAGCCCCATCCGGTTACGTGGCAGGGAGTCGGCCATCGGCGGCAAGGCAGCGGGCGTACCCGCCACGACCCGCTCGAGCGGCTGGTCGTACATGCCACGGCTCAGGACGTGCGCGAACGCCTCACCCTCGGCGTTCTCCTGCATGACGTGGGTCACGCTGCCGCGACGACGCACCTCCCGCCACTCCCGATTGATTTCCCGCCGGCGGACGAGCAGCGACCGATACTGCTCGTCATCGATCGCCAGATAGCGGAGACGAAGCGCCTCGCGCTCGCCCGCGGCGAGCGCTTCCGGCGACTTACCGCTGCCACGTCGGACGGCCTGCCATTCGGAGACCACCTTTGCCTCTTCCGGCGCCAGGACTCGATTGAACACACGGAAGTCGGCGACGCCCCCACCCCCAAAGTGCCGGACCACGGGGTTCCCCTGCCGATCGGTCGCATCGCCGCGCCCCAGGAAGAACGGTGCGTCGGTCAGAATCCGCCCCTCGGCCTTCGCGAAGAACTCACTCCCCTGCTCTTCGATCCGCTCACCGTCCTGATACACGTGCAGACCGCCCCGCTCGGCCGTCCCGTCATGCGTCAGCACGATGTGGGTCCAGACGCCGGTCGGCATCCGCTTGGTGTTGATCGGCCCGACCCTAGCGCTCGTGGCGCCGAGACCCGGTCCTCGACGGTCGCCGGTCACCCGAAAGCTGAGTTGCCGCGACCCGATCGTGACGGCCCAGCCACGACCACCATCCTGCTGATCGTATTGCCCCGCGACCACGAAGTTGCCTTCGTCCTCGGGCTGGTAGATCCACATGGCCAGCGAGAACGCGGTGTCGCTGTCGAGCCCCAACGATGGCAGCTCGGCCCAGGACTGGTCGTCGAACATCAGCGCCCGATGACCATTCGGGCCTTCGCCGACGGTGGCGCCCTCGATGGTGATCGTCTGGCGCTCGCCGTCCACCCACACCGTAGGCTCCGGCTCGTCCAGGGCCAGACGGAGCCAGTCGGTGGCCGGCTCGAGCGGCGTCTCGACCTCCCGGTGATCGCCTCGGGTCAACCACTCGACGAACGCGGGGTCGACCGCGGTGTCCCTGGCGTGAATGGCGCTGTCGACCTCCCGCGCCTCCGCTCGCAGCTGGTGCCAGAGCTCGCGGTCGCCTTCTTCCGGCACGACCAGGATCGGGGGAGGATCGGAGACGTTCCCGTCCATGACGTACTGAGTGGTATTCCGGAAGAACGCCGTCATCGCGTAGAACTCGCTCTGCGCGATCGGGTCGAACTTGTGGTCATGGCAGGTGGCGCACCCGACGGTGAGTCCGAGAAACACGTTGCCGACGGTCTCCGCCCGGTCCTTGGCGTAGATCGCTTCGTATTCCTCCGGCACCACCCCACCCTCGTTGGTGGTGATGTTGTTGCGCTGGAAGCCGGTGGCCACGAGTTGATCGAGGGTCGGCTCAGGCAGCAGGTCGCCGGCGACCTGCTCGAGGGTGAACTCGTCGAACGGCTTGTTCTCGTTGAAGGCGCGGATCACCCAGTCGCGGTAGGCATGCATCTCACGGTAGTTGTCGATATGAATGCCGTGGGTGTCGCCGTAGCGGGCCGCATCGAGCCAGTAGCGGGCACGATGCTCGCCCCAGTGGCGTGACCCGAGGAGGCGATCCACCAATCGCTCGTAGGCTCCCGGCTCGGCGTCGCCGAGGAAGCTCGCCAGGGTGCCCGGATCGATCGGCAAGCCGGTCAGGTCGAGCGCCGCCCGCCGGGCCAGAGTCCGACGGTCCGCCTCGTCGGCCGGCCGCAACCCTTCGGCCTCGAGTCGGGCCAGGACGAACCGGTCCAGTGGCTGGCGCACCCAGGCGTCGTCAGCCACGCCCGGCACGGCCGGGTCCGCGATCGCCTTGAAGGCCCAGTGCTGGTCCCAGGACGCCCCTTCCGCAATCCACCGACGCAGGGTCTCCACCTCGTCGGCATCCAACGTCTTGTTGGCCGAGGCTGGCGGCATCCGGCGGGCCGGGTCCTCATCCGTGATCCTGGCAATCAGTCGGCTGGCAGCGGGATCGGCACGGACCACGGCGGCCCCGCGCGGCCGCTCGGCCATCGCCCCGTCCTCGGTATCGAGACGCAAACCCGCCATGCGGGAACCCTCGTCGGGCCCGTGGCACTGAAAGCAGTTGTCGGCCAGGATCGGTCTGACATCGCGCTGGAAATCGACCGACTCCGGGGACTGGGCGAAGGCGGGAACCGCGCCCACCATCCACAGAGCCGCACAGCACAGCAGCGACGATTCCGAGGCAAGTCTGCGAAGGACCATGGTGCTTTATACACCAGTGCGCGGGCCCAGGAGACGGCTATCCGTCGGCAGCCCAGCCTAACCCCCGCTCGCCCGCTTTCTCCGCCGTGTGTCACTCATGTGCGTGGTCGGCGGAGTTCTCTGTCTGGCCGACCCGCTCGTCGCACAGGCGCCACCCTCTCTCGCGATTGCCCCGTTCGAGAACCTCAGCGGGAACGACGACGCGTGGATTGGCGCCGGGATCGCCGAGGCGCTGGCCGCCGGGTTGTCTGAGCGCTTCGTCGTGTCGGCTGGGCCCGCGAGCGAGGCTGGGTTTCTGGTCCACGGCGCTTATCAGCGACAAGGCGACCAGATTCGCATCACCGCTCAGCTCGTGGAACGCGCGACCGCTACCGTCATCGCGTCGGCCAAGGTAGACGGACCGCGCAGCGACCTCTTTGCCCTGCAGGATGCGGTGGTTGCGGCGCTGCTCGCGCCACCCGCCGCCGGGAGCGGGGCCGGCGCCACGCGGCCAGGTCGTACGGATCCGGTGATGTCGCCCCCCGAGCCCGTAACCAGCCTGGACGTCGGCGTGCCCGAGGCTCCAGAGCGGTCCGAACCCTGGGTGGTCGCGGCGGGCTTCGCCGCCGGCTCGGCGTTGGGCGCCCGCATCGATGGGCTGGCACCGCCGGTGCCCCCGGCCACCGTCAACCGTGACGAGTCGGGCGGGGCCACGGTCAGAGCCATCCAGCTGTCTGAAGGGATTCAGCTCGACGGTTCGCTCGATGAGGCCGTCTACGGTGAAGTAGAGCCGATCACCGCCTTCATCCAGCAGGTGCCGGACGAAGGCGCGCCCGCTACCGAGAAGACCGAGGCCTGGATTATGTTCGCCGACACGAATGTCTACGTGTCGGCGCGGGTCTGGGATTCGGCGCCCGAAAGCGAGCGGGTCGCCAACGAGATGCGTCGGGACACGACCCAGCTCCGAAACAACGACACGTTCACGGTGTTCTTCGACACGTTCTATGACCGACGGAACGGCTTCAATTTTTACACCAACCCGCTGGGCGCCCGGTCCGACCCGCAGTTCACGAATGAGGGGAATCCGAATAACGACTGGAACCCCGTGTGGGACGTGCGCACGGGGCGGTTCGATGGCGGCTGGACGGTGGAGATGGAGATCCCGTTCAAGACGTTGCGCTACCGCTCCGGCGTGCCGCAGCTCTGGGGCGTGCAACTGCGACGAGCCATCCATTGAAAGAACGAATGGGTCTACCTGACCCGACTGCCGATTTCTGCCGGGGGCGGCGGATCGGCGGGTATCTTCAGGGTCTCGGCGGCTGGCACCCTGGTGGGGTTGGAGCCGCCGGCGGCGAGCCGGAACATCG
>MDTE01017737.1_pt1 | contig 18834 bp, 19 predicted proteins | sample 811231 | NCBI WGS metagenome assembly MDTE01 (sample SAMN05326651, study PRJNA326480) | marine metagenome | isolation source: seawater | place: Indian Ocean: Red Sea | collected 2010 | reverse complement strand
TGAATCAATACCTGAACTATCTGTAAAACCAACACCTGAACTATCTGTAAAACCAACACCTGAACTATCTGTAAAACCAACACCTGAACTATCTGTAAAACCAACACCTGAACCATTAAAAATTATTTCAGAAGATAAACCAATTGAGAATCAATTAGAAGAACCTAAATCTCCTAGAAAAGATATTGTTACGGTTAAAAATGAAGATGATATTGATGAAACATCATCATTAGCTCATTTTTTTAATGATATGAAACAAATTGTAGAAGATAAAGGTATTAAGATAGAAACAAATAAAGATAATAATTTTACATTATTTGAAGATGCTCCTTCAATTGAAAAATAATTATAATAAGTTTTAATTAATCAAATAAATTATTACTGGTAATAAATGTTCGGTCAATGTTTATTATCAGGTGTTGGGATTAGTGGAGTAAGTACTGGAATTTATGCTGCGTTCACGAATGATAAAAATGATCCCAGAGATCGTAAAAATGAATATATTACTATTTTTAGTATAATATTAGTTGTTTCAGTATTAATTTTATATCTTTTTCATAATCAATCTGAAAGTTTAGTCAAAACAAATGCTATTATGGGTGGGGGGGGTATATCACCAACAATCGGTGGAGGGAAACCACCTTTTTAAAAATTTTTTTATAATTAAATAATATAATGAGAACAAAAAGAAAGAATACTCGAAAAGAATTAAAAAAAACACGGAAGAAAAGTAAATTATCATTGAAAGAACAAGAAAAATATGTGTTAAATATGTTAAGAAATTTTAATTGGCCTAAAACGAAACGTCCTAATGTTTTACGAGGGAAACAAACTGGATATGAAGGTTTTGCTTTAGGTATTGTAACTTCATGGGCAGGTAAAGGTGATAAATCTGGTTACAGAAAAACATTATCACTTAAAACAAGAGAATTAAAATATAAAAAATTATTTAATGAAACTAAAAAATTAATGAAAATGAAAGATCCTAAGTTTAAATTTACATCAATTCAATACAATAAAAATCATAGAGCTGCGAAACATAAAGATGCTAAAAATACAGGTATATCTTATATCATAGGGATGGGAGATTATACAGGTGGCGAATTAATAGTTTATGATGAAGATGGCAAAAATCCCGTTAAAAAAGATATAAGAAATAAATTCTTTACATTTAATGGATCAAAATATCCGCATGAAACTGCTCCATTTAAAGGGGAAAGATATACATTAGTCTTTTACTCTACATAAATTATAAAGTATAAAATGATTTCCTAGGGAATAATTTCTTTTTAATTCTATATATTTTAAATATTTCATTTGTAATGATTTCTCTTGGTAAAGCATTACATGCGTCACTTGCGATATCTATATATAATTTAAAATTATCTTGCATATCACAAAAACTTTCATTCACATGATTCAAACATAATTTCTTTAAGAATTCAATTGTTTTATCAGAATATAAATCTTTATTTAGTTCTTCTAAAATTGTCATTGATAATCTACATAAATCAAAATGATAATTGGGTTGAATAATTCTTTCAGATTTATTCTTTATAAAATCGACTTGAGATGGATATGTATATTGACCACCAGCCTCTCCGTGTTTTGTAAAGACATCATTCATAAAGGTTTTATTACGATAAGTAAAAATAGCTCTTCCGAAATCAATTATCTTAAATACTTTTCCATAAGTCGGAACACGATAATAAATATTATTGTATTTGTAATATAAATATTTCGTATCTGTTTCGGTATACATTACATTATTGATATGAAGATCATTATGTGTAAATTGAAAATGTTTCTGTAAATAAACTAATGCAAATGATATTTGAAACAAACAACTTAATAAAATTTCTTCAGTAATATCATCATCAAGTAAATCTTCGAGTGTTCCTTCAAGTTTTTCAATAAATAATAATTGAATAGGTATATCTTTAATATTTGCTATGTAATCATCATCATATTGATCATCTTCTGATGAATTATCATCGGATGAATTATCATCGGATGAATTATCATCAGATGAATTATCACAAACTGATAATGATGATCGAGGTATACTTTCGATATCATCTTGTTCATCATCCTCATCCTCATTATCGTCATTTACAGATTCATCATCTTGTTCATCATCTTGTTCATCATCTTGTTCATCATCATCTGAGATATACATATCCAATGAAAATCCTTTATTGATTGTTTCATTGAAACATTTATCTATTTTAATATCATGATATTCTTCAGTGATATCATGTTTATAATTTCCTATACCATTAACAGATCCATAAAATAAAGGAAATGATGGATTTATTTTATTGTATGTTAATCTTCCAAATAAATAAGAACATAATACATCTATATAAGCTGTATTATTCATATCATTAATCTTCTTAAAAGTATTAAAATTATAAGCAGAAGGTAGATGATAATTATTTCTATGTATAAAATTGTAATTATTATTAATACAATGCATGGCATCTACAATGGGTATTGTTTTACAGAAAATTTCCCTTTCTTCCACTCTATTTTTATCTGAATTATATAAATCACCTAATAAAAATAGATTTGAATTATAATATCTTTCTTTTGTAATTTCTTTTATCTTTTGAATATAAAAAGTTCGTTTTAAATCTAATTTCCGTGTTGATTGTGGTTTGTTATGAACATAAAAATACAATGAAAAAAAAGGCATGTAAAATTGTAACGATCGGATATTTAATAATTCATGAATTGATTGAAAGAATTGTTTGTATTGTTTTTTCTCCCATTTATGATAATAGATAAGTTCTTTACTCATTTATTGACTTGATATTACATTAATTCTTAAGATTGAACTTATTTAAATAGGTTTAAATAATAGTTTTTTATACTATTAAATATATATGGAGATCCAACTTAAAAGATTTGATATTCGTGATATAAAAGATGATAAAGTTGTTGTTTTAATTGGAAAGAGAGATACAGGTAAATCTTATTTATGTAAAGATATTTTATCTCATCATACAGGTATTCCAGCAGGTCAAGTAATTTCAGGAACTGAAGCAGCAAATGAATTTTATTCAAAAATGGTTCCTAAATTATTTATTTATGAAGAATATGAACCGGGAATTATTGAAAGATTACTTAAAAGACAAAAAATGATGATTGATCGTTGCAAAGAAAATGCTTCAACTGATCCTAGAGCTTTTTTAGTATTGGATGATTGTTTGTATGATAATACATGGACAAAGGATAAAAATGTAAGAAGTTTATTTATGAATGGGCGTCATTTTAAGATTTTATTTATGATAACTATGCAATATGCATTAGGAATTCCTCCAAACTTAAGAACAAATATTGATTATGTATTTATACTTCGCGAAAATTATGTCTCAAATAGAAAAAGATTATATGAACATTATGCGGGTATGTTCCCTAATTTTGAAATGTTTTGTCAAGTAATGGATCAATGTACTGAAAATTATGAATGTTTAGTAATTCATAATAATGCAAAAAGTAATAAATTAACAGATCAAGTTTTCTGGTATAAAGCCGACGCTCACGATGAATTTAGATTATGTAGTCCAGATCATTGGAATTATGCGCAATTAAATGAAGAAAAATTAAAACAAGAGGGGAATGTCCTTGAAAATCCATCAAGTAAATATACAGTTGCTAAACAATGGACTTAAAATCTTAAAAAATCTTAAAGAATTTAAATATTATTCAGAAATTCAGATATTTTATCATATGTTCTGTGAGGGAAAGGTTTTCTTTCCCCATTATCCTCTACAAATAATGTAGGGAAACCTTTCACACCATATTCTTTAACTTTATCTTTATCTACGTCTGAATCATACATAATAATACTAACTTTCTTTCCATTAATAGTTTTACCATGGAATTCAGATTTTACCTTTTCATAATCAGGTAACATTTTCTTCGAATGACCACACCACGGAGCATAAACTAAAATAACTTTAAAATCCCCCTGCGCCCCACCTTGAGGTCCTCCCTGAGGTCCTCCTATTTGTGGACCCTTAGGCATTGAGGCAACCCCACTTGGTCCACCTTTTGGTTGACCACCGGGTCTCATAGGTCTATCCGGGCCCATAGGACCTAATGGTTTCTTCTGATCAACTTGAGATTCTTTAAACATCATATCCAATGGTTTAAATCCCGGATTCCATACTTCATCAAAAGGTAATGCGATCATTGATTCTTGAATATTTAATCCAGCTCTCTGAAATTTTCCCTGCGCACCATTTCCATTCATTTTAGGTTTTGAATCCATAATCTTAAGTTTATGATCTAATGAAGATTTACTTCTTTGAGGTGGTTTTAATTCTAAACCGACTCTTGATTCTGTTTTATTTACTTGTTTATCATCACCCCCTCCATGAATAATAGGTTCTGGTGTTTCTTCACTGAAATTAACAGGGGCGAAATTTAAATATCCACTTACTTGATCTTTAAATAAAAAACATAATAATACACCAATAAGGATAAATGCTATCATTACGCAAGTTTCATCATTATTACATTCCTTTTTAATCCATTTAATTAAATTATCCGGAAAACTCATTTATTTATACTAAGAACAATATTTTTTTTTATAAAGAATTACAATAAATCATTTAATCTCCAATATTCAAATCCATTTCCATAAGGACGTTTAATTATAAATGGAATCTTTTTACTATTGTATTCAGCAACAGCAATATCATAAGCATTTGAATAACTTTCCGGATTGGATATTAATATTGTTGCTCCTTCATTAATTTGACTTGCTCTTTCTGATAAAACACGTGTTTTTTCATATTTCGTTATAATTGGGATTGTTTTATAATTTGCTTTTTTCTTGTTATAATTTTTCATAAGTGTATTACTATCTTCAATTTCATTTGTTTGAATAATTATTTCTGAAACATCATATTCATCATATTCATCAGTATTATCTATAGAACTTATTTCTTCGTCCATAATTATATTATTAATAATTTTATATTATTTTTAAATCAAATTTTTACTTTTGATTGTAACCATTTTACATATTTTTTTATAATTAACCAATCTTTGTATTCATCTTCATCCCTTTTATGATTAATTCTTTTATTTATTCGTGAAGAATATTTCCAAATTAATGTTTGAATATAATCTTCCGAATATAATTCATATTGTTGTTTTATTTCTGGAATTAAACTATGATTGCAATGAAAATCATTCGCACACAATTCAAATTCATTTCTATTTAACTTAACTATTGATCTATGAATTAATTTTATCTTTGAATCATTAATCTTAATTCCTTCTCTAAATCTTTCAGACCATAAATTAATAAAATAATTTATCATTTTCATATCACCTTTCATCCCACCATAAGATAACCGAAGAATACAAGATCTTAGGAATGTATTATTTATTTGACCATAATCATTCTTAAAAATAGTTTCATTAATTGTATCTGTCTTAATACATGTATCTATTTCTGAACATGAAGCTAAGAAATAAATAACTCCAAGTATCCATTCTATCATAATATTTCTTAATTCAAATCCTTTACTTGTTGCTATCATTAACCATACAATAACTGATAAACTTTCATGAGGTATTACATCTTCAAACATTAAAATAGGAATCCTTCTTAATAAATAATTCGGATCTAGATCCAATAAATGTTTTGCTGTCTGGATGGATTTTTTACATTTCATTCTTCTTATACATTTCTGTAAATGAGAAAGTAAATAACTACGGTTTCTATAAATAGGTTCTTTTATATATACATCAAATTCAGGAGAAATATCACCACAAAGAATTATTTTCTCAAAAATATTTTTATATCCTCTTATATTTACTTCATGAATAATATTAATTTTATTAGGTTTTTTATCTGTAAAAACACAAATAGAAGGTCTTTTGTGATCCCATTGTAAATAAAAATAATTCATTTGAATAATTAAAAAATTAAATAAATAAGTATCAAATTTTATTGATTGCATTCTTGAACATGTTGATCTAAAGTAGCTAAAATAGTATTATCACCTATTCTAAGAAATGGCTCAATAGCATTCTTTTGAGGATCAAAAAATAAAGGTTCCCAACGATTAATACCAATTCCCTTCAATTCAAAAGCATTATTTCTTAAACGAGAACTTTCCTGATGAAAAAATCCATCATCAAAATGAATCATTTTTTGTTCTTTATTTTCCTGTCCCGGTATATATTTCTGCTGAGGATTGTTCGTTAAAGGACGAGTAATATTTTTTAATTCGGAATCAACATCCATAAAATTATCATCCATTACTGAACCTCCCATAGATTGAAGAGTAGTTGTAGGGGCCCATGGATAACTGATTTTATTTCTTAATCTTGATTCATCTAATTTGTAATTTCCAGGTCCAGAGGTAAATTCATTCGCTAAAGTATCCATTTATATATTATGATACTAAAATAAAAATAAATTATAATTAAGATTTAAAACTATCTTCTCCTCCGATTCTTAAATTTTTAATCTTTAATCCCCTTAATGATTTAATTAACTTTTTAAGATATACTGTTAATCAAATCTCGCATGATTATCCGTAAAGCAAGCAAGGACGTCTCTACAGATCATCACGATTAGAGTATCATTCATCATCGTGCTTCACTTCGGCGGCGGGGCGCTGGAGCGGGGCACGAGGTCCGAAGGCTCCTACGCCGACCAGCGACAATGGCGTGTCGATGATAGACGACGTGTCGATGATAGACGTCATCGACCCGTCGCTGTTCGAGGCGGCTCGCTGTGGCTGCTGCTAGCGCTGCTCGGCGTTGTCGTCCTCGGCGGCACGGCGGTCTTCATCTGCGCCGAGCAGCGCAGCGACGTCTCCTCCTTCGGCTCCCGCGCCGGGGACTGCTGGCGCGGGGCCGTGGGGGCCCAGCAGGCGGACTTCCCCATCAGTGCCAGGATGGCGAAAAAAGGTGCGGGGGCTGGTCGGCCAACGTTGAAGAGGCTTCGAGACGGGATAAGGGGAAGATTCACTCGGCCATCCATCAGTATTGTAATCAATACGAAAATAACCCATCTTTGGCAGTTTCCATATCTTAAAACTAAGCGCCTTGGGAGTAGATATGCCGTATTGCTGCACCACGCGCGCCCCTTTCTTGATCAAAAATTTCTTGACCGAATTTATGCGGCCCTCCCCATGTTCGAAGTCCGCCTTGTCCAGATCCGCTTCATCCTTTTCGCTTTCAACAAGCTTATCAGCCAATATAAATAAGATGCGCGCCTCCGCATTTTCAAGTTCATTATGTGTAAACGGTGGACTAGTTGATTGCGTCCCGTCTCCACCTTGTGTGGAGTGTGCGGTGGCGGAGGCGATAAGGGGGGCTTCAGGGGCCGGGGGCCACGCCCGGACCTCAACCGGTAGAGATAATGCCCTTTCATCCAGTTCTACCTTCGATTTTGGGAATTTCGGAACCTGTCCGACTTTTTCCTGTGCTTCGGTTCCGCTTGGGGTTTCTTGATCCCCCGCCCCACCCCCGCAACCGCCTTGACCCACCTTTCCTTTTAGGTTTCTTAGATTTCTTGGATCTCTTGGATTTCTTGGATCTCTTGAATCTCTTGGATTTCTTGGATCTCTTGGATCTCTTGGATTTCTTGGATCTCTTGGATCTCTTGGATCTCTTGGATCTAGATTTATTGTGGCCACCGCCCCTCTTTCCTGTCTCTTCACGCAAGTGGGCCGCCTTCTGCCGCTCTCGCAGCCGTTTCGCCGCGAGCTGCATCTCCTCCCGTCTCAGGTCCCCCAGCGTTTTGCTGTCCAGGCCGGATAGCGGATGGACCGTCCTTTGCGGAACGATCTTGGCGGCAACAGCCGAAATATCTTCCTCCACATTATTCACCGACTGACGCAACGCCATAACATCTCCCCTGAGGGAATCCATCTCTTCATTTATATTATCGATCTTGCCGTCGAAGAGTCCCGCCACGCCCAATATTTCCTCCTCAATGTAAGTGCGGACCGTCTCCAGGTAGGACACGCGCTTCTCTATATCCTCCATTTATATATTATGATACTAAAATAAAAATAAATTATAATTAAGATTTATTTATTGTTTTTTAAGCAGTTTTTTGCTGACATCTTCTTAAATAATCAGCATTACGAACCATTTGTCTTGTAGGTAATCCACCACGAACCCAATCCTGTTTCGAGTCCTCAGGAATAATATGTTTGTGATCTTGAACTTCTGTCTTAAGTTTAGGAATCATAGGAGTGAAATAATTACCAAAAGTTGCTTCTGTAGTTCCAATACATGGTTTCTGATCACTTGCGAAATCACCTGGTCTTATAACTGATTCAACATCAACATCATAATATCCTTTTGTTAAATTAGGTGTTGTCGCGGATAATCTTTCCGTAACTTGATTGATTGTTCGTTGATTGGTTAATTTATCATCTTTTTGTCTTAAATCACTATCATTATCAATTAAACATCCTTTTTCAGCTCCCCATCCAAAACCACCTTTTAAATGAATACCAGGTTGTGAAGTCTGAATACTTTGAGCTTCTTTAAGACCACATTCACAGGCAAATTGATTATCTAAATGATAATAACCTGGTCCCTGGGATTGCATTACATCTAAATCCATAGTTAATTGATCTGCCCGAATACTAGCTTTCTTGAAAAGTTGAAAATTATCCTTTTCATTTGTATTCGCAGTATTACATTCTTTTAATTGAGGAGATGGGTTATTCGCAACATAACCATTATATCCATTATTTCCAGTAGTTGTCATTTATATAATGATATAAATAAAAAAATAAATTAATTATAAATTTAAATTAAGCAGTCGCACCCGTCGATCCACCTGTATTCCCCATCTGACTTAAGCAAGCTATCCTATTCCCTTCCTTACAAGTCGGGGGAGTTCCATAGAGCCAATTGGCAAATGATCCTTGATCATTGGGGACTTGATTACCTGGGACTGTATAAAATTGTCTTTGACTATTATTTTTACCAAAAATATCATTTACATCTCGGTATAAATCTTCATTAAATAATTCTTCAACTCTTCTTTGAACTCCCACATTATTGTAACTTGGGCACGATTTAGGCGGGGGCATTTTGTCTGAACCGAAATCAGCAAGAGTTGGATTCATAAAAGGATTATCTTTGTCAGGAACACGACATTCTGTTTCTAAATCATTTATTTTCACTAAATCATCAATTTTATCACTCATAGAGGCTTTCATTAAATAATCAGTATGAATATCTTCTTGTTTATACCAAATAATCCATGTAATACCCATAGTGATTAAAGGAATAACTAAATATTTTTGTTCACGTTTCATGCAATACATGATTAAAGTATACACAAATGATAATCTTACAATCGCATTTAATTTCCGAAGAATATCAAATCGCTTAGAAGGAAATATTTCTGTAATTGAATCTTTCTCATATAAAATAGATATATCTGTGTACCAAAATGGAGTTGTTATCATTAATATATATTACTTAAATAAATTATTTTATAAATTTAATTTATCTATTCTTTTTCTTTTCCTGAATTTTAGCACGAAGTTTCGCCTTTTTTTCTTCTTTTGATAATTCCGGTTCTGATTCTGGTTCTGATACTTGAGATGATTCTTGTGATGTCATATTATTCATTTGTTCTGGATTCATTTGTTTCATTAAATTACCAAACATAGGGTTTTCTGACATTTTTCCAACCATACCTTGTGCCTCATTCTTCAATGATTCTTCAGTTAATTCACCAGATTCCATTTTATTCTCCATTACAGTATTAATATTCTGAAAAATTGCTCCCATCTTTTCAGGATTCATTAATTGTGACATCATCTCCATGGGATTTGAATTTTCATCTATAGATCCAAACATCTTCTCTACATCCATATTTTTAGCAACCTCTTTAGCTATATCCCCTATCCCCGTATCCATTAATCCACCTAACATTTCATCTAATTCAGATTCATCTTTTGAAATATCTTTCTTAACATCCCCTGATAATTTCTTAAGTTTCTTTAAATCTTTCGCAGTTTTTTTATCAACCTCCATTACTGTATCCGAACCTATTTGACTTAATGCTTCTCTTAACTGTTCATTTGATTTCAGATTAATATTTATGATTTGAAATGTTTGAAGATATTTCCAAATTGTTTCACGAGTTTTTCCCGATATATTTTTTGCCCATAAATTCTTAAATGAAATCTCTTCCAATAAATCAATCTCTAAATCAAAAAATTCAGAATTTTTCTCTGTAATGTATTTTTCATATTTTTGAATTAAATCCAAAAACTTACATAATTTCGGAAACTCCTGTAATGATTTCTTTTCACTATTTGTTAAACAATCTTCATAATTACGATACAAACAATTCTTTATTTCAGGATATGTCTTGGATAAATCCTGAATAAAACTTGAAAAAATACTAAATACTTGTTCCTCAATTTGATCCATCTTTTATTAGTAAGAAGTACTATTTTTTAAATCATTTAACGCGATAAAATAATATTATTCAATTTATAATAATGAAAGATCAACTGAAAAATTTTACAACTTTATTACGATCCAAAAAACAACTTATGACATGTATCTTCTTAACTCTTATCGTACAAATAACAGTAGCAATAGGAACAATTAAATTTGATGAAAAATATCATTTATTGGGTGAATTAACTCTTATGAAATCAATTGGAATCCTTGTCGCATGTTTATCATTAATCTTCATGATGTCATCATCTACAATACCATTTGTAACAAAACAATTCTTATTTATTATCTTTAGTATCTTAAATGGTTTATTATTATCATCCACAATTCAAATTATTAATGATAAAGAAGTTGTTGAAACAGCAGCATTATCAACATTAATTAATTTCTTATTAATGTTAGCTTTTGGAATGATAATTGTTTATTACGGGTATGATTTATCATGGCTCGGAATATATCTATTTATAGGATTACTTATTGCAATTACAATTTTGATTATAACTATGTTCGCCCCTCAATCAAAAGAAATAAATAAAAATATATCTATTGGAATTGTAATATTATTCTCAATATTTATCTTGTATGATACGAATAATATTTTATTAAAATATGGAAATAAAAATAAATCAGATTGTGTTCACGGAGCACTCAACTATTATCTCGATATATTGAATCTTTTCTCTCATTATTTAAGAATTGATAGTAGTTAAATTTTATCTCATCATCCCGGGTCCTTGACCCATAGGAGGTCTAGGCCCACCAGGCCCTGATTGCTGACCCATCATATCACCTCTTTCTCTTTGTAATCTTTCTAGATCAGAATCAAAAGATTTTCTTTTTGCTGAAAGTTGAGAATCATTTTTTTCCATAGATTGGACTTGAGCATGAATAGAATCATCGGAACCTTCTATAAAATCATAATTAGTTTCCATTTTATAAGTTTTCTTTGTATAATCATCATTATCTTCAGTTATCATTGAATATTCAATTGTTGAACCACCTATTCCAGATCCACACCATCCTTCTAATTCACCATCATCATTAATTCTACATTGGCCTTGATCAGATTCATTCATATTTCCTTCTTCAACTCTTTGTTCCTGAGATTTCTTTCCTTCAACTAATTTACCAAAATATTCAAAAACTGTATCACCTGTAATAACTTGATTATTAATTAAAATTGACGGAATTGATTTAATATAATTAGGATAAGGTTGTGTATCTATATTGACAATCTTGAATAAAGGTTTCAAAAAAGGATATTGTTGAATACCTATTAATACTTTCTTTGAATGAGGACATCTTCCACTAATAAATAAGACTCTATCAGACATTTATTTATTAGTAAATAAAAATACTTATTTTTAAATGATTAAACTTATTTATTTCTTTTTCCTAGATTTATTATGTTCAGTATATTTATCCCAATCATATTCACCTTTTTTTAGAGCATCTTTATGCCATTGTGTATACCATTTCAATTCCTTTTCACCTTGATCAAGCATCGCTTCACAATCAGAATTAATCTGATTCGGATTTAATACTTTGCTTCTTTCAGCTTTCTTACATATTTTCATATATTCTCTTTCAATCGCAGACGGTTTTTTAGGCTTCGGTGATCCGAAATCCCATTTTTCAACATATCCTTTCTTTTTCTTTGATTGGATTAATTTATCATATTCTTGATCCACTTTAGAACCATACTCTTTTGTTGTCATTTGTCCTAATGATCCAAATCTTCCGTATTGAGTTATAATTTTTGTCCCTTTTTTAGTAATTCGCCAAAACTTCCTAGAGGAACCTTTTTTAAATTCAAAATAAGAAGAATTCTTATTTCCTTTTACTTTACTTTTCCTAACAGTTCTTTTCTTGCCTCCGCCGCCTAAATTTTTAACGAATATTTTAAATTCTTTGGGATATTTTTTATGAACACTCTGGATATCCTTTAATCGTTTATCTTCACATTGCTGATGACATTCTTTTTTCTTTTTTAAATTTTTTTTGTTTTTGGCATAATTTGTTTTTATTGTATTACATTTTTTGTTACACTTTTCCATTTTATCCCAATATTCTTTTTCTTTTTCTGAAATCAATTTTTTAAATTCAGATTGTGATAATTTCTTACCACCACCTCCGCGACATCCACCACGACTCTTTTTTCTTTTCGTTTTCTTAGTTTTCTTCCCCTTTTTGGTAATATATTTTTGTAGGAATTTGATAAGTTTATCAATTTTGTTTTCATCTTTAGAGAATAAGTCAATACTATCATTAAATGTATGAATACCAGAATCTTGATATCCACCTCTATTTTGATATGTAATCCTTACGCCGAATTGTTTGACAGGGTTAATATCCCATCCTATTGATTTTTCATCATAAAATATTTTCTTAACAGTTATTAATGAATGTGAACCATTTATACGAAGGCCAGACACTCCAGTAATCCCGGTTATAGTGATTTTATTTCTCTGATCAGGGACTTTAAATATTCTGATATGTATATTTTTATTTTTATTTTTGGTGATAACATTTCCCTTCCATTCACCAATTAATTTACGATCTTCGCTCATTATAACTTCTTTTTAGATTTTTTTCTTCTTATATTTCTTCTTTTCGTTCTCTTATTTTCCTTCTTAGTTTTCTTCTTACTTTTTGCTGTTCTTCCAAATAAATGAACATGATAACATACATCTTTATGTAATAAATAACATTTCCATTCATTCCAATATTCATCATAAATTTTCATAGTACGTTTTGTTTTCTTGATTTCAGTATATTTTTTTATCCCTTGAGTTTTCATATATAATCTATCAAATTCATGATGAAAGATAGTATCCATAAAATTATGAGTTCTTTGTACTTTAGGATTAGGTTTTCTCATACTAGTTAATAAAGCGTTGTTTACTTTGTAATGACTATTTGGATGATTATTAAATCCTTTGTAGCATCCTCTAATTTGATCCATCATCCAATCTCGTTTCGTTAAAAATATTCTTTCACTCCATCCATGAGTTTTCCATAATTCATTCTTTATTTTTACTTGGTTAATAGGAAACCAATGAGTACTTTTTAATCCATCTGCTAAATGATGGGTTGCTATTATATTCCAATCAAATGAATATGATAAACATTTCTTTATTGGAAATATTCCACCTTCATTCAATCGAATATCATGTTGAACTAAAAATACATATTTTGATTTACAATGTTGTAACGCATTATAAAAAGTTCCTATAAAATGACCATGTTTTTTCATCGGTAAATGAGTTATCTTTTTAGCTAAAGATTTATATCCCGATAATGTATATTTTTGTTTCATTACTTGTTTGTATTTTATATAATCTTTTGTTTCTTTTTTAGGAGGTTTATCATATGAAATTATCATTTCATCAAATAAATAACCCATATCTATAATACTCTGTATTGCTTCATCAACAATACTAGTATTTGGATGAGATTGAATAGGAGATGTAACTATGATTAATGATACATTATTTCCTTTTGTAGTATTATTTCTTTCTTTAAACTCATATTGAATCATTATATTAAAGATAGATAAAAAATTTGATTGTATTATTTAAAAAAATAAAAATTATACAATATAAATATGAGTGATATATCTAATAAATTTAAACCAAGTATTTCAAGTGTTGAGTTTAATGATGGTGAATTACAATTTATTTTATCAGGTGATGATGAATATGGATTTGATAAATCATTGGCTAATGCGATTCGTAGAACATTATTAACTGATATTCCTACTGTCGGTTTTAAAATTAATGAAAATGGTGAAAATAATGATATAAATATGATTCTTAATAATACTTCACTCCATAATGAAATGTTACTTCATAGAATTTCAATGATACCACTTTATATTAATCCTGAAAATTTCATGAAAAATTATTTATTTGAATGTAAAATTAAACATGATACAGAACATCCTTATCAATTTGTTACAATGAATGATATCAATATTTATCCTTTGAAATCTGGATTTTTAGATAGACTTGATAAATTCTTTGATGAATCATATGATCTATCTGAAGAAGATCAAAGAATATTAAAACAACAATTAAATGAATTTAATCATGAGAATTATGATCTCAAAAAACCTCTTTCTCAAAAAGAAAAAGATAAAATTGTTAGACCTTTCCCTTTTCGAGGAAACAATCATTATTCCATGATCACTGAACTCAAATCAACAAATACAGAAGATACTTTTCAAGAACTTCATTTCTATGGTTCCCCTTCAGTAGGTTATGGTAGTGATCATGCTCGTTTCCAAGGTGTATCTCAAGCCACATATTCATTTACAAAGGATGAAGATTTAATTCAAGATGCTTTATCACAAAAAATCCAGTTTGAAGAAATAGATCAAGAAAATACAGAAGAATTTGAACGTAAATTTATGTTAGCTGAATCGGAAAGATATTTCTATCGGGATAATGAAGGTGAACCAAATAGTTATAATTTTGCGATTAAATCAAATCATTATTATAATTCAGAGACTTTATTTAAGAAATCGATTGAGATACTTATTGAGAATTGTGAAACTTTAAAATTAGAATTTATTGAATTATTAAAGGAAGAAGACAGTTCTGTATCAGTTGATAAAGTTAGAGAATATGTTTATCATTATGAAATTTCAAATCAATCTCATACATTAGGAAATTTAATTCAGAGTCACATTGTTAGACGATCAATTAAAGATGATTCTTTTATTAAGACATGTGGTTATAAAAAGCCGCATCCTCTTGAAGAGAAAATATTATTTGTAATCTCTGTAAATCCAGGTCATAAATTAATGAGTAAAGATGAAATAAATAAAGTTCAATCGGTAACAACATTCTTTCTTGAGCAAATAGATGAAATAATCAATGACTTAAGATTACTCTATAAAGTTTCGGAAAAAACTTTTTAAATTAATATCTATCTATTAAATAATGAGTGAAGATAAAACATTACAAAAATGTAATTTCTGTTATTCCTGTGATGAATTAAATACTGAAGAAATACCTTTTTGGTCAAAAAAATCAGGTAATTATTCCCCCTACCCAAAAATGGTAACTTGTGAAGAACAATATAATTTATCAAATGAATCCTTAAAAGAAGTTGAACCTGAATTAGATGATAAATCATTAGAATTTACTTTATCTTTAGGTGATTCTTACAAAGATAAATGGGTTTTTTATTGGGCTCCGAATTCAACCGATGATATACATACTATTCATCCTCCTGAAAAAGCTTATAATAAATATGAAAATCATGGATTAAAACAATGTGATAAATATGGTGATGTTGTATTAAGATTCAATCGTCCTCAACCATATAAAGATGATAAACAAACTTATTGTCGTCATGTTCATTATATTGCGGAAGGACCTGATAAAACATGGTTAACATTAAAAACAATTCGTGTAATATGTACGATTCCTATTGAAGAATTAGATGAATTAATTAAATCTGAACAATGTGTAATTATAAATGCTTTGCCTGAAGAATATTTTGAAAAAGAAAAAATACCTAAATCTGTAAATTTACCATATCAATCCTTAGATAAACTTACCCAAAAAAGTAAAGAAAGAAGAGTATTAAAATTCTTAAAAGCAAAGGTTAAAAGTGATTATCCTGAGTTACATGATAAAGTTAGGCAGAAAAAATTATCTATTAAAGATGTTCCTATTGTAACTTATTGTGCTCATAGTAAATGTACTGCTTCAGAACAATTAATTAATCATTTATTCGATTGTAAGATAAATAATACTCTTGAATGGAAAGAAGGAATGGAAGGATGGAATAAAAAAAGAACATTTTTTGGAGAAGGAGATCTTAAAGAACCTGAGCCTGAACCTGATATTGAATCTCCGGAAGTTATAAAAGAGAAAGAAGAGGATAAAAAAGAGGATAAAAAGGAGGATAAAAAAGAGGATAAAAAGGAGGATGATAAATTAGAGGAAGATAAATTAGAGGATGATGAAGATGATGAAGATGAAGATGATGAAGATGATAAAGATGATGATGATGATGATGAATTAGAAGAAGATTCGGAAGATGAAGATTCGGAAGATGATGAAGATGAAGATGAATTAGAAGAAGATTCTGATGATTCTGATGATGAATTAATTACAATTCAACATGAGGGTATTGAATATGATATACAAGATGATATATTATATGACACTTATTTAGATCCAATAGGTAAAGTAAAAGTTGTGGATGGAAAAATTGTAGAGATGGATAAAGCTGTTCAAGAATATCATGAAACAATGAAACCTAAAAAAGAGAAAAAAGAGAAAAAAGAAGATAAAAAAGAGAAAAAAGAGAAAAAAGAAGATAAAAAAGGAGAATATAATCGTTATAATTTACAGGTTTCTAAAGGTGAATTGAAAGATATAGTTAAACAGATTGCGAATCGTGAAAAAAATACATATTCTTATGGTAATCTTAAAAATATGTCGCGGAAAGAATTATTAAAAATAGTTAAAATTTGTCAAGGGAAAAAATTTAAAGTATCTACTAAAACCGATTATAAATATAAAACAGAAAAAGAAATAGATCAGTTAAGTGAAACGGAATTAAGAGAAACTATTAATGAAATGATTGGAAGAGAACCAGGAACATACAAATATACAGAATCAAGTTGGACTAAAGAAAGATTAGTCGATTTTATATTAACATGTCAGGACGTAACTGTCCCTCGTAAAAAAGGTGGAGCTAATTTATTTGTAGGGGGGGGGGGGTGTCTTTAAAATGTTTTTTCATATTGTTTGTATAGAAAAATAAACTTTTTAGGATTTTGATTTGCGAAGATTTCAGCAAATTCCATAATTTTTTCACGAATTAATAACTTTTTAGGATCCTGAAAATCCCATTCAGTATATCCACCATAATATTCATAAAATTCACTTTTTGTATACCATTCATTATCATAAGGATCTATTCTTTGTTCTTCATATTTATCAATAATATCTTCAGAATCCTCTATTTTTATTGAATCTTCAATTGTGATGTCTTCTGAGTGATCTGAATCCTCAAGTTTAATATCCTTAATTGAATCTTCATGATTCACAAAAGCATTTGTATTCCATCCATCCAATGATTCATCATTTATAATATCATAAGGATCAAATGGTAAAATATAATCATCTTCTGGTGCCTTTGTTAAATCAATATGAATAGGGATATCTTTCATTGGCTTTGAAGTGACATATTTATTAACCAAGTGAATATTTAAATCCGATGATAGAGGTCTCCATTCAAATATAGCATACGGATTCATATTTGATATAATCATTGTATGAGTTAAAGTTCCTAGTGCATTAATTTTATACATCATTAAATAATTGTATTTATCACCATTTTCTAAGAGAGATTCTTCAATTGTATACGATAAATGATTAACATTTTCAATTAATGAACCATAAGGGATTAATGCATTTTCATGAATTTTACTTAAGAATTCCCATTTAAGAGTATTATCTTCCCTAGATAAAATATATAATTCTTCATTTTCTAAGGTTTTATTTTTTTTATAAATATCTGAGTTTAATCCAATAATAATATCATTATCATCTAAATCATCATAATTACCATTGAATACTCGTGTTAAATTCATCTCAGTTATAATAATAAAAAATAATAATTAATCTTTAAATTATTATTATTAAGGCTCGTCGGCGCACAGCAGCTACGCCCCCCGGCGACGCACTACACGTCGTCCGCGGCGGCGGTGGCGGGGGTGGGGGCGGTGTCGCCGCCCCCGCCCATGATCCTCCCAATCATCCTAACCATCCCAATGAGGAGCAGGACAGCGAGTGGCAGCACCCACCAGTACTCTCCCACCACCGACCCATCATATACACAACATTTTGAGGTATCATCACCCTCCTTGTTCAGCAAATCGATCTCCAGGTCAATGTCACACGGGTTTTTATCACATTTGGTGGTAGCCGGATAAGGTGCATAATCGCAACCAGTTGGACAGCCGCACGACGCGCCGTCTTGTCCAGCGCCGCAAGTCTCAATTTTTTGGGCATCTGTACGATCAGCAAATTTGTCGGCACAGTCTTCACCGCCCTCCATGGTACCAGTACAGGTGGCTAACGGGATAAAGTCTCCCGGCCAGCCGCCGGCACAAGCTGGAGAAGTTCCTGGCGGCGAAGAACATGTGACCTTAGGGCTGCAGCACTCGGCGTCGGTGCACGTGGCGCCACTGCAGGTATGAGGTGATTTGGTGGGATCTAAGACATTGTCTCCGGTACATATCTTCTCTTCCGCTGTATCACATGTTCCGGGAGTCGCTGAAGAGGGGGGAGGAGGGGGCGGAGGAGGAGGAGAAGGAGGAGGAGGAGA
>MDTE01045710.1_pt1 | contig 18836 bp, 10 predicted proteins | sample 811231 | NCBI WGS metagenome assembly MDTE01 (sample SAMN05326651, study PRJNA326480) | marine metagenome | isolation source: seawater | place: Indian Ocean: Red Sea | collected 2010 | reverse complement strand
TCTCGCGAGGGCTCGTCGCCGCGACGCGGACGTATCGCGCCCGTGGCTTTAATAACATCGAGCCTTGCTGACTGACCCCTCCTTGTCCGTGTTTTTCCCCTTACTACAGTGTGGAAGGTCCGCAGGGTGAGTACCCCCTCCACGCGCTCCTCGCCCAACTCCCAGCAAGCGTATATCCCAGGCCGAAACCCCGGAACGATCGCGCGCAAGGCACCGACGCTGATGTCCGTCTTCCCCTCTTTCGTCCCCTTCTCTCCCTAACAGCTCGTCAAAGGTCTCGAGGAGGCTCGCGGGAACGGCACCTCCATGATTTCGCTCGTCATCCCTCCCAAGGGCCAGATCAACCTGACCGCTAAGATGCTCGCCGACGAGCTCGGCACCGCGTCAAACATCAAGTCGCGCGTCAACAGGCAGTCCGTGCTCGCCGCCATCGGGAGCGCGCAGCAGCGCCTGAAGCTGTACAACCACGTCCCCCCTAATGGTCTCGTCATCTACTGCGGGACCGTGCTGACGGACGAGGGCAAGGAGAAGAAGGTGAACATGGACTTTGAGCCATTCAAGCCCATCAACACCTCGCTGTACATGTGCGACAACAAGTTCCACGTCGAGGCGCTGTCCGACCTGCTGCAGTGCGACAGCAAGTACGGATTCGTGGTGATGGACGGTCACGGCACGTTGTTCGGGACCCTCGCGGGCAACCACAGGGAGGTGCTGCACAAGGTGAGCGTCGACCTTCCCAAGAAGCACGGCCGCGGTGGTCAGTCCGCGTTGCGTTTCGCGCGCCTCCGTCTCGAGAAGCGCCAGAACTACGTGAGGAAGATCGCCGAGCTCACCACCCAGCTGTTCATCACTGACGACCGCCCCAACGTCAACGGTATCGTCATGGCCGGTTCCGCGGATTTCAAGAACCAGCTCTTGCAGTCCGACCTCTTCGACCAGCGCCTGCAGCCGCACATCATCATGATCGTCGACGTCTCCTACGGCGGCGAGAACGGTTTCAACCAGGCCATCGAGCTCTCCGCCGAGGCGCTGGGCAATATCAAGTTCATCAAGGAGAAGAAGCTCATCGGCAAGTACTTCGACGAGATCAGTCAGGACAGCGGCAAGTACTGCTTCGGGGTGAAAGATACCCTGGCATGTCTGGAGATGGGGGCTATCGAAACGCTCATCGTGTGGGAGGATCTAGCGGTTGATAGGTGCATCTTGCACAACAGCCAGACGCAAGAGGAGACCATCCACTTCTTCACCCCGGAGCAGCAGGCGAACAATGACAACATGAAGGACCCTGAGACCGGCGTGGACCTGGAGATGACGGAGAAGATCCCCATGATGGAGTGGCTCGCAAATGAGTACAAGAACTTTGGCTGCACCCTCGAGTTCATCACCGACCGCTCCGAGGAGGGCTCACAGTTTGTCCGGGGCTTCGGAGGCATCGGCGGTATCCTCCGCTATCAGGTGAATCTTGCGGACTTTGAGGTGGCTAGCGACCACGGCGACTCCTCCGATGAGTACTCCTCGGACGATGAGGGCTACATCTAATCTAAAGGCGCTTACGGACTTTGGGGGTGACAGGGTGGCATAGTGTAACCCGGAGCCCCAACGAGGGGAAGAAACTGTGAATTGAACGTGCACGAGACACAATAGCGGGTACTGTGTGTATCTAAATAATAAAGGACGCGAGTCTCGTTGAGCATGAGTTATTCGTATTAGGTATGAATTTATTAGTACTGTGCCCGAAGGCTCTCAAACATCTGAATGGAAACAGTGGACCTCAAGACAAACCCTTAGTTTCTGGGCAGGTCGAAGAGACCGGCTCCGTCGTTGATGGACCTGAAGAAGTCGGCAAAGACGAGAGAAAGGATGGCCATGAGCTTCATGACAATGTTAAGCGCGGGGCCGGAGGTGTCCTTGAGGGGGTCGCCGACGGTGTCACCGACGACGGCAGCCTTGTGGAGCTCGGAGCCCTTGCGCTGGACCACGCCGTTTATGACGACGGCACCCTTCTCGACGTACTTCTTGGCGTTGTCCCACGCGCCACCGGTGTTGGACGCGGAGATGGCCATCTGGATGGAGGAGGAGATGGCACCCGCGAGGAGACCCGCGACGGCGTCGACGCCGAGGAAGATGCCGAAGAGGAGGGGGGTGGTCATGACGAGCACCGCGGGCGCAATCATCTCGCGGAGAGACGCGTCGGTGGAGATGGCGATGCACTTGGCATGGTCAGGGGGCGCGTGGCCGGGGGTACCCTCGAGGAGGCCGGGGATCTCGCGGAACTGCCTGGCGACCTCCTTGACCATCTCGTTCGCAGCCTGGCCGACGGACTTCATCGTCATGGCCGAGAACCAGTAGGGGATCATCGCGCCGAAGATGAGGGACGCGAAGATGAGGGGCGACACGAGGGAGACAGACGCGAGGTTGAGACCCGCGCGGGTGACGAAGGCGCCGAAGAGGGCGAGGCCGACGAGGCAGGCGGAGCCGATGGCGAAGCCCTTGCCGATAGCGGCGGTGGTGTTACCCGCGGCGTCGAGGGCGTCGGTCTTCTCGCGGACAGTCTCGGGCATCTCGGCCATCTCGGCAATGCCGCCGGCGTTGTCGCAGATGGGGCCGTAGACGTCGATGGCGAGGCAGGTGGAGAGGTTGGAAAGCATGCCGAGCGCGGCGAGGGCGACGCCGTACATGTCACCGAGGTAGAAGGAGAGGTAGACCACGACGGAGAGGAGGCTGACGGGGAGGATGGCCGACTTGTATCCAAGCGCGAGGCCGTAGATGATGTTGGTCGCCGCGCCCGTCTCGCACGCCTGCGCAACCTCGCGGACGGGCTTGTAGGAGTGGGAGGTGTAGTACTCGGTGATAAAGCCGATCATGCAGCCAGACCAGAGACCCGCGATGGTGCAGCCCCAAGCCTTGGTGGGGGTGAAGTTGATGACGGTTCCGGAGACAGCTTCGATCTGGAACTTGGAGGGGAGGAAGATGTAGGCAAGGATGTAGACAACCACGGTGAGGATGATGGTGGTCGCGCCAAGCTGAACCTTGAGCACCTTCTCGATGTCAACCTCCTTCTTCACGGGCTGGATGTGGGTGGCGATGAAGGAGCAGACCAGGCACACCAGGATACCACCGCCGGAGATGGCGACAGGGAACATGAGGCCGGCCCAGCCACCCTGAGCGATGAGGGAGCCGGACTGAGCGGCGACGACAAGCGCGGCACAGGTGGCCTCGGCGAAGGAGCCGAAGAGATCGGAGCCCATACCGGCGACGTCACCGACGTTGTCACCGACGTTGTCGGCGATGGTGGCGGGGTTCCTTGGGTCGTCCTCGGGGATGCCGCTGACAACCTTACCGGCGAGGTCGGCGCCAACGTCGGCAGCCTTGGTGTAGATGCCGCCGCCGACGCGGCCAAAAAGCGCGATGGAGGAGCCGCCGAGACCGTAGCCGGCGAGGGCTTCCATGAGGTGGAGGGCGTCCTTGTTAGCGTGACCGTGGTCATCGATGACGTCCCAGTCCTTGAAGTGGACGGCGAAGAGGTGAGCAAGGACGTAGAGCACGAGCATGGAGAGGCCACAGAGGGAGAAGCCCATGACGGATCCGGCGCGGAAGGCGGTGTTGAAGGCGTCGGTCCAGGGGTTGGGGCCCGCGGCCATGATAGTGGTGCGCGCGTTGGCGAAGACGGCGACCTTCATGCCGATGAGACCAGAGATGATGGAGGTGATGCCGCCCGCCACGAAGGAAATTGCGGTGAGGCCGCCCTGGTCGATGTGGAACTCCTTCTCGACGTAGGAGGTCATCAGGAGCACGATGATGCCGAACGCGGCGATGAAGTACGCGCAGATGGTGTACTCGGCGCGGAGGAAAGAGTCAGCTCCGTCCCTGATGGCATCGTAGATGACGATCAGCTTGGAAGTGTCCAGGCCGGAGTTGGAGAGAGTGTTGCTGCCTCCGGTCAGGGAGACCTTGGCGACGAGCTTGTACTGGAACCAAGCGAAGATCACGCCGATGATGGCGGTGATGAAGATGAAGGCATCGGCGCCCTCATCGGACATTATGGACTTAGCCATATTTAGTGAGGTTTCTTCCCTTGCGCGCGAGCGTAGGTGAAGCGAGAGCGTGCCAAGCGCTCCGATGGAGTGCGCGATCGAGACCTCGGCAGTTGCAAATTCCCTAAAACCTCCAGCGCCGACACGGGTTGGCACGTTTTGACGAGTTATAAACCTCGGTTTTCCCCATGCCTTCAAGGGGGGGAAATCTCGGATATTTAGTTCGTTACTTAGAAATTGCGGCGCCACCATTTGAAAACACGTGAAAATCTGATTTCTCATCGGCCATTTCCTGCCACGAACCCAATAGTCAAGATTCAGATTGGAGCACAGTTTGGGAGAAGCGCGAAGTTCGCGCGGTATTTTGACATTTTCCGAGTCATCACGGCAGTGGGTATTGAGAAATAGAGTAGAAATAGAGGGCATTTGTGACCCAAACGCACGAAGACGTGGTTGGAATGATTTTCCCGCCTTTTCCCGTTTCAGCCGATACCCACTCGGAAAATGCTTGGAAACAGCGAATCACAGCGATCGTGAAAGTGGGGCTTCCTAGGTTTTTAGGTTTGAAGGCCCGAAATCGAGTGGGGTAAACCTCCGAAAAGGCACTGCCTACGTGTCAGGAGAAACCCAGCCAAATAGGCCCAAATACGCCCGTGCTACGAAAATTCCGACGACAGCCAGAGGACGAAGGGGGTACAAAGTCCGAGAGCCCGGCGCACGCCGCATTGCGCAGCGCAGCGCTCTACCCATCGACTGTCCGCGTCGTTGTCACGATCGCGTCGCTTCAATCGACACAGACATCGCCGACCGCGCGACGTCCCGTGCACCCGCGCTCGCGATGAGCGCTCCCAGGGCGGCGCTCGCTCCCCGAGACGAGAACAACAACATGCGCCAGGACCCGTTCTTCTCCGCGGCGCCCGCGAAGGCCGCGCGCGCGGTCAAGGGCGGCAGCGCCGGGGTGATCACGTACTCGCGCAGAAGGGCGAAGAATAGGGCGCTGAAGCAGAAGTCCGACGCGGATAAGTTGGCGAGCGACATGGCGACCCTCGCGGTGAAGGGGAAGGTTGCGTCGTCGTCGTCGTCGGATGAGGAGGAGGAGGACTCCGCCGGGACGTACGACGGCCCGTACAGCTCCGACAGCGACTGCGGCGGACCCGGGACGGCCGTGAAGAAGGCGGAGGAGCGGAAGAAGGTGTTCCTGACCCGCGCGGAGAGGGTCGCGCGCGATGCCGCCAAGGACAAGGACGACGCCGCGCACAAGGTCAAGCTCGCGGAGCAGCGCGTGTTCTTCGAGCGCGTCGACCAGATCTCACTCGCGTCCGAATCGGCGTCGCCGTCCGTCGCCTCCCACGGGCGCCGCGTGTTCGATAACGGCGAGCGCAAGGAGACCACGGCGGCGGAGGTGGTCGAAGCGATGGCCGAGGTGGCGCAGGCGCAGGTTGCGGATGAGACGGTCGATCCGCACAGGCCGGCGCCGACGACGCCCGGCACGAAGCGGATGCTCACCAGCGAGTGGCTCGAAGCCATGCCCGCCACGTTTTCGCCGGCGGTGAGCGACGGGGGCGGGAGCTACGCCGCGTCACCGGTCGTGGGCGGGAGCTACGCCGCGTCACCGGCCGTGGGCGTGCCCGAATCCGTTCCTGAGGAGCCCGAGGTGGAGGCTGCCGCGGAGGAGGAAGCCGCCGCGTTCGATCTCGGAGTTGCGGACGAGGACGCCGCCACCGTGGAGATTGCCACCACCAGGGCACCCTCCGTCGCGCCCACGGACGGGGACGACGAGGAGGAGGACGAAGAGGAGGAGGAGGACGAAGAGGTGGGACCCGTTTCTATCGCGCGGGCACCTTCCGTCGCTCGCAGCGCCAGGAGGTCCAGCGCCGCGACCACCCTCGCGACGCTCCGCGAGGAGCACGTCCCAGAGGAGGAGGAAGAAGAAGAAGAGGCGGAGGAAGAGGAGGTGGCGGAGGAAGAAGAGGAGGTGGTGGAGGAAGAAGAGGCGGAGGTGGGGGTGGAGGTGGAGGTGGAGGCGGCACCGACGCGGGACGTCGTCGGGGATTTGCCCCCGCGCAGGTCCTCCGCGTCGGTCCACCCGCCTCTTGTTCGCCGCAAGTCGTCCCTCGCGATGGCGCGCCGGGTCTCCTCCGCGCTCGTGCCCCTCGGCCGCAGGTCCGGGTCGGGGTCGATGGACCGCCGCGCCCGACCGTCCCTCGCCGCCGCGCGCGCGTCCGTCGGCGGCGGGCGACGGTCGTCCGTGCCGGATATCACGAGCGCGACGCTCGAGGAGGAGGACGAGGAGGAGGACGAGGAGGACGTGCAGGTTGTCATCGAGGAGGAGTTCCTGGAGACCGAGGAGGAGATCGAGTCCGAGGAGGACGGCGACGTGGAGGTTGTCACGCCGACGAAGCAGACTGACGACGCGGAGGAGGACTCGGACGACGACGTGGAGGTTGTGGAGCCCGAGCCCGCGCCCGAGCCCGAGGCGATCTGCCTCCTGGACTCCGACGACGATGAGACTGTCGCCGCGCCCACTCCCAAGACCGCGGTCAAGGCTCCCGTCAGGGTCAAGACCGAGCACGACGTGGAGGCTGTCACCCAGGCCATCGCCGCCGTGGCCATCAAGACGGAACCGGTGGTCAAGTCGCAGTTCCCCGAGTTTGTCAAGGCGGAGCCTGTCGAGGGAGAGGTCAAGGTGGAGATTAAGCAGGAGGAGGACGAGATATCACCTTTGGCCGCACTGCTTCGCGAGTGCGGGCAGAGCGAGAGGGACGTCCTGCCCATGGAGGAGGTCATCTCGAGGTTCACCGCCGCCGGGGTTCTCAAGATTGGCGAGGGTACGTACGGAGAGGCGTTCAAGTGCGGCGGAAACGTGCTCAAGATCGTGCCCATGGGCGGCGACGTGCTCATCAATGGCGAGCCCCAGATGGGTCCCGGCCAAATCCGCGCCGAGGCTGCCATCGCCAAGAGGCTCACCAGGCTTCGACCGGACTACCAGGCGGCGGAGGCTGCAGAGTTCAAGGCGATGACGGGCGTGAAGTGTGAGCTCCCGCTGAACTCCACGGAGGGCTTCATCAACACAGCTGCGGTGACCGTGTGCCGTGGTCCGTACGCCCCACCGCTTCTCAACGCCTGGAAGAAGTACGAAAAGGAGAGGGAGTCCGAGAACGAGAACCCGGAGGGGTTCCCCGAGGACCAGCTGTACATCGTCTTCGCGTGCGCCGACGGAGGTGTGGACCTGGAGCACATCCAGCTCAACAACGCTGCGGAGGCGACTGCGATGCTGCTGCAGGTGACAGTCGCGCTCGCCGTCGCGGAGGAGGCCATGAAGTTCGAGCACCGCGACTTGCACTGGGGTAACGTGCTGCTGCAGAGATGCGGGGTGGACGAGACGAGGAGGGCCCGGCTCAACGGCGTGGAGCTCACCTACCCGACCAACGGCTTGGCGGTCAACATCATCGACTTTACCCTGTCCAGGCTGGACATGGGCGACGGGAAGAAGGACGTGGCGTTCTGCGACCTCGAGGCGGACCCGGAGCTGTTCGAGGGACCCGCGGGGCACTGTCAGAGCGACACCTACAGGCGCATGCGAAAGGCGACCAAGGGGATGTGGGAGCGCCACTGCCCCAAGACCAACTCGCTCTGGCTGCACTACCTTGCGGACTGCCTCCTGTCAGACAAGGAGTTCCCGATGACCGCCGGACAGAAGGCGGACCTCAAGGGATTCAAGAAGAGGGCCATGGGATACAAAAGCGCGAGCGAGGCTCTCTGGGACGACATGTTCGTCGGGGTCTGGACGAGCTCCCACGTGTAGACACTGAAACAGTTATTGACGAGACGAGACGACAAACAACGATCACCGCCTGTTCTTATTCCACTTGTCACCCCAGTCGTCGAGCTCGCCGTCCCTGCCCGAAACCTTGGTCTGGTCGACGTCCGTGAACCGCATGTCTGGCATCGCCTGCTTCACCTCGTCGACGTTGCTCGCGTCCTGCGGCGGCCGCCACTCGTAGCCCCGGAACCATCTCAGGTGCGCCGTATCCACCCTCGGGTGCCCGCGCTCGGCTATGAGGCAGTCCCATTGCTCCGCCGGGTCGTAGCTCACCACGTCCCTCAGGCGTTTCTCCATCGTCATGAAAAGCTCCTTCCCCTCGCCGTCCCCCGCGTCGCGCAACTCCCACTCGAAGTCCCCGTCCTCGCCGCACACCCCCTCTCCGCAGAGCGAGCCAGCCACCGCCGTGACACCCGCGAATGAGATCTCCAGCCTCCTGGGCTTGACCGTCACCGACACCTGCTTCGGGGTGGTACCCGGGGGCGCGGGCACGGTCACCTCAACCTCCGTCGGGGTCTGATCCCACGCGTACGCGCCGTCCGGTCCCGTCCCGCCGCACCTCGTCGGTGCCTGTCGCGTCCTCGCGGAGATCTCCGCCCACCCCGACGCTCCCGCGCGGTTCTCGCAGCGCACCCTGACGGCGAAGTCCTGCTCAGCGCCCAGCTTGTCGAAGCTGAACCTGGTCTCCGGTCCTCGGTGGAACTCCGCGAACCCGGAGAATGCGGGGCCCAGGGCCTCCACCACCTTCGGGGTCCTCGGCGCCAGCTCCACCACGAAGACATCGGAGTTGTACCTCGACGTCGGCGCGCCGGGCGCCCAACGCACCTCCAGCCCGTCACACCTCTCGACCACCTTGAGCCCCGTCGGCGCGTTCGGGAGCTTCCCGAGCACGCCCCCGAGGAAAAGTTTGGCGAGCTTGTGACACGCATCCATCGCGCGTCGCCTCCTCCGCGCACCGTCGTTGTGTCGGAGTCCTCGCCGTCCGAACGGAGAGGAAGACTCCGGAAGGTTTTGGCCGTCGGGGAACGCGAGGTCGCTCAGCTCGCCGGGCGCGCGGCACGATCTCGGTCGACATGACGATTCGAACCAGAGTCGCGCGAGGGTTCGTGGCGGTCATCGATCGTCCCCGGCGGGGTCCTCGCGTCGCCCCGGCCAGCCCCTCGTCCTTCGCGCGGACCGCACATAGCGCAATTGCGTCCGGCATCGTTCGGGTCGATGCGTCCGACGGGGCTGGATGGGGCGCGACGGGGCCCGTCGCGCTGGGCGCGGTCGCCGGCCTCTTCGGATTCGCCGCGTCCGTCATCACCGCTGGAACCGCTTCGGGCGCGAGATGCGACGCCGGAGGCGGCCCGAGCGAGGTGGCGAACGACAGCATCGTCTCCGCGAGGAGGTTACTGAGAGAGGCCCGAGTCGAGGAGCGGATGCGGAGGGAGAGCGCGGGCGCGCCCCGTCCCCCGCGCCTTCCCGAGCCCGCGGTCTTCCTTCGCGACGGTTTAATCGTCGTGCGGTTCACGGCTCCGGCCCCCGCGCCCTTCCCCGCCGCGGACCTAGCCCCTCTCGCCGTGGAGACCATCGCCGCGCTGGAGTCTCAGCCGACGAAGAGTAGTAAGGCCGGTTCGAACGACGCCAAGCGGGAGTACACCGTCCAGGCGCACAGCTCGGACGTCGCGTATCAGCTCCTAGTCACGCCCAGGGGGTCGGGTAAGAGGAGCTGGATCGGTCGCGGGGCCGGCGGCGCGGTGGACGACTCGGGCGTGTCGGCGCTGTTCGTGGCGCCGAAAGCGGGCGGGGCTCCGTCCGAGGTGGAGTTCTCCAAGCGAGGCGCGCTCACCTCCGCGGACGCGTCCGTCATAGTGAGCGCCGTGAGTGGGGGTTGGCTTCGTGCGGCGGGGAACGCGGCGACGCGGGTGCCGCCGCCGGGGGTGGGCGGCGGGCGGCGGAGCGGCGGCGGCGAGCCCGAGTCGGAGAGCGTCGACCGCCTCGTCACCCAGCTCGAGGGGATGGGCGCGAGGGTGTACCTCAACGACGACGTCGACGACGGGGACCAGAAGAGCGCGGGGGTCGAGGGCGGGGACGTCTGGGGATCGCTCGTGGGATACGAGACACAGAAGCGCGAGATTGAGGACACGCTCCTACTCGCGTTGCTCCACCCCGAGGTGTACGACGGTGTCGCGTCGGGAACGAGGAGGGACGCGAAGGGCGCGACGAACCGGCCGAGGGCTCTGCTGTTCGAGGGACCGCCGGGGACCGGTAAGACGAGCGCGGCGAAAGCGATCGCCGCGCACGCTAGCGTGGCGCTCATATACGTGCCGTTGGAGGCTGTCGCGTCCAAGTACTACGGCGAGTCCGAGCGGCTGTTGTCGCAGGTTTTTCAACTGTGCGACAGGCTGGAAGGCGCGGTGGTGTTCCTGGACGAGGTGGACGCGCTGGCGCAGACCCGGGGCGGTGAGATGCACGAGGCGACGCGGCGGCTCCTCTCCGTCCTGCTCCGTCGGATAGACGGACTGGACAGCCGAGGTAGAACGGTTGTCGTCGCGGCGACAAACCGGAAGCAGGACCTGGACCCGGCGCTCGTCTCGAGGTTCGACGCGGCGATAGAGTTCGGGCTGCCCACGGAGCAGTGCAGGGGCGATATCATGGGATGCTACGCGAAGCATCTGAGCAGGGAGGAGCTCGCGACGGTCGCCGCGGCGACGGCGGGGATGTCGGGTAGGGACCTGCGGGACGTCGCGGAGACCACCGAGCGACGCTGGGCCAGCAAGATCATTAGGGGGGTCGTGGGGGCGGGGAAGAAGGGGGCGGGGCTGGGCGGGAAGCAGCCCCTTCCGCCGTTGGAGGAATACCTCGCGTCCGCGCGAAGCAGGAGAAGCACGCACGTCTGATGAAGGGTAATACGACTCGTGCACTAGCTAGCCTGGACGACGAATAAAATCAGCCTCCCGCCTCTCAGCAGCAGGTCTGGTTAAAGGAGCCACGCGTTGCGTATATTATCCATATCTCGATCACGGCGCGCTATGTCGGCGGTCGCACTCGCCGCTCGGGTCATTCCGACCCAGTTCGCGCCCCCCGATGGGCGACGACTCGATCGTCCGGTCGCGCGCGCCTCTCGCGTCCGGGTCAGCCGCGCGACCGTGTCCCCGCGCGCGCTTCAGAGGGCGGATGGTGACGACTTCGAGCTCCTCCGAGAGCTCGGCACCGTGTCCTACGCCGTGGAGCAGCAGGCTGGGGAGGCTACGCTCAAGTGGCGCGGCGGGGACGACGGCACCGTGCCCGACTCCTTCTCCGTGGTCGGCGCCGCGCCACTCGCCGGCGGCGTCGCCGAGATGAAGCTGTACGCGGGCAAGGTCGTGGGATGGGAGGGCCCCGACGGCGGCGAGCGAGGGCGGCGAGTCCCCGACGTGCTGCTGAAGGAGTACTGCAACGAGCCCGCGGCGTCGATGGCCGACGCCGAGGTTGACGCGTACACGAAGCTATACTCCAACCCGAACGACTCGACGATCGGGCAGACGTGGGACGGCCAGGCCGTTGGCACGCCCTTCGACCCGGCGTCCATCCCTGTCGTGCCCCTCATCGCGTACTTCACGTCAGACTCCGTCAACGGGGTGGGGACCAGTCTGTGGACGGTCCAGGCGTGGGGACCCGGGGGCGTGTCGCGGCTGGCGGAGTACCCGGGAAAACATCAGGAAGTAAAGAAGCCGTCGTTCTGGCCGCCGGTGCAGAGGGTGAGGGACGTCGGACTGGGTCCGAGGCACAGGTTTGTGAGGAACGCGGTGAAGGGAGTGTTGGCGGCGGTGGACGCCATCCACCGCAGGGGCGTGGCCCACAACGCGATCGACGCCTCGTCGTTCCAGATGAGCACCCTCAAGGACCAAAAGGCTGACGAGTTGGAGGTTCGGCTCATGAACCTCGGGTTCGCCGGGGATCTGACCGAGGACAAGAGGCGGGGGGACCTGAGGTCCGCGGCGATTGTCGTTGCCGAGTTGGTCTTCTCGGCGCTGTCGGCGTCTGGATCGGACAAGGGCCGAACTTCCGCCGCGGCGATCCAGCGGCTGTTCGAGCAGGTCTTCTCGCTGGACATGACGCAGGCGAGGGAGTACTGCGTGGAAGAGCCCGAGTGGGAGGCTGTGGTGGAGTTCTGGGACTACCGGGACAGGCAGGGCGACGGGTGGGCGCTGCTCGGAGACATGTGGCGGGGCGAGCTGTCAGCTGAGGAGCTGCTCGCGCGCGCCGAGGCGATCGAGACCCCGTACGACTGAGCAGACTTTAGCGTAGCGCGCATTAGCGGTATAACGTGCGGGGAACATGACTCGTCGACGTTTCGTTCGATGTTGTTACAACATTGGCACTTTCGCGCGATCTCTTAATCCCTCATCGGGTGAATCCCCTCCTCCTTCGCCATGAGCCTCAAGCCTTCCAGCCTGGTCTTAGCCTTTGGCACATCCAGGACGAGATCCTCGACCACAACGTCCATGCGATCGAATCCAATCTTCATCTGCGAGGCGCTCACTTCGCCGGACTTGCCGAGCACCTTGAGCAGGCCGAGGAGCCTGGGCGCAGTCTCGTGCCCCTCTGGAGCCTCGATGCACAGCACGAGAGCGCGCTTCACAAACTCGTGGTGGAAGTAGTTCATGTGCAGCGACCTGAGGCACCTTCTGGCCTCATTGACGTCGCCAGAGCTGACGTACTCGGTGAGGCACTCCTGGATGGCGTGCTTGGCCTGCTGCAGCGGGGTCAGGTCGCTGTCCCCCCAGGCACGCAGGATTCGCTCCGTGCCGTGGTGCGCGTGGAGGTGGCCGTGCGCCAGGTCGATCGTCTCCGCAGCCTTCTCCCCGACCCTGAGCCCCGGAAGCAGGCCCTCGAGGTTGGTGTGCAGGAAACGAGGGGGCAAGATGTCGTCCACGGTGGCGCGGGCGATGAACATGGCGAGGTCGTCCGCGGCGGCGGGCACGTCGATGGCGAGGTCGTCGACGCTCTCCAGCAGCCGCTCGAAGCCCCGCTGCAGCTGCTCGGGGTCGATGTGGTGCGGGTAGAGCGCGGAAAGGAGCACCGCCGCGGCCTCCTTCTCACGATCGCCCCTGTCCATCGACATCGTCACGAGCTTCTTCACGAAGAAGTGCTGGTACAGGGGCTGCTCCGTCTCGTCCAGCGCTCGCCGCGTCTCCCTCGCGTCGTGCGCCTGGAAGTACTCCTCGATGATGGCGGTGACGGCGTTCTTGTACGCGACGATGACGTCCGTGCGCGGGCCCACCCTCGTTTGGCGGAGCTCGTAGTCGTTATGCTCGGCGCTGTCGTAGTTCGGGTCGTTCTCGTCGAGCGCGAAGCACGGGTGCGCCTCGGCGTCCATCACGGCCAAGATCTTGTTCTCCCCCTTCTTCACCCTGTTGCCGGGCCTCTGGTGGTGGTGCTTGCTGGGAGATCCGATGGGGGAGGTGAGGCCCTCCTCACCGCCGTTGAGAATCTCGAGGGCGTGCGCCCGCACGGCCTCATCGAAGATGGCGCGCTGCTCTTTCGTGAGGAGCGACATATCGGTTCACCTCGACCCTGGTTGTTAGGGTTGCTGCGAACCCCCGATCTCAAGAAAAACGTTGGAAGCACGCCGGTGAAGATTTGCGTGCACTTCGGGGCGTCGGTGGTGTCGGCCCGGTGTTGCTGGGGGTGATGTACGTGTGGCGATGATGCCGAAGGAAGATTTACAGAATTCGCGCCTGCGAAGGGATCATCAGGAGATCAGGCGAGGGCCCTGTCGAAAACCGCGGAAGAAGGTATCGTTTCGAGCTTGCTTTTTGGCGAGAAATTTTGCATGGGGCGCGGACTCACCAACGGAAGGGTTTGCAGGGTCTGAGCGCAGATCTGAAGGGGCGAAGTTACTCTTCGGCGATGGTCAGGTCACGAGGTCGGGCGGTGCTCCGACGAAGGGTGTTTGGGGGCGCGTGTCTTCGTTTGTTGGGGGAAAACCTTTGCATGGGGCGGATAAAGAAAAACCCGCGGGAAATCCTGCGGCAAGATGCTGACGCAGCTCGCGGACGAGCGGACCTCATTGACGTGGATTGTATGCAAATCAGTCTGGTAAAAATGCGAAATATCTGGTCGGTTGCAACATTCACGTGAGTGCAGGCCAAACAAGTCACCGCTCCGTCCAGCGCTCGTTTGTCACGTCGGACCAACGCCCGGAGGCTCCACAAAATCCGATGAGCGCGGTGGCGGCGACCCCGATCCCCGCGACAACGCCAATCTTCCGCGAGACGCGCGCGCGCCTCCAGGCCCCAATCCTGGCTCCAACGCGGGCGCGGTGGTCATCACGCGGTCGCCATCGGGTTCGCGCCAACAAAGAGAACAGCACCGCCATCGTGTTGCTCCCCGAGGCGAAGGAGTACTTCAGGGAGGTGAGCGACGACGACGGGTTCCTCGCGGCGGCGCCGTGCGACTTCTTCGAGCTCCTCGGGCTGGACTGCGACTGCGACGACAAGGAGGTGAAGGCGGCGTTCAGGAGGTTGACAAAGACGACCCATCCGGACATCGTCGGCGCCGTTGCCGAACCCCTCGCTGTTTTACTCAACTCGGCGTACGCGACCCTGTCCAACGACTCCACGAGGGAGGCGTACCGTAAGGCTGTCGAGGGGGCCAGGAAAACCTTCGACGGCGGTTCTCAGTTCGACGGCAAGCCCGTGAGTCAATGGCTAGGCCCGGATAGTGAAACGAAAGCCATCTTTGTCGACGAGTCCACGTGCATCGGCTGCCGCGCGTGCGTCACGTGGGCGGCGGGGACGTTCGAGATGGTGGAGGACCAGAACGCGGGCAGGGCGAGATGCACGCGACAGTGGAACGACGACGAGGAGACGATGCAGATCGCGGTGGAGATGTGCCCGGTGGACTGCATATACTGGGTGAAGCGATCGCAGCTGGCCATCCTCGAGTACGCCATGAAGGGGTGCAAGCGAGAGGACATCGCCATCATGGCACGCCGAAGGAGCGGAAACATGGGCAGCGCGCCGTCCGGCCAGAACCCCTTCGCCAGGGCTGAGAGCATCCTCAAGTGGCGGCGGAAGGGGAAGCGCTTCATCGATGTGGCGGCCAAGAAGGCGGGCGGAGCGGAGGGCGGGACGTATCGCGGGCACGACGAGGCGCTGGCGGGGGCGATCGCATCGGCGTGGCTCGCGCTGCCCGACGACGTGAGGGAGAAGGGATGGCCGACCTTCGCCCGGGACGGGGAGCCTCTGGAGCCCCTGGCTTCTTGACGCTACAACTACGTTTCAGAAACAGAACAATGACGCTACCTACTCATCTTTCTTTGCCTTCGCCCGGAGCTGCGCGCGCTTCGTCTTGATCATCATCGACACCATCAGTCGGAAGAAGTTCACGAGCACCACCACCTGCGTTACCATCATCGGCGTCGACAGCACCGTGCTAATGAAGAACCCGTTCTCGTCGAAGTAGTTTTGCTTCGAGAAGGAACGCCAGTGGCGCCCGCCCCACTCGTTCAGGGTCCTCGCCGAAAAGGCTACGAGCATGCACCACACGAACAGCACCGTCTGCGCCGTTTCACTCTTACGCAGCGCCACCGCGGCGATGAGGGTCAGAACCTCCATCGCCAGTACGCATCGGATCCACGACTCGGTCCAGTCGACGGCGTGGTAAAAACCCATCCACACCTCGTACCCTTTGCGCAGCGCATCGGGGCCCACGGCCTCCCTCATGGCATCGCTGGACCGCCGCAGCAGGTCCTCGCCAACCTTCAGAAGCTCCGCTTGCTGGTCCAGGAGCTCCTCCATCTTCGCTACGCTCGCCCCCTCGCCCTGAGGACTGAGTCTCACCTGCACTGCTGTAGGTCTACTAGATCTTATTTGTCCAGTCAACAGTGTTAAGCCAAATTTTGGACAAGCATCAGAGCCACCGAGCGCAGGCTCGGCCCTCGCAGCGTCGATGTCGTCTTACGCCGACCCAAAGGGTCTGGCGGACTCGATCGACCGCGCGGCGGCGATGCTCCGCGCGGCCGCCGACGAGTTGCACGTGATCGACGAGCCGTTCGTGCCCCTCCTCGGAGTCAACTTCGCGGGGCGCGTCGCCGTGTTCGTCTCGAGGCTGCCGTGGCTGCGCATCGTCGCCGTCCTGGTCACCGTCACGTGTCTGCTCGTCGCGTGGGTGAAATACAACTACGCGAAGCTGGTTGCGCGCTTCGATGCCTTCGTGACGAAGAAGGTGTTGACCAAGATGCGCGCGAAGCTGGCGTGCGACGTGCAGATCGACGCCGTCCGGGTCCGACCCGGAGCGACGCCCACGACGGCGACGGCGACGGTGGAAGGGTTCAGGTTGGGGAACCCACCCACGGGCGCGTTCAACGCCCCGTTCTTGGTGTCCATGGAGAGGGTGCTGGTGCGGTGTAACCCGCTGAGCCTGGCGGGGGTGCGGGGCCGGGGTAACTTTGTTGTCGGGTGGACCTTCGGGGAGGTGGAGCTCGTCGCCGTGCACGGCGCGGTGGTGTACGTCGACGAGGTGTTGGACCCCAAGCAGGGTAAGAAGATACGCAACTTCCAGGGTATACGCCGGCAGACCGCCGCGCAGCTGGCGGAGGAGATAAACAGGGAGGAAGAGGCGTTGAAAGCGGCGCAGGAGGAGAAGAGGCTCGCCGAGGAGGCGGCGGCGGCGCTGAAGGAGAAGAACATCGAGGTGAAGGAAACGTCCTTCTTCTCGTCGGTCACCGATACGTTCGGCGCGGCTCAGGCGGAGATTGATAAGCAGCTCAAGGAGGTCACCGCTCAGGCGGCGGCGCTCCCCGGGAATATCAGCAGCGGTATCCAGTCAGCTGGTGCGGATGTCACCAACAAACTCAACGCCCTGATCACGCTGTTGGAGCGGGTGAACCAAAAACCACCGGAGGAGACGGAGGAGGAGAAAAGGAAGAAGAGGAAGTTGGTCCTTAATGTGGAGCACCTGACATTCACGGAGTGGAACATTCACATTCTGGCGGTGAGCGAGAAAGCGTTCAAGTTCAAGTCTTGGCAGTTGGAGAAGTTCACCGGCAAGGTTGGCATGCTCGCAAGGGAGTGCGCGGCAGGCCTGCTCAACGAAATCATCAAGGACTTCCAGCAGGAAATCCTGGACTCCCTTACAAAGGACATCTCGGCGGTCGGAGACGGGCTGCTATCCATTGGCGGCACGGTGGTTGGCGGCGTGGCTGAGGGCGGGAACATGATTGTGGGTGGAGTGGGCGCAATCGGCAAGGGCATCTCGGACACCGGGCAGGCAATCGGTAAGGGGCTGTCAGACACGGGCGAGGCGGTCGCGGACGGACTGAACAAGACCACCTCAGCGGTTAGTGGTTTCTTTGGTTTCGGGTCCGTCCCGGAGGAACCAAAGAAGGAAGAGGTGGCGGTGAAAAAAGATGCATAGTAGGCTCGTCGTCCTGCATTTTAGCCAACCGACGCTATGACTACTTCTGGCGAACAACTCCTCTCATGGCGAGCAGCTCCTCGGACGCCACCTTCACCAGAAGGTTGAAGTCTGTCCCCACGTATTTCTCCCACATGCGCTTCCCGATGTCGTTTCGCCTCCACTCCTGAGCCGGGTAGGCCGGCGACCCAAGACCGTGTAACACCCTCGCAACCGCGCGCGCAGACATCGCACCCGCGCCGCCGGTTTTTCCGCCGCTTCGCGTGGTGAGCAGCTCCCTCACGTCATCGCGCAACCTCTTGGGCTCCTCCTTGGAGACGACGTCGGCGAGGTCGGGAACGTGGAACGCGCCGTCGCCGCCGAGGTACGCCTCGAGGCTGGTTCTGAGCGACGCGCCCTGCGATTTGTCATCCTCGCAGTCCGCCGCCGCGACCAGCGCGCCGTACACGGTGTCCAGCTTCTCAACGGTAGACGCCTCGACGCGAGCGAGGTGATCGGTGAGGGCGGCGGCGAGCTGGCGGAGGTCCGGCGGCGGATGGAGAATCTCGTACCCGACGGCTCGGTCCGTGAGCTCGTACGCAGCCTCCCCGTTGGCGCTGAGAGCCTGCAACTGCGCGCTGACCTCCTCGAGGCCGTCGCCCATGCGGCGCGCAGCCTCAGCCACAGAGAATCTGTACGCGCCAGCCTTGGGCTTACCGCCGATCTGCAGCACAGCGGCGACGAGTGGACACTGCGTCGCCAGCTGCTCGGGCGTCTTACCGTGGAACCTGAGCTCGCAAGTGGCGCGGATGTCCGGCAGAACCCTGATGAGGTGTCCCACGCCTTCGTTGCTCGCGTCACCCTCCAGAGCCTCGATGCCCTCAGCCCCGTCCTCACTCGACGTCGCAACGCATCGCCGCGAAATCTCCGCGTCGTCCCAGAGCTCCAGACACGAAAGTACCGTTTCGATCACCTCGCCGCGCATGTCCAACTCCCGTTCGAGCTTCTGCACTATCAGCGCCCCCACCGTCTCTCGGCCCTCCGCGACGGCGTCCTTTTGCTTGCTCAGGAACACCTTCTCGAGGAGCTTCAGCACCGTCGGCCTGTCCACGCCGTCGGTGAATGACAACGATCGAAGCCTGGTAAAGTCCTGGGGGTCGATGAACGACGCGCACCGCGCCGGCTGTCCGTCTCTACCGGCGCGCCCCGCCTGCTGAATGTACGCCTCAGGTGACCTCGGAAGGCTGTAGTTGATCACGGCGCGAATGTCGGGCTTGTCAAGGCCCATGCCGAAGGCAACCGTCGCGACGACCACCCGCACGCTGCCGCCAAAGAACTGCGCCTGGGTTCTGGCGCGATCCTTCGGCTCCTGACCCGCGTGGTAAGCCTTGGCGACGACGCCCTTGGTCTGCAAGTACGCAGCCACCGTCTCTGCCTGGTTCTGAAACGCTGTGTAGACGATGACCGAGCCCTCGCTGTACTCCGGCTCCTTCGTGAGCATGTAAAACAGGGTGGGATCCCTGGAGTTGGCCGGAACACGCATGGCGGCCAGTGTCAGATTCGGCCGGATTGTGTCGTTGCGATACGCACCCTCCTTCGGGATACACAGCTGA
>MDTE01182729.1_pt1 | contig 18837 bp, 15 predicted proteins | sample 811231 | NCBI WGS metagenome assembly MDTE01 (sample SAMN05326651, study PRJNA326480) | marine metagenome | isolation source: seawater | place: Indian Ocean: Red Sea | collected 2010 | reverse complement strand
TAATTATTTATATTCATGGCGATCATGGCAGATATGGTAAATTGGAAACATGCAAACCTAAATGGAATAAAATACGTAAAGCAATCTATCAATTTGATGGCTCTATAATTAACGACTTGGAAGTAAAAACTTATCAGTTATGTAATGGGGTTCGAGGATGGACTAAAAGTGAAGATGATTTATTTTGGAATACCTATGATTCAGGTGAAGGTTTAGCTGCTTCATTTAAGTTAGTTGATAATAAGGGAGTGTTGTTAATAGATAGGCACCCTGTATTGTTACGACAAAAAGTTATCAAAATGAAAGTTGATGAATTTAAGGAGCAAGGATTTAATAATATTGTTCTAGCCGGACATTCAGCAGGGGCGTGGGATTCAATTACTGTTAAATCACAATTTCCATCTGAAATAGACGGAGTTATAGCTTTAAGCCCAGCAAGATCGGGTAAATATGTGAAATCTTTGAAAAAAGATGATGTTTGGCAAGCATGGAAAGATCACAGAAATTTAAAGATTTCATGGATCAAATTAAACCAATTAGAAAATATTTTAGTTTATAGTCATGATTTGGATGATTTTGAAAATCCAGAAAGCTTATCTTTTTTAATAAGTTTAGATTCAATAAACTTTATTGATCTAACTGGTAATGAATGCACTCAAGGAAAAAAAGGTCACTATATAACTAATACAAAATGTTGGAATGAAAGTGAAGAGATTAAAGATCAAATAATTGAGTATTTAGAGAGTTTATCCTTTTAAATTTATATCTTTAGTTAATAAAAAACCCCAGCTTAAATAAGCTGGGGTTTTTAAATAAATTAAAATTGTATTAGTTACGAATTTGAATCATTTCAAATTTACCACCTTGTACTTCCACTTCTTTGAAAGAACCAGCAGCATCACCAAAAGTACTCAATTCTACATCAGTAGCTCCTTGATAATCAATGTCACCACCACCAGCTAAAATTTCAAGACCTTTAGCTAATTCGCCTGGTAAAATTTTATCTCCAGGTGCATTTGCAACTTTTTTAATATTAGATACAATTGACATTCTATCTGCAGATCCACCAGCTTGCATAGCAAGAACTATTAATGCTGCTGCATCATAAGATTCACCAGCATAAGGCGCTGTTGGATCAATATCACCTGATATTTCTGCAAATTTAGTAGCACCAGCTGAAACTGTTCCTGGTAATGAACCAAAAGATCCATTCAGATCAGCACCAATTGCATCAGCAATTGATTGCCCAATCATACCATCTGAAAGAACAAATAAATCAAAAGAACCAGAATCAAGAGCTGCTTCAATCATACCTTTTCCACCTTGGTCTAGGTAACCAATAACAACAAGAGCATCTCCTCCAGCAGAACCAAGTACTCCAACTTCAGAAGAGTAATCAGCTTTACCATCCTCATGAGAAGCTACAGCAGTTACTGTTCCACCACCAGAAGTAAATGCAGCTTCGAAAACATCTGCTAAACCTTTACCATAATCGTTGTTTGTATAAGTCACTGCAACACTTGATAGACCTCTATCCAATGCAATTTTAGCAAGAACTTGTCCACCTTTTGCATCTGAGGGAGCTGTACGGAAAAATAATCCGTTATCAGCTATAGTAGTCAAACCAGGTGAAGTTGCTGAAGGCGAAATCATAGCAATACCATTAGGCACAGCAACGTTAGTTGCAATTGCACCAGTAACACCTGAACAGTCTGCACCCATAATAGCTGCAGCACCATCGTTAACTAATATTTCAGCAGCAGCAACAGCTGCATCTGAATCAACACAAGTAGAGTCACCAATAAGCACTTGAACACTTTCTCCTCCTAGTAAAGCACCAGAATCAGAAGCTTCTTTAAATGCTAATTTTGCTGAATCTCTCATTGCTGGAGTAAGAGTTTCAATAGGTCCAGTAAAACCTAGTATAATTCCTACTTTAACTTCCGCTATTGCTACTGTCGAAATTGTAGACAAGCTCACAATAACCGCCAAAAGTAATTTTTTCATATTTCCTCCAAGAAATTCTAATATTCAATATCTCCCCTATAATCCAAAACAATAATTACGTACAGACATCAATGCTTAGTTTTTTGATGAAAATAGTCTAAATATAGAATAAATGACTGATTTTAGGGTAGATACGGCAATAATTGGAGCCGGAGTGGTTGGATTAGCTATTGCAAATGAGCTTTCAAATCAAAAAAAAGAAGTATTAGTAATTGAAGCTCAAGATGATTTTGGTCAAATAACTAGCTCCAGAAACTCTGGTGTAATTCATGCAGGAATATATTATCCAGAAAAATCTCTTAAATCAAAGTTCTGTGTATTAGGAAATAAATTGATTTATGAATACTGTAAAAAAAATCACATACCTCATCTTAATACAAAAAAATTACTTGTTGCATCATCTTATGATCAAATAAAAATAATTGATCAAATAAAAAAGCAAGCTGAGAAGAATGGTGTTGAGGGTGTAACAAATATTTCAAAAAAACAAGTTTCAAAATTAGAACCTCTAATTTTTTGTGAAGAGGCATTACTTGTTCCTTCAAGTGGAATAATTGATGCTATTGCTTTTATGCGTTCACTTGTCGGAAGAATAGAAAATTCTGGGAATATGATTTCTTATAAATCCAACGTACAAAAAATTAGTTATGATGGAAAAAAATTCAGATTGCTTATTGACAATAATGGATCTACATCAATTGAATGTAATGAGCTTATTAATTCCGCTGGTTTATTTGCATCTGATATTGCAAGTAAAATAGAAGGTTTAAAAAAAGAATATGTTCCAAAAATTTTTTTTGCAAAAGGAAATTACTTTAATATAAACAAAGATCTTGGAATTCGTCATCTTATATATCCTATACCTGAAGGTTTTTCATTAGGAATTCACTTAACTCTTGAATTAGATTTTTCAGTAAAATTTGGTCCTGATGTAGAATGGGTTGATGGACCTAATGATTATAATATTGATGTAAATAGAAAAAAATTTTTTATTGATGAAATAAAAAAATATTTACCAAATTTTGATCTTAATTCTCTTAATCCGAGCTATTCAGGAATTCGTCCAATTATAGAAAAAAAAGATAAATCAATGAGAGATTTCATTGTTCAAACTGAAAAAATTCACTCAATTCCCAACTTAATTAATTTATATGGTATTGAATCCCCAGGATTAACTTCATCTTTAGCATTGGCTCAAGATATAAAGGATCGCTTAAATTAAAATGGAAAAAATTGGAATTTTAGGAGGAGGTGTTTGGGGCTGTGCACTTGCTAAATTACTAAGTTTAAACCAAGTTAATATTTTTGTTAGAGATCAGAAATTAGCTAATTCAATTAATGAAAAAAAAATTATTCCAAAATTAAAATATACTACTTTTAATGATAATGTTCTTTGCTCATCAAATATTGAAGATTTGAGTGATGTTGATTATCTCTTTATTGCTTTGCCTACTCAAAATGTAAGAGAAGTATTGAGTCATTATCAAAGCAATAATAAAGATCTTCAAATTATAATAGCATCAAAAGGTATTGAAATAGAAACAAAGCTTTTTTTAAGCCAAGTAGTAGAAGAAATATTCAAAACAAATAATATCAGCATTTTATCTGGTCCTTGCTTTTCTCAAGAAGTAGTTCAAAATTTACCAACTGCTGTTACTCTTGCTTCAAAAAATATAGAAAATTTTGATAAAATTAATAATATAATTAATAATAAAAACTTTAGATTATATTTCTCTGAAGACTTAATAGGCTGTCAATTAGGAGGTGCAATTAAAAATATTTACGCAATAGCTGCAGGTATTTGCAATGGATTAAGTTTGGGAGAGAATGCTAAAAGTGCACTTATAACAAGGTCATTTGCTGAGATTGCTCGTTTAGGAACAGTTTTAAATGCAAATCCAAATACATTATTTGGTTTGTCTGGATTAGGAGATTTAATTTTAACTTGTAATTCGTTAAAATCACGTAATACTCATTTTGGTCATTTAATAGCAAGTCAACAACAAATTAGTATTGAAGATCATTTAAAATCTCAAGATACTACGGAAGGTTACTTTACAGTCAAAGCTTTAGCAAATATAGCTGAAGAAAAAAATATTGATATGCCAATAATGAAAGCTGTATATAATATATTATACAACCATTCTGATATAAAAGATGAGATAAATCAATTGCTTGAAAGAACTAGCAAAGCTGAATTGAGTTAAATAATGAATAATACTATTTCTAATAAAATTTTTTTTGATTTAGATATTGATTGGATTAACAACATTAATGTTAATTTGAGTGCTGTAGAAAGAAGAACTTCATCACTCACTAAAAGAAGAACTGTAAAAAAGGAATTTCAAGTTGCTTGGCTTTTAAAATCTATAACATTAATTGATCTTACAACACTAAGTGGAGATGATACATATGGCAAGATAGATAGATTATGCCAAAAAGCGCTTAATCCAATTTCTTCAAATATTCTCAACGCTTTAGATTTAAATAATGATAATATAAAAGTAGGTGCTGTGTGCGTGTATCACCATTTGATTAAGCATGCTAAAGGTTTACTTAAAAATAAAATTCCAATTGCGGCCGTATCAGCTGGTTTTCCAGCTGGCTTATCCTCATTTAATACTCGTAAAAAAGAGATAAAGGATTCTATTAATGAAGGAGCAGATGAAATAGATATTGTAATTAATAGAGGTTATGTTTTGCAAAATGATTGGAAAAAACTGTATGACGAGGTTAGATCGTTTAAAGAAGCAGCAAAAAATAAAAAATTAAAAACAATTTTGGGTGTTGGTGAATTAGAAACACTAAGAAATGTAGCTAAAGCATCACTTGTTTGTATGATGGCCGGGGCTGATTTTATAAAAACTTCGACAGGCAAAGAAAAGATTAATGCAAACTTAAATAACAGTCTTGTAATGTTAAGGATGATAAGAGATTTTTACGAGTTTTCTGGAAAAAAAATTGGTTTCAAACCTGCTGGTGGTATTTCTTCTGCAAAAGTTGTTTTAGATTTTATGATACTTATTTATGAAGAATTAGGAAAAAATTGGCTTGATCCTAAACTTTTTCGTGTTGGAGCATCTAGCCTTCTTAATGATGTTGAAAGACAATTATATCATTTTGCTTTAGGACGTTATGCAAATAAGGAAAAAATAGCAATATCTTAGTTATGAGTAAAATTATTAAAAGTTACTTGAATGTTAAGTATGGACCCGCTTTAGAGGATGATAAAGAGGTTCTAAGCTGGATTAAGAATATTAAAGATCCCAATTATAATTTTATAAATGGCGATTGGACTAAGTCTAACTCAAAAAAAACAATTAACTCAATAGATCCTTCAAAAAATAAAAAACTTTATAAACTTACAATAAGTAATAAATCTGATGTAGATAAAGCTGTTTATGCAGCTAAAAATGCTTTTGCATTATGGTCAAAAAAAACTCCTTTTCAAAGATCAAAATATATTTATGCCTTAGCCCGACTAATACAAAAACATTCTAGATTTCTTTCTGTATTAGAATCTATTGACAATGGCAAACCTATTAGAGAAACTCGTGATATTGACATTCCTTTAGTTGCAAGACACTTTTATTATCATGCTGGTTGGGCTGAAAACAAAATAAACAGAAAATTAAACCCTATTGGTGTAATAGGTCAAATTATTCCATGGAATTTTCCTTTATTAATGCTTTCATGGAAAATAGCACCAGCAATTGCATGTGGTAACACAGTGGTATTAAAACCTGCTGAGTTTACATCTTTAACTGCATTATTTTTTTGTGAGCTTTGTAAAAAAGCTAAAATACCAAAAGGTGTAATTAATATTATTACAGGAGATGGTTCTACTGGTGAAATTTTAACCAATCATAAATTAGTTGATAAAATAGCATTTACTGGGTCCACAGAAGTTGGTAAAAAAATTATTTCTGCAACTTCCACAACTAATAAAAAATTAACCATGGAACTAGGAGGAAAGTCTCCTTTTATAGTTTTTGAGGATGCAGATTTAGATAGTGCTGTTGAAGGCGTTGTTGATGCAATTTGGTTTAATCAAGGACAAGTTTGTTGTGCAGGATCACGCCTACTAATTCAAGAAAGTATAGAAAAAAAATTTATCAATAAATTAAAGAAAAGAATGGAGAAACTTCGAATTGGGAGTCCCTTAGATAAATCAATTGATATAGGAGCTATAGTAGCTCCCGTGCAACTTAAAAGAATTAATACATTAGTAAATAAAGGAAAAAAAGAAGGAGCAAAATTATGGCAACCATCTTGGTCATGTCCTAAAGAGGGTTTATTTTATCCTCCTTCACTATTTACAAATGTAACTCCTGCTTCATTTATATCTCAAGTAGAAATTTTTGGACCAGTTCTAACATGTTTAAACTTTAGAACTCCTTCAGAAGCAGTTGCAATTGCTAATAATACTCCTTATGGTTTAGCCGCAAGTATTTGGTCTGAAAATATTAATCTTGCAATGGATATTGCTCCAAAAATAAAGGCAGGAGTAATTTGGATTAATTCTACGAATCTTTTTGATGCCTCATGTGGCTTTGGTGGCTTTAAGGAAAGTGGTTTTGGAAGAGAAGGAGGTAGCGAAGGTATTAGATCATACACGCATTTGAATCTTCCAATAAAAATAAATAAAAAATCAAAATTCAATAAAAAAATTACTTTACCATCTATTGATAGGACTCCAAAACTTTATATAGGAGGAAAACAGAAAAGACCTGATGGCGGTTATTCTTTTCCTTTATTTTCTAAAAATAATAAATTTATTTGTGATGTTGCAAAAGCTAATCGTAAAGATGTCAGAAATTGTGTTGAAATTGCTTCAAATGCATATTCCAAGAAATTAACTAACTTTAATCGATCTCAAATTTTATACTATCTTGCAGAAAATTTAGAACAAAGAGAAAAAAATTTCATTAATTTATTAATGGCTCTTACAGGAATATCTTTTAAACAAGCAAAATTAGAATTTAATTTGTCTTGTGAGCGCCTTTTTTATTATGCATCAATGTCAGATAAATTTGAAGGAATGATTCATAATCCGCCAATAAGAGGAATTACTTTAGCAATGAAGGAATCAATAGGAGTAATAGCTTCAATTTTAAGTGATGATTCACCTCTTATAAATTTAATAACAATTCTTGGGTCTTGTTTTGCTACTGGTAATAGTAACATTATTATTCCTGGACAAAAAACTAGTTTAATTGCAACTGAGCTTTATCAAGTTCTTGATACATCAGATGTTCCTGATGGATATGTAAATATTTTAACCTCAGTTCAAGATGAATTAAATACAACTTTGTCCCAACATGAATATATTGATGGAATTTGGTATTTTGGCAAATCAGCTGATTCTAAATCAAAAATTATTAAAAATACTACTTCTAATTTAAAACGATATTGGTGCCCATCAGAGAAAAATATTGATTGGGCAAATATAAGCAAAGAGTTTCTTGATGAATTTTTATATCAAAGCACTCAAATTAAAAATATTTGGATTCCTTATGGGGAATAATATGATATAGGATTTTTATGTTAATTAATGTAAATCCATTGTTAAGTCCTGAAATTTTGTCATTACTTCGTTCAATGGGACATGGAGATAGGTTTGTATTAAGTGATGCTAATTTTCCATCTTACTCCCATGCAAATAGTCTTTTCCGTATGGATGGTTTGTCAATTCCACAAGCTGCAGAAGCATTGTTATCCGTTTTTCCTCTTGATAGTTTTATTCCTAATCCAGTTCAAAGAATGGAGATTGATGGCAAACCTGAAGAAATTAATGATGTACAAAAGGATCTTATAGATACTGTTCACAAAGTATCCGGACCAAGTTGGAAAGTAGGCTCTATAGAAAGACAAAAATTTTATGTTGAAGCAAAAAAAACTATGGCTGTAATAACAACTAGTGATTCAAGGCCATATGGTTGCTTTATTTTTACCAAAGGAGTTCTAAAACCTGATGGTACAGTTTGGATAATTTAATTATTATTTTCTTGTATGAATTTTAAAAAAATTTTTTCTAATTCCAAACCTATTATAGGTATGGTGCATTTACCAGCATTGCCTGGAACACCTCTTTATTCAAAATCCACTGGTATAGAAAATATAATTAATACAGCTAAAAAAGATCTTATAGCTCTACAAAATGCCGGTGTTGATGCTGTAATGTTTGGCAATGAAAATGATAGACCTTATGAATTAAAAGTAGATATTTCTACTACTGCAACTATGGCGTATGTAATTGGAGTTTTGAAAGAGACTATGAAAATTCCTTTTGGAGTTAATGTTTTGTGGGATCCAATTAGCACTATAGCTCTGGCAACAGCTACAGGCGCAAGTTTTGCAAGAGAGATCTTTAGTGGGGTATATGCTTCAGATATGGGATTTTGGAATCCGGATGCTGCAAAATCATTAAGGTATAGAAAATCATTAGATAATGAAAATTTACTATTATTTTTTAATATAAGTGCTGAATTTGCCCACTCTATAGACAGAAGATCATTGGCGGAAAGAGCTAAAAGTATCGCCTTTTCTTCTTTACCTGATGCAATATTAGTATCTGGACCTATTACTGGAGAACCAGCTGATGTAAATGAATTAGCTTCAGTTAAAAAAATAATTAATACCATTCCAGTTTTGGCAAATACTGGAGTTAATATTTCTAATGTTGAAGAAATTTTAAAAATATCTGATGGTGCGATAGTAGGATCATCTCTAAAAGTTGACGGAATAACTTGGAATCCAGTTGATGAAAAAAGAGCATTAGAATTCATGAATAAAGTAAAGGAAATTAGGAATAAATGAAGAAAGAAAACCAAATTCTTTCAAATTTAATTTCAGAGTTATGTTTGGTGCCAGGCTTATCAGGGCATGAAGAAGAAATAAGACTTTTGATAAAAAATAAGCTTAAAAAATTAAACTTAAAATTTAATACAGATATACTCGGTAATCTTGTATGCACCCTTAATGGTAATTCAGACTTGCCATCTGTTATGCTTTTTGCTCATATGGATCAAATAGGTTTTATTGTAAAAAAAATTGAAGATAATGGATTATTGAGAATAGAAAAATTAGGAGGGATTCCAGAAAAAGTTCTTCCTGCCTTAAGCGTAACTATAAAAAATAATCAAGGAAAATATATTCAAGGAGTTATAGGTAATAAATCTCATCATGCTACACTATTAGAAGAAAAAAATGTTGTTACAAGTTACAAAGATCTTGTAATTGATTGTGGATTTATTTCAAAAAAAGAAGCTGAGAGTAAAGGTATTATGATTGGATCTCCAGTTACCTACACACCTTGTTTCAAAAGTATTGGCAATAACAGAATAGCAGGAACTTCAATAGATGATAGGGCAGGTTGTGCTATTGTTTTAGAAGTAGCAAGGGAATTAAAAAAAATAAAAAATAGACCAACAGTTCATTTAGTTTTTTCGGTTCAAGAAGAATTTAATTTAAGAGGTGTAATACCAATGGCAAATAAATTATCGCCTGATATTGCAATTCAATTAGATATTATGCTTGCTTCTGATACACCTGATATGTCAAGTACTGGAGATATTGAATTAGGAAAAGGACCTTGTATGAGCCTTTATTCATTTCATGGAAGAGGAACTTTAAATGGATTGATACCTCATCCAAGTTTAGTAAATTTAATTTATGCTACTTCAAAAAAAAATAATATTAATTTACAACGAAGTGCTAATATTGGCCTATTGACTGATTCTTCTTATGTTCAACTTCTAAATAATGGTATTGCTTGCATAGATTTAGGTTTTCCAGTTAGGTATTCACACTCTCCAAATGAAGTTTCAGATTTAAAAGATTTAATTTTACTTAAAAAATTATTAATTAGCTCTATCAAAAATATTAATAAAAAATTTAAGTTATTAAGAGATTAAGAATGACCAATAGGTTTTATTTAGGTGTAGATATTGGCACTTATGAAACAAAAGGTGTTTTAGTAAATTTAGAAGGTCAAATTATTGCTCAATCATCAAAAAAACACGAATTATTAGTGCCTCAAAAGGGGTGGGCAGAGCACAGACCAACTGATGATTGGTGGAACGACTTTGTATTTGTTTCTAATGACTTAATTAGCAAGTCTAAATGTAACCCACAAGATATAAAAACAGTTACTTCAAGTGCTATTGGGCCATGTATGCTTCCAGTTGATAAATTAGGCAATCCCTTGATGAATGCTGTGCTTTATGGAGTTGATACAAGAGCTTCTGAAGAAATAGAAGAGCTAAATTCTTTTATTGGTAAAGAAAAAATTATTCAATTTGGTGGAAATCCTCTAACTTCTCAATCTGTAGGACCAAAAATTCTATGGTTAAAAAAAAATAGAAAAGAAATTTTTAAAGAAACCTACAAAATTCTTAATTCAACATCATTTATAAATTATAAATTAACTAATAAATTTTATATTGATCATTTTTCAGGCGCTAATACGATACCATTTTATGACATAAAAAATCAAAAATGGAGCAATGAAATTTCATCAGATTTAATAGACCTGAGTTTATTGCCAGATCTTGTTTGGACAAATGAAATCATTGGGGAAGTAACTGAAAAAGCTTCCAAAGAAACTGGACTTGCTAAAGGTACTTTAGTAACTGCAGGAACAATTGATGCTGCTGCTGAAGCTATAAGTGTCGGAGTTATCAATCCTAAAGATATGATGATGATGTATGGATCTACTATGTACTTTATTATACTTACTAATAATCCTATATATGATAATCGTTTGTGGTGTGCTCCCTGGTTATTTAAAGGTGAACATTGTTCTCAAGCAGGACTTGCAACTAGTGGAACATTAACTCATTGGTTTAAAAATGAATTCGCAAAGGATATCAATTCAGAAAATCCTTTTGAAGTTTTGGCAAAAGAGGCCGAAACATCGTTAATAGGATCTAATGGAATTATTTTTCTACCTTATTTTTCTGGTGAACGAACTCCTATTCATGATACACATGCCAAGGGTACTTTTTTTGGGCTTAATTTAACACATAAACGTTCCGATATGTATCGTTCAATCTTTGAAGGTATAGCATACGGAACAAAGCATGTTTTTGAAACCTTAAATGAATTAAATAATATGCCTAAAAATCTCTATAGTGTTGGCGGAGGAACAAAGAATAAATTATGGTCACAAACAACATCTGATGTAATAGGATTAAATCAAATTATAAGAAAAATTACTTTTGGTGCATCTTATGGCGATGCTTTTTTATCTGCTCTAGCTGCTGGAGATGTAAATAAAACAGATATTAATAAATGGAATAAAATTGAAAATAAGATTATTCCTCATAAAAAAGAAGCTTACGAAAAAGGGTATAAGTACTTTAGAAGATTATATGAAGAGACCAAAAAATTAATGAAAGATATGGATTCTTAACCCTTTATAGCTCCTGCAGCCATACCTTTAACTATATACTTTTCTAAAAATATACAAACAACTACAAGAGGAGCTATCGAAGCTCCTGATAAAGCAGCCATTGACCACCAATTAATTCCTTGAGAACCTGTTTGTGAAGCAACCATAACGGGAAGAGTTTTGGCATCTGTACTTGTTAAAAGCGCAGCAAATAAATATTCATTCCAACATAATACTAGAGATAAAATAAATGCTGAAACAATACCCGGTATAACAATTGGTAACACTATTCTTCTAAAAGAACCCCAGACTGTTTCTCCATCAACAAGAGCTGCCTCTTCTAATTCTATTGGAACAGCATTAAATTGATCTCTCATAATCCAAATAACTATTGGTAGAACAGTTAAAGTATAGAGCAAAATCAAACCTATTCTTGTATCTAAAAAATCTAACTCTCTGTATAAAACTAAAACTGGCATAGCTAAAACAACAGGAGGAAGAATTAATTGAGATAAAAAGAAAAAAGAAATATCAGGATTTCTCATTGGACCAAACTTATAATTAAATCTACTTAATCCATAAGCAGCGGTAGTTCCTAAAAAAACTGCTAACATAGAGGCGCATGTAGATATTATAAAAGTATTAAAGAAACGCTTTAAAAATTCATCTCTAACTGTAGATTCATTAAAAATTGTATCTGGCGACAAACCAAGAGATCTTAACCCTTTCCATCTTGGAACAAAATCTATCCAAGGCAATATATCTCCTTTTTGAACATTAGGTGCTATTTTAAATGTCGTAGTAACAGTCCAAAAAATAGGAAATAAACATATGAAAGCCCATAGAATTAACAAACTATAAATTATTATTTTTTCAGTATAATTATGTTTGCTCATGAAGGTCTTTCCATCCATCTATTAATTATTTTAATCAGAATTGTCATAAAGATTACAATGCAAATTAAATAGACAAATGCTAATAATGTTCCGTAGCCAACATTAGATCTATCTCTATATTCTCTAAATATAAAACTAGTTACTGAATCTGTAGCCCCTCCAGGACCCCCACTAGTAACATTTATAATGATGTCTGCTATTTTAAGTTTAAATATAATTCTAATTAATATAGCTGTAAGAGAAACAGGCAGCATTATTGGAAAAATAATTTTCCAAAACATTGGCCATTTTGTAGCACCGTCTACTTTAGCTGCCTCTAAAACTTCTCTGGGAAGTCCCTGCAACCCCGCTAATAACATTATCATCATAAAAGGAATGTAAGTCCAGCTATCCATTACCATAATAGAAATTTTAGCTATTTCAGGAGAAGAGAAAAATGCAGGAGAATCCCACCCTAATGTTTTTGCTAATTTTGTTATAGGACCAAATCTTACTTCCATCATTGATTTACCAACCATCCAACTAACAGCCACAGGACTAAGCATTAAAGGCAGTAAAAATGACACTCTAAAAAATTTTCTTGCAACTATATTGGCATTAAGAAGTAATGCCAATCCAAATGCTATTGCGAATTCAACAATTACAAAAAAAATATAAATCAACATATTATATAAGGCATTCCAATAATATGGATCAGATAACATTTGATAAAAATTATCTAATCCATTAAATTTTCTTCCCTCAAATGAACTTAAATTCCAGTCAGTAAAAGAAACATATAATCCAAAAATTAAAGGAAAAATTACAATTGATATAATGAACATAACTGCAGGAATAACAAAAAGTGACCTTTTGCCTTTTTCGCCGTAAATTAGCACACGTGAATATCCTATTGAAAATCCCCAAAAAATGTAAGCATATAAAACAGGCCTCCATGTTTCAAAACCAAAGCTAATACTTCCATTACTTTTGAAATATTGAATAATTGATAAAATTAACATTAAAGAAAAAGCACCCCAAACAAGACATTTCCCAAAATTTTTTTTTGTCGGATTGATTGAAAGGGGTTCTACAACATAAAGAGGATCTCGGGTATATGATTTTAAATTACTCATTTAAATAAGAGCTTAATAATAAATAATTACTTTAAAGAAATCTAGCGGCTATAAAGCCGCTAGATAAAAAATAAATTATAAACCTAATGAAGCTTTATAAAGCTTAATTTGTTTATCTCTGCCGATTTGATCAGTAATCTTTTCCCAAGCTGCAGCAATATTATCCGCACCAGTTTGAGCATCATATTGACCAGCATAAATTTTAGCTAGTTCATCTTCAGCAACACTATAGTATTGAAAGATACCTGGAATACGAGGTTCAATAGCAGCATTTGGATGATTATAAGAATTTGCTTCAGAAGCTAAATAATTCTCTGCAAAATCTTGACTATAACCAGCTCCAACCCATTCATCAGTATGGAAATGACTATTACGATATGGCTGGAATCCAGAAGGATACATTGAGCACCATAAAGATAGATCTTTTCCTCCAATATGAGCAGCAGCAGACCATGCGGCCTTTCTCTTATTAGAGTCTGAGTCAACAGTTGCCATTACATAAACACCCCAACCGATATAAGCCATATTTGGCGCATAGTTAGGTCCACTAGATAAAGTTTCCCATTTACCAGCATTATGATTCCAAACATCATCAGAGCCAGGAAGAATATCAAATGCTACGTTACCGGCAATAAGTGAATTATCACTGGTATTTGCATTTGAACCTATATCTCCCCACCAAGACAACATTGAACCAGTTCCAGCTAAGAATTGTTGGAAACCAGTTGTTCCTGGATCAGCATTAATCTGATCAGGTGGCTGTGCATCTATAACATCCAAAACATCTTGGATCGCACGAACCCAACCAGCATTGTTAACTCGAGGTTTCATGGTATCAGGATCAAATAAAAATGCTGGATCATCAGGATGTTTTGCATATGCAGTAGCTCTACTTCCTAAGAAATAGAAACCAAAGCCTCCCCAACCCTTTAAAGGGTCAAGATAACCATAAGCATCCATGCCATCAATTTTTTTACCTTTTAAAAATTTGGTAACCTCTTGAACTTTTTGCCAAGTTTTAGGCACTTCCCAATTTCCAGAATGACCTTCATCTTTCCATGCTTTAGCTAAGTCTGAATTACTAAAATAATCAGTTCTGTAGTTAAAATTGTGACAATCACCATCGATAGAAATACGATATGTTTTTCCTGCCCAAGTTCCAACAGGAGCTTGCAGATAGCCAACATAATCATCCATGTCTATTTGATCTGCCACCCAACTCGGCATTTCAGAAGCCATTCCTTTACCACAAACATCTCCTTCAAATGGAGCGCCCATTTCAATAATATCAAAGTCAACAGTTCCCGTTGCTATTGATTGTTGTAATCGAGCATTGTAATCAGCTTGTGCTAAATCAATCCAATTTATTTCAGCTCCAGTATATTTTTCCCAAGGTTTTAAAAAACCTCTGAAAAGCATATTGTGAAGGTTTTGATTGTTAAGTCCCATGAAATTTAATTTAACTCCTTTAAATTCACCTTCCTTAACATTTTGCTTTGTAGCTCCGAGTGTCATTTCTCCTACTTTTTGCCAATCAGCATCAGTAGGTGAGCCTACTCCAACTCCTGGTACTTGCAAAATAGCTTTTCTTAATTCAGAAGAATGTCCATCAGCAAATGCAGATTTTGAAATAGATGCTAAACTACCACTCATTGCTGCTACTGCCCCTAAACCAGCAGCACCTTTTACAAACTTACGTCTGTTGATTTTAGAAGCTGCAATAGCATATTCATAAAGTGATCTTTTCATATTTCCTCCTAAAATATGTTAATAGTTATAAAGAAACTATTCTAACACGCAGATAATTACAAGTTTCTTTATTTAATAATTCTCTTGATTTTTTGATTAAAAGATTAATAATTTCTAATATTATTAATATTCAATACTTTATTTTATCATGCTAAATCAAAAAAAACTTGGAAAATCTAATATTAAAATCTCTTCTATCGGTTTTGGGGGCGCAGAAATAGGAGATCTTTATGAAAAACTTCAAGATGATCTTTGTAACGAGGTATTAAAAAGTTCATTTCAAGCAGGTATTAACTTTTATGATACTTCACCATTTTATGGTTATGGATTAAGTGAAACCAGGCTTGGGAATTATTTAAGTTCAATTAATCGTGATGATTTTATTTTATCAACTAAAGTTGGACGGTACTTAACACCTGAGGATCCAAGTAAAATAGACCGAGGTATTTGGAAAGGGGGCTTAAATTATGTTCCTAATTTCGATTATACCTATGATGGAGTAATGAAGTCTTTTGATCAATCTCTAACTCGACTTAAATTATCAAAAATAGATGTTTGTTTAATTCATGACGTAGATAAGTGGACGCATGGAGAAGAAATGGAAAAAAAATTTAAAATAGCGATGGAAGGTGCTTACGTAGCCTTATCTGAATTGAAAAGTCAAAAAGTTATAGGTGCTATTGGAGTTGGCGTTAATGAAACAGCAATGTGTACTAGGTTTGCGAAGGCTGGGGATTTTGATTGTATGATTTTAGCAGGAAGGTACACCTTACTTGAACAAGGAGGTTTAAATGATTTTTTCCCATTAGCAATTGAAAAAAATATTGGTGTCATTTTAGCTGGTGTATTTAACTCAGGAATTTTAGCAAAAGGAGTCAATGCAAGTTCAACTTATGATTATGCTAAAATTCCAGAACATGTAGCTGATAAGTATTTTAAAATCGAAAAAGTATGTAATGAATTTAATATTCCAGTAGCAGCAGCGGCATTACAATTTTGTAATGCAAACAAAGCTGTTTCTACAATGATTCTAGGTATGGATAGACCTGAACAAATTCAAGAAAATATAGATTATTTAAATTATAAAATAGATAAAGAATTTTGGATAAAATTAATTAAAGAAAATCTTATAGATCCAAACTCTCCTATTCCAAAAAATTAAAATGTTAGGTAAAAAGTTTGCAACTCGTCTTAATTCATTCACATCAAATTCTGAACTATTATGGCCTGACAAGTCCAAAATCACAACACTTGATCTTATAAAAAGAGCAGCTACAGTAAAAGGATTAACGGATATTGATTTAAACTATCCCGATCATTTCGAAGAAAATATAAAAGATATTATTAAATGTAGCAAAGATAATGGAGTAAATATTAATGGATTAGCAATGAGATATTATAGTAATTCAAAATTTAAACTTGGTGCTTTTACTAATCCAGACAAAAAAATCCAACAGGAAGCAATTGATATAACAAAAAAGGGCATTGATGCTGCAAGAGAATCTGGCTGTACATTAATGACTTTGTGGCTGGGTCAGGACGGTTTTGATTATAGTTTTCAAGCTGATTATAATGATTTATGGCAAAAGGAAATAGACGGTATTCGTGAAGTAGCAGAACATGATTCTCATTGCGATATTAGCTTAGAATATAAACCTAATGAACCTCGAGCCTATTCTCTTTTATCTAACTTAACCTCTACACTATTAGCTATTTCACAGGTTGGTTTACCTAATTTAGGAGTAACCTTAGACTTTGCTCATTTACTTTATGCAAGTGAGCAACCTGCATTCTCTGCAGCTTTAGTTTCAAAATCTTCAAAGTTATTAGGAGTTCATCTCAATGATGGCTATGCAAAAAGGGATGATGGATTAATGGTAGGTTCTGTTCATTATCAAGCTACAGCTGAATTATTATATCAAATTAGCAATGATGGATATGATGGTGTAATTTATTTTGACACATTTCCTAATATAATAAATCTTGATCCAGTAAAAGAATGTGAAACTAATATTGAAACAGTAAAACAAATCTTAGAAGTTGTTAAAAGTCTTCAAAATAATAATCAGTTAAGAGAATCAATGCAGAAACAAGATTCAATTACCGCTCAACAAATTTTTAATAAAGCCCTTAGAGATAATGCTTTTACAAAATAATGAACAATAATAATGGAGTAGTTGTTGTAGGTAGTTTACATTATGATATTGTTTTAAATGCTTCCCACCAACCTAAAAAAGGAGAAACTATTATTGGAAAAAATTGGTATCCAAAATTTGGTGGCAAAGGAGGTAACCAAGCTATTGCAGCTTCATTATTTGGTGTTCCAACAAAAATTATTAGTGCGGTTGGAAAAGATTCTTTTGGCACATATATTTTAGATAAAATTAATTCATCAAGAGTTAACACTGAATTTATTCAGATTATTGAAAGAGAAAAAACAGGCATAAGTGTTGCCATATCTGATAATGAAGGAGAATATGGCGCTGTAGTAATATCAGAGGCAAACCTTAAAATAAACTCTGATGTTTTGAATACTTCTCTAGTTTGGCAGAATTCAAAAATTTTAATGATTCAAAATGAAGTCAATGAAGATCTTAATATTATAGCAACTGAGCAAGCTAAAGAAAATAACTTAAAAGTATGTTTAAACGCCGCCCCTCCAAAAGTATTGAATCCAAAATTAGTATCTAATGTTGATATTTTAATTGTAAACTTACTTGAAGCTGAATATATTTCTAAAGTAAGAATATCAAATATAGATGAAGCTAAGGATGTATCAAAAAAACTCACTGAACAGTTTAAAATAGTAGTAATTACTGCTGGTGAAAAAGGTGTTGTTTGTTGTGAAAAAAATGACAATCCTTTTTCATTTTCAGCAAAAAATATTAAAGTTAAAAGCACACACGGTGCTGGAGATATGTTTGCCGGCACTTTATGTGCAGCTTTAGCTTCAGATTATCAACTAAAGAAAGCAATTAAATTGGCTAATGAAAAAGCTATCTTTCATGTTGCTAAATAATTAGGTATAAAGTTTTTAATAATTATGAGAAATATTAGTATTTTAGGTATTTTTGTTGCTGATCTAGCATTCTTTTCTAGTAAAATTCCTTCGAAGGGAGAAACAATATTAGGAGATGATTTTGTTGTTGGGCCAGGGGGAAAGGGATCTAATCAAGCTGTTGCAGCAGCTAAGGCGGGATGTGAAGTGCAGTTTATTTCCAAAATAGGTACTGATCAGTATGGAGAGATGGCAAAAAAAATTTATCAAGAATCAAATGTTGGCAGTAAAAATGTTTTTGTAACTGACAAATATAACACTGGAGTTGCTGCCATACTTATTAATAAAGAAACAGGTGATAATGCTATTTCAGTTGTACCTGGAGCTGCAGGTCAATTAACAATTGAGGATGTAAACAAAGCGGAAAATGAAATAAAAAATTCATCAATTTTTTTAACGCAATTAGAATCACCAATTGAATCAGTAATTCATGCTTTAAAAATAGCTAAGTCAAATAATGTAACAACTATTCTTAATCCTGCTCCTGCAGCTAAATTAGAAAAAGATATTTTTCCTCTTATTGATTTTTTTACACCCAATGAATCAGAAGCTAGTTTTTATGTAAACCAACAAATAAACAATGAAGAAGATGCAAAAAATAATGCAAAAGATATTTTG
>MDTE01066072.1_pt1 | contig 18843 bp, 5 predicted proteins | sample 811231 | NCBI WGS metagenome assembly MDTE01 (sample SAMN05326651, study PRJNA326480) | marine metagenome | isolation source: seawater | place: Indian Ocean: Red Sea | collected 2010 | reverse complement strand
GCTTACTGTTGTTGTTCTTGATTCGGTACAAGATGTCCGAGAGGCGCTTGAACAAGAGATTTACCCAGAACCTCTTACTGGAGATGAAGCTGGTGGATCGATCCCAGAGGGTCAGTCACAACCTGGCATGGGCAATATCGTATACATCGAACCAGATCCTATCCCAGATCCTGTCGTAATCGATGGAAGCGGCGGTATTCTAAGAGTACAAGAAGCAGACAGAGAAGTTGCTAGAATTGTAGCTGTAAGAGCAGAAGATATTGTAAGTATTTCTCAACTCACTACAAACAGATTTGTTACACAAACTATTCAACGTGAGATTGCAAACACATTCTTAGATAATGTAGTTTACAGAGCACCTGGAGCATATCTACAAGCACCTCTGAATATTGGTGATACTATTGTATACATTCCCGACACATCTAAGTTTACCAGCAATGGCAAATTGATGGTTGGTGATGAAGTTGTCTTCTACCCAAGAAAACGTGGCGATAGATTCCTCAACGTAACCAGAGGATTTGAAGGAACCACTGAAAAGAACTGGGCACCTGGAACTTTCATTAGACAGATTGAAGATTTCGTAAGTGTTGCATACGGTGGTGTTGCTGAAATTTACAGTGAGACTGTTGTTAGAAACAGTATTCCAACTGGTGTCAGCGAAAGAAAGAGACAACAACAGGTTCAAACACCTGCTACATTTGCAATTCAAACTGAAATTCAACATACAAGTGAATTGAAATTACATGTAGATGTAGAATCTATCTCTTCTGTATCTAAAGAAATTGTCAAGATTGCTCCCGCAGGTGGTTCTTCTATCGTATCTGACTTTACTAACTTTAGACCAGTTTCTACTGTTGCTACTTCGGAAATTCAAGTTCAGACAAAAGTAATTACTGAAGTACAAAATGTACTCAGAGAATTTACGCTGTTTGCTCCTCCAGGTGGTGTTGTTGACTACTTCCAAGAAAGTGTATTCTTTACTAATCCAATTGTAACAAGGTTGAATGGTAATGTTAATGTCATAACAAGAAACGTTACCCAGAGATCTGGTGTAGTTATTGATGTCCGTAACATTTCCGAAGATGAACAGGTTAGTTATGTTGGTAACTACACTGTTGGTAATGTTGGACCTAACATTTCTTCTTGGGAAGTAGTAGGAAAAGATACTGGAACGCTAGATGTTAGTGGCATTAGTATTTCCCAGTTTGAGTTGCTATTCCCAGCATTTACACTGAAAGAGTTTGAATTGAGGGGAAATTCAAATTATACTTTGACTGGTCAGAAGTTTAATCTAGGTCAACCAAGTATTAACAATGCAGTCACTGTATGTTTTACCTCTGGAACTATTGGATCAGTCATTACGGTTCAAAATACAGATCATTTCCCAGCATCTGGATACATATTCCATGCTTCGGGATCTACTAGTGGAATCATACAGTATACTTCAAAAACAGCGACAACCTTTAATGGATGTACAGTATATAATGGATCATCTACGATTACGAATGGGTCTGAAGTTATCCCCTTTGTAATTGTCTAAATATCGGTATAAATATAAATAACTTTGGCATAAACCACAACGTCGGAAAAAGAAACCAATGGCTGCTATCATCTCTGATAAATTTAGAATTTTTAATGCGAAGCAATTCCTCGAATCGCTTAGTGAAGGCGCAAACGATGCTAGCGCCGACCGTACCAGACTCTACTTCTTCGTAGGTCGCCCCCAAGCATGGAGAGCATACTTAGAAGTATACTCGGTAGACGGTGGATCATTCACCGTAGGAAACGAAGTCTATGTCGGAACCAACTACGGAAGCGCAACTTTCCGTGGAACTGTCGAAAAGGTTTACAGCAATTCAGTTCTACTGAGTGCAATTTTTGGAAGCAACGGTACAGCGTCTGCTCCTGGCACTGGATCCACTCTCAAAGAGTGGGATGGTGCTGCTGACACCGCTGTTACTGCTGTAACTGGTGTGTATCGTTACGCAACAGAAGATGCACCCCCACTTCCCCTAGACAACCAAACAGAGAAGTTTGGTGTTTATGACGACATCATTGCTGCAAAGAGAGTAACCGACGCCAATGCCCGTGCAGTAATCCGTCGTTATAACTGGGATCTTTCAACCAATCCCAAATTTGATATGTGGAAGCCCGACTACTCCGCATCCCCTTCGGGTGGCGGACAAATCGGTAAGCAAACTGCTCTAGGATTTGATAGCATTGGTGATGCAAAATTCTATGTAATGAATACTAACTATGAAGTATTCAAGTGCCTTTATAATGGCGAAAATCCTGCCAACCCAACTGGTCAGAACGCAACTGTAGAACCTTCTACTGCGGCTGCTGGTTACAATGGTGCTACTGGAATCTTCACTGAGGGATCTGGTGCTGGTTATGTATGGAAATACATGTACACTCTACCAACTGATGATGTACTGAAGTTCCTTTCTTCGGACTTCATGCCAGTTGTACTACCCACAGAGTCAACTAGAGTAGCAACTGCAGCATTGGCAGTCAATGGTTCTATTGATGTTGCACTAATTGAAGATGCTGGCAGCAACTTACCTCCTTCACAGACTTTGTATGCTGCTATTCAAGGTGATGGAACTAATGGTGTTGTACAGATCTCAACTACTGCAGGTGGAGCAATTAGCACTGTTTCTGTAGTTGGTCGTGGTCAAGACTACACCTACGCTAACGTTCTTCTAAGTAATGGTTATCTCTACAGTGATCAGGGACTAACCACTGGAGTTGCAACTCCTGCTGGTGCAACTGGTGCTATCGAAGTTGTACTACCTCCTAAGGGTGGTCATGGCGCTGAGGCAGACATCGAATTGAATGCAAAGCGCGTTATGACAAATATTCGCCTAACCTATGCAGAAGGTTCAGGTGACTTCCCTGTAGATAACGACTTCCGCCGTATTGGTCTTCTAACAGATCCTTATGACTGGGGTACTACTTCATATTCAACTGCTTCTACCTTGAACGGTATGTATGCAGTCAAGATTACTGGTACTGGTGGCACTGACTACATCCCCGACGAAGTAATCACACAGGTTCGTGGTGATGGTAACATTGCAAAAGGCACTGTAGTTTCTTGGACCCTTGATAGTGGTTCAACAACTGATGGCATCCTTAAGTATTACCAGTCACCTGATCAACACCTCCACAATGGTGCAGTTTACCCATTTGAAGCAAATGGTGCTGTAGATGTTGACGGTGCTGCGTCTGCTGCTGATGGCAATGTTGATACTACTTACAACGGAACTCTAGAAGGCATCACACTTGCTAACGGTCTAGGAACTCCCGAGATTGCTAACAACTCTGGTGATATCATCTACATCGAGAACAGAAGACTAATCACTCGTGCTCCTGACCAGATTGAAGACATCAAACTTGTCATCGAATTCTGATCTAAACTGAGTAAATTAAGTCCCCCGAGAGATCGGGGGATTTTTTTTATCTCTACTAAATACTAAAGACAAGATGCTAGTATTTGGCGGAGTACCATGCCACAGAAGACTAACCTTAATGTTTCTCCTTATTTTGAGGATTTTGACGACAATAAGAATTTTTATAAAATCCTTTTCCGCCCTGGATATTCTATTCAAGGCAGGGAGTTAACACAGTTACAATCTGTTTTACAAAATCAAATTGAAAGTTTTGGTAAAAATGCTTTCAAGCAGGGAGAGTTAGTTGTACCTGGAGAAGTTGGATTAAACAATAAACTAGACTATGTAAAACTATCTTCTGTTTCTGAAGTTGCAGTAAACGAAGGTGGTACTATCGTTTACAGAAAGTATGACATCTCACAGTTGGTTGGTCAACAACTTAGAGGTCTTACTTCTGGTGTCATAGCAAATCTTGTCGCGGTACAAACATCAACAGAAACTAGTGCAGACACTCTGTTTGTTACTTATGTAACAAGTGGTAACGCTGGTAATGAGTCTACTTTTAGACAAGGTGAGACTCTCGAAGTTATTGATGGTGTTAACACTCCTCTACTAGTAGTAGGAACAGATGGTAGTGTTCTACCAACTACTGTTACTGTAGTAAATCCTGATACACAAGATGTAACTGTTGTAGAAAGTCCTGCAATGGGTTATGCTTCTGCTGTCAAGGTAGAAGAAGGTATTTACTTCATTAATGGGTATTTTGTTCGCAACGATGCAGAACTATTCATTATTGATCCATACTACAATGCACCTTCTGCAAAAATTGGATTCAAAGTAGAAGAATCTATTGTAACACCCGAAGAAGACTCAAGCCTCTACGATAATGCTATTGGTTCTTCTAACTTCTCTGCTCCTGGTGCTCATAGACTAAGAATCAAATTAAATCTTGAAAAGTATGAGTTGTCTGAGACAACAGATAAAAACTTCATCAAGATTTTAACTGTAAAGAGTGGTGTAATCCAAAAGCAGATCAAACCTGCTGATTATACTATTCTAGAAGATACACTAGCAAGAAGAACTTACGACGAGTCTGGTGACTATGTTGTAGACAGATTTGATGTTAGTGTAAGAGAATATTACCAGAGTGAAGATAATAATGGTCTGTATGCTCAGGGAGAAGATGGACTTGTTAATGGTCTCTCCCTCCAAGATGCATCCCAAAAGATGGTTGCAAATGTTGGATCGGGTAAAGCATACATCAGAGGATATGAAATTGTCAATAAAGAGACAAAGTATCTTGAAGTCAATAAAGCAAGAGAAACAGTAGACGCAGAAAATATTACTCTCAAGACTACTGGTCTTCCAACGTATCCTATTACCAACGTTTATGGATCTATTCCATTCAATGCAGAAGGTTCTGAACTAACTGCATATCCTGATGTAGAACTATACAAAACGTTTAACGATGGCACATCAGGACAAAACATTGAGTTTGCCTCTGGTCAGTCTTCAGTTGTAAATCCAAACAGAACTGGTATTGGTACTCGTTCCTCTATTGACAGAAGAGGAAAACTCTATGGTGACAGTCTTGCTATTGTCACAGTATATGTTGACATCACTAAAGGTGATGACACCCCAAGTCTTATCAACAAAATTAACGTTACTGGCGATTTAACATTTGAAGATTGCTGTGATGCAAATGGCAAACTATACTTAGCATTCACTTATACTGGTGGCGCTCCTGCAACATACAAGTCGGTCGATCTAATTGGATTTGCAATTAAAGAGAGACCAGATATTCTAGTAGCAAAGAGATTTGCAGAACTCACATTGATGGGTGACAAAGCAGTCTTAAAAGGATTAATTAAGACTTATGATGTAGATGATTCTAATGGATCTAGAAGACAGTTATATCTGGAACCACTAGCAGGAACTGATAGTCAAGGAAATGTAGTAGATGCAACTACTAAGATCTTGGGAAATGTGTGGGATCACACAGCAGTTACTACTCCTTTAGTTGGTGTTGCAAAACCAGGAAACTTCACACTAAAAGAATCTGGATTTGGATTTAATCCAGACTCTGATACTGCTATCTCTAAAGGTAAACTGTCTGGTGGACAAGTTGCATATAACGGTATCTTTGGTCTTGGTTATTTTGCTCCATCATTCTACACTAAAATTACACTAGATGCTGACATTGCAACAGGAACTTTTGAGAAAGGAAAGTATATCTTCGGTATCACTAGTGGAGCATATGGTGTTATTGAAGGATCTTCTGGTTCTACTTTCTCCACTGGAAATGAGTTAATGATTACTGCTCTTTCTGGTAAGTTTATTTCAGGAGAGGTAATTAGAGATGAAGATGAGAATTCAGCAAAAATTGCTACAGATAATACAATCTCACACTTCGTAGTCAAGTACAGAGGAAGCGGTGGTTACAATGTAACTACAGGTGGAACTAAAGGAACTGCTGGTATTACTATCAACGGTGTTCCATATGATACATCTAAAGTAAATGTCTTTGGTGATATTGATGGATTTGTTCATGGAATTGATATTCTAAGCAAAGGATCTTTTACACAAACTTACTCACAACCACCTGTTGTAACTGTAGATCTTCCAACTAGTGGAACTGTAACTACAAGTGTAAAGATTGATGCTATCCTTGTTAGAAATAGCGTACAAACATATACTCCCAATGATGTTAAATCCTTTGGATGTGCTTATGGTTCTGGTGGAAACAATGTCTTTACTGCTGACTTGGAAGCTTCGAAGTCTCCATATGCAAAATTAATTCCTGTAACTGATTTTACTTTTAGTGGAAGCAAAGGATCCAAATTCCTTGAGTGTAATGGATTTAATGGCGACACCACAATCTTCCTGAAGCAAGGAGATTACATCCAGTTTACAGACGCAGACTCTGTTGCCGAAAAGGTTATGGTTTCTTATGCAACCAAACCAGAGGGAACACTCAAATCAAGAATCTACCTAGACACCGCACTTGCTGCTAATGTTGTAAATGGTAGTGTTGTTAAGGTAGAGTCAAATATCGAGAACTCTTCTAAGGGATCGTTGCTGTATCCAACTGGTGGAAATCAGGTTGCAAGCATTTCTCAGAGCAATGAAGACTCTAAGATTTCATACTTCTATAGAAAAGACTTTATTACCGAAGCAGCATCTAGTGGTGGTAACATTACGTTTACCGCGCAGTTGCCATTTGGTACTCAAAGATTTGCTGCATTCTCTCCAGAGAATTTTGTAATGACGGTACTAAATCCTGGTTCAGCAACTAAGGTTGCAAAAGGTGATGTAATCTACCTAACAGAAGATAATATTGTTTCAGAAAATACTACTGATTTGTCCAGTGGATTGAATGCTGGTAGTGTCAAAGTTAACTTACCACAAGAATTTTTTGGAACAACTCAAGAACCATTCCCAACTCTAAAATTAAGTGCAACTCTAGAATTAGATAAAGCAAGACCAAGAATCAAAACTGTTGTAAGAAACAGAAGAATTCTTATCAAGTCTGCAGGAGATAGAATTGTTCCATTAAGAGGAGAGAATTTTGATACCGAAGCGACTAATGTATCAACATACTCTGATGTCTTCAAGCTCAAGTATGTGTATGAAGGCACCTCTTCATCCCCACCAACAATCGACAGTGCTGGTAACTTAGTTTCTGGTGTTGATGTTACTGAGAGATTCACTTTTGATGATGGACAAAGAGATACATTCTATGATGTATCACGAATTGTTTTAAAACCAGGATTTGAAGCTCCTGTTGGACAACTTGTAGTTGCATTCGATTACTTCGAACACTCACAGGGAGATTTCTGCACCGTAGACAGTTACTTGCATGAAGCTGGTGTAACTCTAGAAGAAATCCCAACATTCAACTCTTCTGTTTATGGTATTGTTTCTCTCAAGAATGTATTTGACTTCAGACCAAAAGTTGACTCTGCATCTTTTGTAACTGGTTTCCAGGATCAGTCTTCTAGAGAAGCAATCATTAGAAACTTTATTGGCGAAGGTGGCGTTGCATCTGTTGTTCCTGCACCAGACAAGAACCTTGAGTACACATTTAAGTTTACTCAAACAGAATTCTTAAACAGAATTGATGGTGTATTCCTAACTAAGAAAGGCAATTTTGTTTTGAAAGAGGGCAATTCTTCACAGAACCCAACTAAACCAGAACTAATTGATGACGCAATCCCACTATATTATCTGTATATTCCTGCGTTTACTACAAGCAGCAAAGATGTAAGAATCTTGCCAGTTGATAATCGTAGATATACGATGAAGGATATTGGTAAACTTGAGAAGCGCATTGAGCGTCTTGAGTATTATACCACTCTCAGCATTCTAGAGCAACAAGCTCTCAACATGCAGATTAGAGATTCTATTGGATTTGATAGATTTAAGACAGGATTTGTAGTTGATAACTTTGAAACGCATGGAGTTGGTGAAGTTTCATCTGCCGATTACAGATGTGCTGTTGATACTCAACAGTCTGTTCTTAGAGCACCAAACAAAGAAGACTCTTTCCGTTTGTTAGAAGTCAATACAACAACTGATCAAAGATTTGTTGATGGTTATGTCAAGACTGGAGATCTTGTTACTCTTCCATATTCTGAACTAGAAGTTCTTGGAAATGATTTTGCAACCAAGACTCTCAATCCAAATCCATTTGTTGCTTTGCAGTATGTTGGAGAAGGTCAACTAAGTCCACAGATTGATTCCTGGTATGATGATACCATCGAACCAATTATTGTAGATAACAACACTGGTCTGTATTCAATCTTTATTGCAAAGGATGATACTACAGAAACATTCTCTAGTATCTTCAATTCTTTCATTATTAACTGGGTAGGTTCTAAGGGAACATTTGGTAGTATCACTTCATTTGGTACTACCAATTCAGATTCTTCGATTGAAAAAGTAGCTCAAGCATCTGTATCCAGTAGTTCAAACGTAAGTCCTGATAACAATGAAATTGGTAAGGGTCTTGCCACTGATTCTGACCAGAAAGGTTCAGTTGCAACTTCGCTCAAGTTCTATGCCAGACCAACACCTGTTAAGTTTGCTGTAAGAAGACTAAAACCATTTACTACTGTATATCCATTCCTAGAAGGAAATGATATCTCTAGATGGACATGTCCTGACAGCAGATTCACTGGCATTGCAGGTAATTCTTCTATTGGTTTTAATGCTCCAATTACAACCGATGAAAATGGAAACGCTAGTGGTATTATCATCATTCCTGCAGGAAAACCACCAGTAGAGAATGCAACTTGGACTGGAGATATCAACACAGTATCATACGATACTACACAACCAGATCTAAGAATTACAACTGGCATCAAAACTATTAGGTTCACATCTAGTGCAACCAATGAAGCAAAAGATACTGTAGATACATACGCTGATCTGAAGTATTATGCCACTGGCAAACTACCTCAGAATCCACCATCAATTAATGCAACTTCTCCTGCTTACTTCAAAGCAAATGAAGGTATCCAAAAGATTGATAGTGTTACTGATGTTGAAATCAAACCAAATCCACTTGCACAAACTTTCAGCATTGAGGCATTTGAAGGTGGACTGTTTGTAACTAGTGCAGAACTTTACTTTAACAAGAAGAGCACTAACATCCCTGTAAGAGTATATCTTACAAATACCGAAGTTGACAAACCAGCAAAGCATATCATTCCTGGTGCTGAGGCAACACTGTCTCCAAACACATTGATCCGTGCATATGCAAATGGCACAACTACATTGACTGTTGGTGAAAACATTGTTGGTTCTCAGTCTGCATGTAGTGGACCTCTACTTAAAGTTCTCGACTCCACTAACATCGAAGTTACTGCTTCTGCTGATGGAAAAGTAATCGTTTCTAACGACCAAGTTTATACTCTTGTCTTATCCAATCATAATGGTAAAGAGTATATCCAAAATGAAGGACTTATTATTGATTCTATCACAGAATACAACAATAAGAATAACACAAATCTTGGTCTAACCATTGCCAAAGATGCTGGTAGAGTAACAGACTTGGAAGTTACTGCAACTGGTCAAAACTATGATTCTGCTTTCTTGACATTTGAAAGTCCACAACTTCCTGGTGGTAGTCAGGCAAGTGGTGCTGTAAACATCTCTGGAGGAAGAATCTATAACTCTTCTGTATCTCTAGGTGGATCTGGTTACACAGCACCCCCTGCAATCGTCGTGAAAGGCGTTGGAACTGGCAATGGGGGTGCGGTCATCACCGCCAAACTTACGGTTGATACACCTGCTGTTAGAATGGGTGTAGCGGTTGACACGGAAGGCACAACAAACTCAACAATCCCAACCAAGTTTAAGTTTAAGAATCCTGTATATCTACAAAATGGTACTAAGTATGCATTGGTTGTAGAGACAGATTCCACAGAGTATCTACTCTGGGCATCTAGACTAGGTGAAACTGAGATTGTTACCAGTTCTCCTGTAACAACTCAACCTCTGCTTGGTTCTGTCTACAAGGCACAAAACACTGACAATTGGACAGAAGATCTATTTGAAGATCTTAAGTTCAAACTAAATCGTGCAGAGTTTGATACATCTAGAACTGCAAGTCTGAGAATTACTAATGAAAATCCTGGTTATGAGTATCTTGGCATGAATCCATTTGAGACTAGTGGAGTCTCAGATCAGAATGCAACATCACCATTGTTCAAACTCAACAATAAGATTGTCAAAGTATATCATAAGAACAATGGAATGGAAGACAGTGGAAAATCATATGTATTCTTTAAGGGTGCAGATGGAGTGGGCGGTGTTTCTAGCACACAGTTGAACACTGGTCTATTCAAAGTTTCTAACGTTGGTGTTGATAGTTACAACATTGAAAACGACACAACTGCTTCTAGTAGTGTCAAAGGTGGCGGTGGTGCTGTTCTAGCAGTTTATAATAGAAAGTTTGAAAGACTATTCCCACAAGTCAACTATCTTTCATTCAGTGATACTAGCATTGTTTCTACTGTAAAAACTACCAATGTAATTCCTGTAGATTCTAACACTCAAAACTATGTGTCTTACTCACAGACCACATATGAAAAGACTTTCTTGAATGAGATTCAATATTTTACAAATCAGAAAGTTCTTGCTTCTAGAATCAACCAAGTTCTAAACAACGTTGATCGTTCACTTGAGTATAAGATTGATTTTAGATCTGATGTTTCATATCTATCACCAGCAATTGACTTGTCATCTGCTGCTGTAATTACTTCTACAAATAGAATTGAGAAAGCTTCTGGTAAAGAAGACAGATATGGAAGAAGAGATGCTCGTTTGATCTTAAAGGATGTTTATTCATTCACTCTTGGTAACTTGAATGGACAGAATATTCTATCCAATCAAGAAGTTAGCATTGAAGCAACTGGTTCTGCAACTGCTGGATCCACTGGATCTCAGGCAAAGGGAACTATCGCAAGAGTTGTTGAAGTTGGCGGAGATACAATCGTATACGTAAGAATTTCTACGGTCAATCCATTCTCCAAGAATGATCAACTATCAATTTCTGGAATCACTGGAACACCAGTTGTAGATTCTGATCCCGTTAAGGTAGAGTTTGGTGGAACGGGTGGACCAGTAATTCCTAATGTTGGTGCTACTGTAACTGCAAGAAATGTTGGATTTACTGATATCTTCACTGCTAAGATTGAAGGTAAAGTAACATTCTTTGATATCAAGAATCAAGAGATTACTGTTAAGAATGACAAGAAACCATTTGGTTCTACTACATTCGATCAGACACTTTCCGAAGCGTCTATCGTTGAACCAAGTGTTGCAAGAAGTGGTGAGGGCGTCGAAGATATTTTCCGTGTTGGTGATATTTTATCATATACTGGTCAGGAAGATGATGAATCTGCATACTGGGAAGTTCAAGAAATTGTCTACACAGATGGTATCGATTACTCACCAGAAATTAGATTCTCCAATAGTTCTTCAGTTGCTAAGTATGTAACTAAAGAAATTTCTATTGGTAACCCTGGTACTTCAATCAATGTCAAATTGACAGCAAATGTCAAAGACATTGCTGATATTCAAGTTCTGTTTAGATACAAGGAATCTTCTAGTCAAGAATCCTTTGATGTTATTGAATATCAATACTTCAATGGAACTGGTTTACCAGACTTTGACATTGTTGCTACTGCTGAAAATACAATTTCAAGTATTACAGAAAAGCAAAGTTCTTATCAAGAACTAGAGTATAGTGTATCAGATCTGCCAGAGTTCTCATCTTTCGGAATCAAGATTGTTATGAAGTCGGATAATCCAGCATTTGTACCTAAGATTCAAGATATGCGTACTGTTGCTTCTTACTAATGGATTATATCAAAGTACAGGATCACGACTCACTTGTTCGTGATCCTAAGACTGGTGCTATCATCAATGCAAATCGTGGAGAATTTCTCAAACATGTTGAAGCGAGACGTAAGATGTCCCGCATCGAGACAGTTGTAGACGACATAAATAACTTGAAGGATGAACTATCTGAAATAAAAGCCTTACTGCGAGAGTTAATCAAAAATGCCAGCAATTAATGTCGCTAGAACAGATACCTTTGAGCAGCAAAGGGTAAAAATCAATGAGATCAGTAGCACGTTATTCAGCGTCACTTCTGGTGGTAGTGATCTGTCAACTGGTAACTTAAAACTAGGAGATGGAACACTCAGTGCTCCATCTCTAGCATTTGTAAATGAAGATAATTTAGGTATCTACAGACCGCAAATTTCCACTTTTGGATTTGCTTCTGGTGGTAAAAAGATTACCGATATTGGTCTTTCTAGTATTACTTCTTTCCAAGATATTATCGTCCAGCAGAGAAGACTTCTTCAAAGCGGATTAACTACCTTGTCAGTAGGATCAAATTATGATCCAGGAAGCTATACAGGTATTTCTATCTTAGGCGGTAGCGGACAATTTGGTACTCTTGATATTGAAGTTACTGCTTGGGATGGATCTGTTACTAATACAGGCAGTAGATACAATCCTGGCAATTTCACATCAGTTCCTTTACTTGGTGGTAATGGAAATGGTGCTACAGCAAACTTTGAAGTAGACCCAATTGATGGTACTATTGATGATGGTGGTACTGCGTATGTACCAGGAAATTATACTAATGTTCCCCTGACTGGTGGTAACGGTTCTGGAGCTGAAGCAACTTTTGACATCCAGGGTGGAGCAACACTTGGTGGTTCTATCACACAGGGCGGTACTGGGTATGTTAATGGTAGTTACGCATTCGTTCAGTTATTTAACGAACCAACACAAACGTTTGTAGTTACTGCGATTGCTAATCCAAATGCAGGCAATCCTGGTGAACCAAATTACATTTATGCAATTGATGGTGCTACACAACCAACGCTAACAATGGTTGAGGGTAACACATATCGTTTTGATATGTCAGATACCAGTTTAGATCCTTCTAATGGTGCGAATGCTGGTGCTAATCATAGAATGACGTTCCAGATGGCAGATGGTTCTGGACCTTCTACTAGTGAATATGAATTTTTTGTAAAAGGTCAAACAGGAACTGCTGGTGCATTTCAGGATTTAGTTATCAAACCTGGAGCTACAACTGGCACTAATGTTATTAGATATGACTGTGCCAATCACCCAGGCATGGCACCTGCGGGTGGAAATATTACAGTTAATACTGGAACTGCAGGAAGTCATGGTGTTGGCGCATTTGCCGACATTGATGTCAGCGGACAAGCAGTAACAAATATCACATTTGTTGCAGATGGTAATGGATATAAAGCAGGTGATGTATTACAAATTTCAAATTTAGACGTTGGTAACGCTGGATCTGGATTTGAATATACTATATCTGGAATTGTATACACTGGTGTCGTAACAACGGTTACTATTACAGATAGTGGGTCGGGATATCAAACTGGTGATACATTAGGCGTAAATGATTCTGATGTAGGTGGTGGAGGTACTGGTTCTGGATTCCAGTATACTATCACAACACAACCAGGATTAATTAAGAATTTTGCTCCAGCACAAAAAGGAACAGGGTATCAAGTAGGAGATGTTCTAACTTTAGGTCAAGGTGTTAATAATATCTCTACGTATGCTCCAGGACAGTCTGGTCCTTACGCTACAACACTTTCTACTGGAAGCACATCCTTTACTATTTCAGACACTTCTGCACTTCAAGTCGGCATGTATGCTGCTACTAGTGCAGGTGACACAGGATCTCTTGATCCAGTATCAACTATCCAAAGCATCGATAGTGCAACACAAGTTACTTTGGATATTGCACCTCTAGTTAGTGGTACAGCAAACGTTGTATTTACAACTCAAAACTTATTCCAGGTTACTGTTCCAGATACATCTGGAATGAATATCGACGATATCGTCGAGAAAGTTTCTGGTACAGGTGTACTTGCTGCTGGAACAACAGTTGCTAACGTTGATGATGCTACAACTATTACACTATCAACACAACCAACTGCTGCTGGTCCTATTGTACTTAGCGTTCTTCCACCATATGGAAATCCAGCAGATGATTTTGAATACACTATCAATAGTCTAGGAACTGTTGATACTATTACACTTAATAATACTGGCAACGGTTATGCCATTGATGATTTACTATCAGTTGCTGCATCAGACTTAACACAACCAGAGTCTATCCCCGTAACAGCAAAATATGTACAAAATGTAACTTTTGTTGAAACAATTGCTTCTGGTTGGGTCACTGCTGGTGACAGCATCAAAGAAGTCGATGGAGTGGTTACTGGAGTAACTACGATCAATGCTCCAGACAGAACACCAACTGTCACTGGTCCTGTAGCAGCTACACTGACTAGTGGAAGTGCGGTTGTAACATTGACATCCACAACTGGTATTAGTGTTGGAGATGTTATCACAGAAGATGCTAGTGGTAATATTCCTGTTGATCCAACTGTTTTAAGTGTTGACAGTGCGACACAAATTACTATGAGTGCTCCTGCACTACAAACATCAACACCCAATTTAACCTTTACATCAGATGAAGCAGCAACCTACACTGATGTAGCAACAACAGGTGGTACTGGCAGTGGATGTACTGTAGATGTAACTAGAAATAGTCTAGGACAGGTAACACAAGTTTTGGTAAATCAGGGTGGTACAGGATATCAGAGTGGTGAAACTCTAACTGTATCTGGTACTTTGACTGGTGGCACCTCACCAACTCATGATATTGAATTATCTACCACTGGTGCAACTAGCAGCACTCCTGGCGAAGTAATTACCGTAACTGAGTCTGGCGGAAATATTACATCAATTCTAGTAGAAACCGACCAAGGTAATCCTTTTACTAGCACACAGTCAATTGTAAAAGACGGAACGACAACTCCAATCTATACAGTTGATACTGCTTCTTCAACTAGTGTTAGATTTTATATTGATCCAGATGGCAACGGTCCTCAACTAACTCCAAACTTAACTTTATACGTAGGATCTACATATAGATTTGATCTATCAGATAACTCTTTATCTGGTACACAGTTTAATCTCAGTACATTTCCTGATGGTTTTAACTCACCTTCTCGTGTAGAAGCAGTATCAACAACTTTAGACAATACTTCCACAACAATTACAGTTGCAAGCACAGCAGGAATTACTGCTGGAATGATTATAACAAAAGATAGTGGAGATGGTGAACTAGAATCTGATACAAAAGTAGAGAGTGTTGATAGTTCTACACAAATTACTTTATCTCAAGTTCCAACTACATCTGGTGCTATTGTATTAACATTTGCTGGTTCTTTATATACAGATGGCGTAACAGCAGGGCAAGGATTCCTTGATTTAAAAGTTAATTCTACCACACCATCATTATACTATTTTGATAATGGATTATTCCCAAATGCTGGTGGTACAGATGGCAACGAAGCAGTAATTAGTATTGATCCAAACAACCCCAAAGTATTTGGATCTGGATTCCAATTAAGAGTCACTGCTATTCAAGAATCTGATGTTATTACCAGTGATGTATTAACTGGAACTCAAACAGTAACTAAGATTATTGCAACTACAGGAGAAATTGACCAACTTACTGGAACAAGTATTAATGTTACAGACGTTACAACTTCTCAGAGTGTTACTACACCAGAAATTATCACTAGTAATACTCTCACTCTTAGAGCAAACAACGTATCCCTAACAAATGACTTGACTGTCGGTTTGTTCTCTGTAGATCATACTACAGGAGATGTTCTTACATCTGGAGAAGTTCAGACATTAAACAGATTAAATGTCAACAACAAATTGTTTATTACAGACAATGTAATTTCAACTGATGCATCTTCCGATCTGGTGTTAACTGCTCCAACGGGCAGATTAACACAAGTTAGTGGTTTCGCAGCACTTACAATTCCATCTGGTACTACAACTCAACGTCCAAGTTCTGCAACCAATGGATCTATTAGATTCAATACACAGACCAATCAATATGAAGGTTATAGCGCATCTACTGCTTCCTGGTCTTCTTTGGGTGGTGTACGAGATCTAGATGGAAATACGTATATTACGGCAGAAGAAACTATTGGTTCTAACGATAATACGTTGTGGTTCTACAATGATTCTGTAAATACTATTAAAGTTACTCCAACTTATTTGGAGTTTATGGATGTTAAGAAAATTAGATCTCTTAACACAACAGCGCCAGCATTTACAGAATGGAATGCAAACACTCCCGTTTTAATCGGGCAGTATATCAAATACAAAAACAATCTATATGAAGTAACAACCAGTGGTGCTGCAGGAGCTCCTGGTGGTATTACTGCTTCTAGTGGCAATGAACCAGTACACACTAATGGTACTGTAACAAATGGTACAGCAGAACTTACTTGGTCTCAACTAGCAGTTGATGCAATCACATTCGAAGATGTTAGTGAAATTCGTGTTGGTCCACAGTCAGACCTTTCACTTTCTGTTAATAATGATCTACGCTTTGCTAATAATGTTATTTCTACAGACATCAGTGATTTAACAATTCGTCCAAACTCTGGCAAAAAAATTGTATGTGATGCACCAACTTCACTGGTACTACCAGCAGGTGCAGATGCTGATAGAGGAGTTCCAATTCAAGGTTCTGTCAGGTTTAGTCAAACTACTTCTCAGTTTGAAGGATATGATGGAACTAACTGGGGATCTCTTGGTGGAGTTAAAGACGTTGACCAAAATACTTATATTATTCCAGAATCTTCCCCAGGTGCAAATGAAAACACATTATTCTTCTACAACGACAATGTAAAGACTTTAGAAGTAACAACAAATGCGCTAGACTTCTATGGTATTGATACTATTAGATCGGTAACTAGTGATGAATTAGAAATTACTGCATCTCTACTAACGTTTGATCAAGGAACTTCTACATTTGATAATACTGCTGCGGACAGAACATTCTTACACACGACTAAGCAGTATTTTGATCTCGGACTATCTGCTGGTCTAACTACAGACCCCGTACTAAGACTAGATGACCAAGGAGACGTATTCCTCAACGTTGGATTTGGAACAGGTAATTTAGATCTAGTCAAAATCTTTGACGGAGATTTGAAAGAATTTGAACTTGCTGATGTGAGGGTTTTATCTGAAAAAATCTCTCTTGTAAAAGGAACCACAAATAATGGTAATTCAGAATTATATCCAGTTGCTTCTAACGTAGGATGTAAGACAACTGTTATCGCTCATAATACTGTAACTGGTGATAAAGAATTTATCGAGTTTGGTATTTTAGATGATGGAACTGATATATTCCATACAACATATGGAAATATCAGAACTGGTATTCAGTTAATCGTTCCTACGTTTGAGGTGACTGGAACTGGCGTTGCTAGACTAAATATTCAATTGGGTGCTGATATCAATGCAGCAGATACTGTAAATATTGTAATTGTGTCAAACGTTACTAAGAAATAAGAAATGGCAACTACAATCGAAAAGTTTGATTCTACTGGTGGGTTTTCTATTGATAAAACTACTGTTGTAGATGAACTACGAAATGCAAAAGATCTCAATACTATTGAGTTAAAGAATAGTAATTATACTGATAGTAGAACTACGAATTATATTTTAAGAGGTCTTAATACATCAACACTAGATTTAGACGGTCTAGGAACACAAATTCCTATCCCCAGTAATACTATTAATTTTGTTACCGCTCATATTATTGCAGTTAATGCGACGGGAACTGTCTATGCAACAAAATTTGAAACCTCGCTCTTCTGTAATTCTGTTGGAAATACTACAGTTCAGTCTACTTTCCAAACAGTAATTAAAGATGATATTCCAACGGGAGAAACTTGGTTTATTCAACCAGTTGGAGCATTAAACAGATTCAGTTATTCTACTACAAGAGCAGGAACAACGTCAACAATTAAGTGGATTGCTAAAACAGAAGTGGTGAGTATAGATTGGGCTTGATGCTAAATATACTATAGGAAAAAGTCAAGAGCGCGGGAACACCATGAGTTTTCACATTAATTCCGATAAAGAAAAAATTAGGGGCGTACAACCTAAACTTATCGGTGATAGTGAGGTAACTATCAGAACTGGTACTGGGTCTGGTGAGAAAGAAATTCTTCGCGCTCAATTAGATTCTCAGACTGCATTACCTCGTGTAGGTATTAATAGAACTGGCAATAGAGTCAATAATATTGTTGTTGATACTGGTGGTTCTGGATATACTGTTAACCCAACTGTAACGATTGGAGCTCCAAATGAACCAGGAGGAATTCAAGCTCTAGCGTCTGCTTTTATTTTCAATGGAAAAGTTGTAACTATTGCTGTTAATGAGCAAGGTAGTGGATATACAACTGCTCCTGCCGTAAGTATTACCGAAGGTGGCGGCGCAGGTGCTACAGCTACTGCTGTTCTTGATACTGTTGACTATGAACTTGACATTAATGGTGCTATTAGAACATCCACGTCTATCATTTCTGATACGGCAAGAATTCTAAACCTGGATATTGACAACTTTGTTACGCCAAACATGGCGTTCAGGGGACCATCTTTAAAAACGTATGCCAATAACACTGGTACTATATGGTCTTCTGGTGTTATTCTCCAAAAAGATTCTTATAGATATTTTGGTGCTAATGTATATCAAGCGTTAAATACAGGACAAACAGGTTCTGAAGCTCCAGAGCATACTGATGGTATTGAATTAAACGGAGAAGTTCAATTTAAGCACATCGGTTTCCGTGTAGTAGACCAGAATGCATATAAATTTGGTGAAACTGGACCTGCTGGTGAATTCCCGAGAGCTATTACACCCCTACTTGGCGATAGATCTGACAAGATTGCTACTACAGAATACGTTCTCAACCTAGCAACAAATGACGTTGGTGGTCGTATCTATGTTTCACAGCAGATTGGTTCTGACCTAAACGATGGTCGTTCTGCT
>MDTE01150501.1_pt1 | contig 18847 bp, 21 predicted proteins | sample 811231 | NCBI WGS metagenome assembly MDTE01 (sample SAMN05326651, study PRJNA326480) | marine metagenome | isolation source: seawater | place: Indian Ocean: Red Sea | collected 2010 | reverse complement strand
GACTTATTCGGTCGAGTTCTGGATGTTGTAAAATAGGCGTGTGAGAGGCACCTCTTTGTCCACATTAAGTGCTTATGGCATGGACTTTGGTTGATTTATTTAGGTACCTATACAGCTATTTCGGACTATTTGCTGCATTTACAATACTGGTATGCTTACCTATCTCATTAGTCAGCGGAAGGGAGTAAGCGGTTTGCACGAAAACACTTCTGGGGTGAACGCGAAAGAGCGACCTATCTGGCGTTCTCTCTGGAGAGGCTTCAGGAAACGTTGCCCAGGGTGCGGTAAAGGGCCAATCTTTGAGAGATATCTCAAGCCTGTTTCGACCTGCAATAAATGTGGCGAACAATTTGGCCATATTCGCACGGATGACTTTGCCCCTTGGCTAACAATTCTGATTTTGGGCCATATTTTGGTGCCGGTGCTAGTCACCATCGATTACTACTTTATGCCAGAACTATGGATTATTTTGCTGGTTGCAGTATCCCTTGGCGCTGCTTCGTCAATCCTATTGCATTCCTAATGCAAAAGGACTCTGTTTGGGTTTGATATGGGGACTAAGGTTTAAGGAGTGCGAACCGCATTCGGGAGGAGAGGATGCCTGATTCAGACCAATCTGTGACGCCGGGAGCAATGAGCGAGACGCAATTGATGCAATTTCTCGCCCGCGGAGAGGTTTGCCGAGTTAGCTGCCTTGACGATGACGGTTGGCCGTATGCGGCACCAGTTTGGCACGCCTATGAAGACGGCGGCCTATATCTAGTGGGTCGCGAAGAGGCGCGGTGGGCTCATTACATGTCGCGCAATCCACAGGTGTTTGCATGTATCGATACTGTGGTGGAGCCAAACAAAGTGCTGATCAAGGGCTTGGCGGAGATAATCGAGACCCCAAATATCGGGGGCAAATGGGTGCCAATCGCGCGGCGTATGGCGACACGATATCTCGGCCCGGACGGACCAACCTATCTTGAGCCTACGATGAATGACCCGCGCTGGCTTATTTTCATTCGACCGGAAAGCATCAAAACCTGGACTGGTAACTTCTCCCGGTTGCAATAGTTTTGTTTACAAATCAATCACTCATCGAATAATCAAAACCTACCTTGTATTAACTCAAGCGCTCCGCCTGGTTTTTCGCGAGGAAAATGCACTCGGAATGGAATTATCGTCTGAGGAGTCTTTATGGCTGCACCTCAACCCCGTTCGTGGGTCTCGTTAAACCTAATGTCGGGCCACTTCTTCGCGGTGTACTCCAGTTCCCAAGCGTTCCGGGCGAGAAACACCGGCCAATTGTCACTGTCATCCGCTATGCTCGCCTGTTGATTTTTCTCGAATTCTTTAAGGTGTGTCGCATCGTATGCCGTTAGCCAGCGTGCTGTTTCATAGGGTGCGTCCTCGAGATTAACAGCCATCTGATATTCGTCGCGTATGCGGGCGATTAGCACATCGAGCTGTAACTGGCCGACAACACCGACAATCCATTCGGCGCCGACGCGTGGGCGAAATACTTGCGTCACACCCTCCTCGGCTAGGTCACTGAGTGCGCCGCGCAATTTCTTCGTTCGCATTGGGTCACCGACGCGCACACGGCGGAGAATTTCAGGTGCAAAATTGGGAATGCCGGTAATGCGTAGATCACCTTTTTCCGAAAGCGTGTCTCCGACCCTTAAGGTGCCGTGATTGGGGATGCCAATAATGTCGCCGGGAAGCGCATCCTCCGCCAATTTTCGCTCCTGGGCGAAGAAAAAAGTCGGGCTGTTTACCGTCATGGTTTTACCTGTTCGCGGTTGTCGGAGCTTCATGCCGCGTTTGAAATGCCCAGAGCATAGACGGAGAAAGGCGATGCGATCGCGGTGGTTTTTGTCCATATTTGCCTGCACCTTGAAGACAAAGCCGCTGACATCCGACTCCTCTGGAAAAATTTTACGAGGTTTCGCTGCTTGCACGCCCGGATTTGGGGCGTGATCAGTCAGTGCCTGCAATAGCTCACTGACCGCGAAGTCTTTAAGGGCGGAGCCGAAGTAGACTGGGGTCAAGTGGCCTTCCAGGTAGGAGCTTATTTTGAACTCCGCATAGCCTGAAAGTGCTAGTTCGGCGCCCTCACGAAAGTCTGCTAACACTTGGGGTGAGATTTTGTCATCGAAATAGCAGTCGTCCACGCCACTCGTAGGCTGGACCGTATCAAAGCGTCCGCTCTCGCTTGTCGCAGCGGTATGAAAATTTCCACCGCGCAAGTCAAAGCAGCCATGGAATAGGCCACCCATACCAACTGGCCATACCATCGGGCAGACGTCGAGCGCTAGGGTGCGTTCGATCTCGTCGAGCAGTTCGAAAGGGTTTAGACCCTCTCGGTCACATTTGTTGATAAAGGTAAGAATAGGAATGTCGCGCAACCGGCATACTTCGAACAGTTTTAGGGTTTGGCTTTCGATGCCCTTGGCGGCGTCGATAACCATCACTGCGGAATCGACAGCTGTGAGTGTGCGATAAGTATCTTCGCTGAAGTCTTCATGACCCGGTGTGTCCAGGAGATTGAATGTAATACCGGCATGTTCGAAGGTCATCACCGAGCTTGAAATTGAAATACCGCGCTGGCGCTCGATCGCCATCCAATCTGAGCGGGTGCGCCGGCGCTCACCGCGCCCCTTAACGTTGCCGGCAAGATGGATCGCGCCGCCAGCATAAAGCAGGCGCTCAGTGAGTGTAGTCTTTCCGGCGTCAGGATGGGAGATGATGGCAAAAGTTTTGCGGGGTGACATAGGCAATTTCTAAGCGCTGACCACTGTGAAGTAAGTGCCCACCCGCTATTTCATTTCGATTTAGAAATAAGATGCTGCTCACATAAGCCCTTCCTCACTCCGGCGCAACCGCCAATTCGGTAAAGATAGATGGATATGATTTTATTCCCCGGTCAACGCCCCTAGCCTTAGACCTGGAATCACAAGGTGATGGCACGTAACTTCGCTAAAATTGAATGATTGTTTTAGCCGCATATTCTCGCTTCAAGCGGCTTAAGCGAATCTACGAGAACACTCGCTGTGGCAGAGGTTAACCACGTGCTGATTCATCGTTGGGTGCTTCTTAGCTGGGCCTCGTGGAGCGCAGCGGTTGTGCGTAAAAATACCGAAAGCGTATTTCCAAAATATGCACATCATACAAATGCAGAGCACATACTCCGTTCACTAACAGAGTCGTTCAGCACTGGAGATGCACCGATCGACGCGCTAATCTAGAAACGACCCAATTTTTCGGAACTATCTTTATGCACACGTTAGCCGATTCTCTAAACTACGCTGCGCGGCATTATTCTGAAAATCCAGCGCTAATCTGTGGTAATGTCCGCTTGACCTATGGCCAATTCATAGAGCGCTGTAAACTTCTCGGTGGTGCGTTGTGTGAACTAGGTCTCGAGTCGGGCGATCGGGTCGCGATTCTCTCCGCTAATTCGCATCAATATATTGAAACCTATATGACTGTGCCATCGGCTGGTTTTGCGGTGGTGCCTCTCAACAGTCGGCATGCTCAAGCAGAGATCGCCTATGTGCTAGAGGATTCAGGCGCAAGGGTTTTGTTAACCGATCGAGACTCGAGTGATTTCCAATCATTGGTAGAGCATGTAATTACCATGCCAGAAGGCTATGAAGCTCTACTCAATGGTGCTGATGAGGCCAAGCTGGGCATCGGTGTATATGGAAATTCACTTGCCGGGTTGTTTTATACCGGGGGTACTACCGGTGCGTCGAAAGGCGTGATGCTTAGCCATAAAAATTTGATGGCAAACTGTCATAATTGGACTGCCGTTGCTCAGCCCCAGGCATCCGATATTTCGATAGTGATGGCGCCACTATTTCATGCTGCTGGGTCTAACTCCGTAATAGCAAGCATATCAAGTGGCGGCACGCAGTTAGTGATACCAGCATTTGATCCGGCAGCAATATTGGATCAGATCTCTCGTGAACGTGCCACTCAAACCCTCGGCGTACCGGTGATGATCGCTGCACTCGCCGAAGAGCAGCACGCTAATCCACGTGATGTTTCAAGCTTACGCACTCTGGCGCACGGGGCTTCGCCTATCGCTACGGAAGTAGTTCGGCGTGCCGTCGAGGCATTTCCCCATGCTGAGTTTATTCATCTCTATGGCGCGACGGAATTGGCACCACTGGCGACTGGGCTACGCCATGAAGAAAATTTGTTGGATTCGAAAATATTAAGATCCTGCGGGCAGCCGATGCCGGGCGTCGAAGTACGTGTTGTCGATATACACGGGCAGGAATGCGCGCCAGGGGAAGTCGGTGAGATTGTGGCTCGCGGTCCGAATGTCATGCAGGGTTATTGGAACAAACCAGAAGAGACCGCGGAGGCATTAAAGGACGGGTGGTATTTTTCGGGAGACCTCGGCTACGCCGACGAGAACAATTATATCTATTTGATGGATCGGGCTAAGGACATGATTATCAGTGGTGGCGAGAATATCTATTGCACGGAAGTAGAAGAGGTTCTTCACCTTCATCCCGCTGTTTTGCAGGCTGCAGTATTCGGCATCCCTGATGAGAAGTGGGGTGAGGCAGTACATGCTGCAGTAAAATTGCGCACACCAGCTGCGGCCGATGAACTGATCGAATTTTGCCGCAACAAGATCGCAAGTTACAAAATTCCGAGGGGAATCGACTTCTGGGACGAACCATTACCGATCTCTGGCCCCGGCAAGATTTTAAAACGCGAATTGCGAAAGCCTTATTGGAACAGTGGTAAGAACATCCATTAACCTGTTGCTTGACCAGTAGCGTCCAGACAAGTGAATGTTTTTCATCGATTACAGGGAAGGACAGTTGAAGGGAAAAAATTATGGCTAGCCATGATCACGCGGACCCGCCGTCAGATGTCTTGCTCCGCGTCAAAGCGCTTGAATCTCTGCTATTGGAAAAGGGCTTGGTTGAGGTCGATACAATCGATGCCATTGTGGATCTCTATGAGCACAATATTGGGCCGAAAAACGGTGCCAGCGTGGTAGCCCGCGCGTGGTGCGATCCTGATTATAAGATGCGCCTTCTCTCGGATGCGACGGCGGCAATCGCCGAATTAGGTTTTGCTGGCTCCCAGGGCGAAGACATGGTGGTGGTGGAAAATACGCCGGCAGTCCATAACCTTCTCGTTTGCACGCTTTGTTCCTGCTATCCCTGGCCGGTGCTCGGTCTGCCGCCGGTGTGGTATAAGGCTGCTCCCTACCGTGCACGCGCGGTGTCGGAGCCGCGCGCCGTATTGGCCGAGTTCGGCGTCACTATCGGAGAGGATGTCGAGGTGCGGGTGTGGGACAGCACCGCAGAGTTGCGCTATTTGGTGCTACCCCAGCGACCCTCGGGGACCGATGATTTGAGCGAAGAACAATTGGCTGACTTGGTGAGCCGCGATGCAATGATTGGTACTGCGGTAGTGACGGCGGACTGACATGGATGGTATTCACGATTTAGGTGGAATGCACGGTTTTGGCCCGATAGAGCCGGAAATAAGCGAGCCTGTTTTTCATGCTGAGTGGGAGCGGCGCATGTTTGGACTTATGATGGCAGCCTTTGCGACTAAAATTTTTAATGTCGATGAGTTTCGTCATGCCATTGAGCGGATGGCACCATCGGAATATCTCACCACCAGTTATTACGAACACTGGCTTCATTGTCTTGAGCAGGTAATGTTGGAAAAAGGAGAGATCAAGCGCGCCGAGTTGGAGGCCGCTTGGGCCAGGACGGCCGGGGAAGCCGCATAATGCCTGCGCTCCCGGCCGAAAAGGTTATTTCTACATTTTCTACCGGTGGGTCACTCCGTATCGACGCAGATGTCGTGGCCAAATTTAAACCCGGTGACCATGTCGTCGTACGAACGCAACACCCATCCGGCCACACCCGCTTGCCGCGTTATCTGCGGGGCATGCACGGCATCGTTCATATGGATCATGGCATATTCAGCTTGCCCGATAGTATGGCCCATGGACAGGGTGAGCAACTGCAACATGTATATAGCGTACGCTTTACCGCAAGGGAGTTGTGGGGCGCTGATGCACCTAAGCGCGATTGTATTCATGTCGATATGTGGGACGACTATCTTGATCCGGCTTGAACGGGCGGGACGGTGGTTATGAATCAGGCACAACTGACGGCGACGCCATCGCTTCCTCTTACCGAAGATGGTCCGATTTTTTCCGCGCCCTGGCAGGCCCAAGCTTTTGCGATCACTGTGCGGCTTTTCGAGGGAGGCCATTTTACCTGGCCGGAATGGGTACAGTATCTAAGTGCCGAGATTGCGGTTGCTAGCGATGCGCGGGAAGATAGTCTAGATGTTTACTACCGCCATTGGCTGACCGCGCTGGAACAACTAGTTACGGATAAGGGATTGGCGTCGACTGGTGAAATGAACCGGCGTAAAGAAGATTGGCGGCGTGCCTATATAAATACACCGCACGGCAGTCCGGTAGAGATTGCCACTGAAGAAACGTGTGCAGATTAGCGGCAGTTGGAAAGCAAATTCGACGATAATGTAGCTTGCGCACGCAGCAAGCATCTTTATGCCCGTCGTGCTCAACCCTGAAACGTGAAATTGCGAAAAATTTTAGTGCTCCTTGTATTGTATCCTAGGGATAGTTGAAACGCGGCGGAACTGCAGTGTGGGGATCGAAATTTTCAATTTTCGGCGCGCTTGAATCGGTAACAAGCAGTTTGTAAATTTATTTTCAACACATTGAAATTGTGGAGTGATTTGTCGATTGATTCATCTTAACCTAGAGGCGTGAAAGTCTTCTTTCAAGTGGCCCAGCATCTGTCTAGATTTCAGAACTGAACCCAATGGAATTTGCTCAATTTCTTTGTTCTTCGGTTGTTATTTCTGCGCAGTTGGCGGGAGTTTCAAATTTTGATTGCCAAGTGAGGGTGTTCTGGCCCAAATGGGAGCCAGATTACAGCCGAACGAGCCGGAGTAAGGGCCGTGAAAGCCGCAAAATTCGCTATAGGGCAAGTCGTTAAGCACCGGGTCTACTCGTTTCGTGGTGTTATCTATGACGTAGACCCAGAGTTCAGCAACACCGAGGAATGGTGGTTGGCTATTCCGGAGGACATTCGTCCGATCAAGGAGCAACCCTATTATCATCTTCTTGCTGAGAACGATGAAATTTCGTATGAGGCCTACGTGTCCGAGCAGAATTTGTTAATCGATGATAGCGGCTTGCCAGTGTCTCACCCAGAAGTACCTCTGATGTTCGGCGAACTGTGCGATGGTCACTATCAGGTAGTCGATTATCAGTCGCATTAGAGTCGTGTCATGACCCAACGGGTGAAATTTGCGGCTCTCGCTCAAGGTGCGGTCGGACCGCTCAACGCCTATCGTGCACTCACAGAGGATTGCTCGGAGGGTATCAAGTACGATGTCCAGCAAGAACGAGCGGCGAAGCGTTTGCAAGCATTGCATGACCGCTTGGTCAGGGGAGTGGCTAGCCCACCGAAGCGCAGTTACAGGATATTCAGGCGAAATTCTCGCCCTGAGCAGGATGGTGCCCGAGGCATTTATATTCATGGCGGCGTCGGCCGAGGCAAATCGATGCTGATGGATATTTTCTTTGATATTGCACCGGTCGCTGCCAAGCGCCGTATTCACCATCATCATTTTATGCAAGAGGTGCATACTAAGATTAATCGTGGCTTAGTGAGCGGCGCTGAAACCGGTGGTGATGAGCGCCTATCAAGGTTTGCTCAACTTATTGCGGCTGAGACACGTTTACTCTGTTTCGATGACTTCCATGTCACTGATATTGGTGATGCGATGATCCTCGGGCCGCTTTTCGAGGCGCTGGTCAAGGCGGGCGTAATTATCGTTATCACGTCAAACCGTGCCCCTGAGAAGCTCTATGAAAATGGTATTAACCGGGAGCGGTTTGAGCCGTTCATTGATCTCATCACGGCGCGGTTAGAAATCGTCAAACTCGACGGGCCGACAGATTACCGGACGCATTTTATTAGCCGCTCGCAGCTTTATTACACTCCGTTGTCACCCGAAGCGACAGGGGCTTTGGAGGAAATGTTCCTGCGTTTGCGTGACGGAGTCCCGCCCACTCCGGAATTATTCAAAGTTCAGGGCCGCACTCTGATGCTAGAAAGAACCGCGCGCGGTGTAGCCATGGCAACGTTCAATGATCTCTGTGCCGAGGCCCTCGGGGCAACCGACTACATTGCAATGCAGTCGGCAATCCACACACTGATCCTATGCGACATTCCGCAGATGGGACCGGAGACGCTCAATGAGGCGAAGCGGTTTGTCATTCTAATAGATATATTATATGAGCATCGCGTTAATTTGATTTGCTCCGCGGCAACTGACCCCAATGCGTTATATGTCGAGGGTGAAGGTTCTTTCGAATTTGCTCGAACGGCTTCACGCTTACACGAAATGCAGAGCCCAGAATATATTTCCCAAATTCATCGTCGGTGAAGTGCTCGTGAGGCGGCAGCGCGGCGTTAATTTGTCCCAGCGTCAAAGGGTTATGGGACAAGACGAATCTGATCAAGATTTTAAGGGTTGATCCTTGCGAGTTACTGGAAACACCGATCAAGTAATAGTGAGCACTTAACTGTTCTAAAAAGGTCCAGAGGTGAGACAGTCATGGTCATCCATAACGGGCCAGGCAATCAAGCTCGGAACATCACAGGATACAAGGATCCAAATGCTCAAAGGCGCGGCAGCATCTGAATATAAGCTGCGCTGTATGGCGAGGGGTCGTTCGCTAACCACAAGACATAGAAGAGGGCGCCGCCAAGATGACGGCTTTTTACGAACAGGAGTACACGGAATTGCTCCAGGCCCCCCTGCGTGGTGATAGACGACTCAATCTATTTCGTTGCAACAAATGGTGCCCAGGGGCGGAATCGAACCACCGACACGCGGATTTTCAGTCCGCTGCTCTACCAACTGAGCTACCTGGGCGAGATCTCTGAAGGCCGCGTTATAGGGGATAACCGGGAGTCTGTCCAGCGCCCGGCCAAGCCTGTCAGGGCTCGATAAAACCAACAATGCGAACAGCGATAAACACTGCGTAGAGAAGAACAAATACCGTTCCGAGTAGACGGGATATACGCCATCCAGCGAATATCGGCATCAAGACAAGAGCGGTTACGCCCAGCATGATCCAAATATCTAGAACGGCGATTTCCTCCGGCACGGATATTGGGTATATGACTGCAACCAAACCCAGAATGCCTAGAATGTTGAAAACGCTGGAGCCAACAATATTACCGAGCGCCACTCCTGAATGTTTGCGATAGGCGGCCACGATCGATGTGGCAAGTTCAGGTAGTGAAGAACCTACCGCCACAACTGTTAGCCCAATCACCGCTTCAGACATACCGATGCTGCGTGCTACTACCACTGAAGCCTCGACTAGTATGTGAGCGCCGAAGGCTACGCCCGCGAGGCCAGCAAGAATGAACATGAGTGCAACAACGATGCTGTGCGGCAAGTCTTGGACTTCCGCTTCTTCGCGTAGATAATGTTTGCCGGATGGGCTAATCTGGCGCCGCTCTGACCAGTAGGAGTAAACAATTACCGTTCCTAGTAGGACGAACATAATTGCACCTTGCCAGCGTGTAATCTCTCCCAGGGCAACAAATAGCGTCAGCAACAGCGAAGCGCCCGCGAGCACTAGGCCGTCCCTCAATACTGCGTTGCGATTAACTATTATTGGTGTGATCAAGGCTGACATACCGAGAATAAGAAATAGATTGGCTATGTTGCTGCCGACGATATTGCCGAGAGCGATGCCCATGGAATTGTCGAACGCTGCCTTCAAGCTCACAACCAATTCTGGCGCAGACGTGCCAAAAGCGATTACCGTTGCGCTGATCAAAAATGGTGAAATCCGGAGCCGACGGGCGAGTGAAACGGATCCTCGCACCAAAATCTCGCCGCCGAGAAATAGCAACGCAAATCCGGCGACCAGTTTGACAATCGTTAACGCATCAAGCACCGCCAAACCCCGTTTCCTTGCTTCTCGATGATTCTTTTCATTCTGCCGTCATCCTACTTCAATCGCCCAATCTTCACGTCGTCGGTCGGGTTCTTCCCGGACGGTGAATTTGGCAGCGAGCCATTTACTAAGGGCAGCATAATCTGTGTCTCCTGCTTCACCGTTAACGTGTTGAAGACAACTTGCTAATGCTGGCGAGGCGAAGAGGGTGATGTTTTTTGCCCCGGCCTTCGAGCGCAAACGCGCATCGGAGGCAATATCGAAGGCAAGTGCGTCTAGGCGCGGGCGACGGCCTGCATAAGTACCCGGACACAATTCCGTTAACGCGTCGAGAATTGGAGCCTCGCCGCGACGGCGTGTGATTTCCATCAAGCCGGATTCGCTGATTCCGACTATTTTGTGTGCCACCGTGTCATTTTTCATTCGTTTTCGTATTTCGGTCATCAGTGCGTGGCGGGCATCCGCACCGTCTAGGCTAGGAAAGTCGATAACAATTAATCCTACTATATTTCGACGGCGGATTTCCTGTGCTGCGCCGCGGGCTGCCTCGAGAGAAGCAGCAAGGAGGGCATGTCGTTTCGCACCAGAACGCAGACCGCAATCAACATCTATTGTTGTTAGGGCTGAGGTTGGCTCGATTGTCAATTGGCCACCACCATCAAGCGGAACTACCGGTTGTAGGGCTCTGGCCATAGCACCAACCGTGTCATGGCGTTCGAAAAGTGCGCCGTTGCTTAACTCCAAACGGCTGTCGAATCCTGGTGACCATTTTTGGGAAAGTTCTGAAAGCCGGGTTAGCGTTTCCTCGTCGTCTGTAAAGATACGCGCGTTCGAGGGAAGTTTGTCTCGCATGAGACGCTCGACAAGACTCGGCCCCTTGGCCAACAGCAAAGGTGCTTTGTTTGCATCGGCTGTGGCAAGAATTCCTTGCCAATACCGGTATAAGCGCTGTACCTCGGCGCGGATTGCTTCATCGTCTGTATCTTCGGCTGCACTACGAATAGTCACACCACCACCATAAACTTGGCTTAGACCGCTGGCGAGTAACTGTAGTTTTTCACGTTTGTTTGAGTTTTTGATCTGACGTGCCACGTTGTTGCCGGAACCGCGCGGGAAGTAAACTACGTAGCGGCCTGGGAGGGTTATCTGAAAGTTGACGCGGGGTGCTTTGCCGTCCCAACCATCGCGCGTGACCTGGAAGACTGCGCTATCTGCGGCGGCGTCGGTACTGGAATTTTGGGTTATTGCATTTTGCGTCTTGCTGATCGAAACAAATCCGTCCGACCCACTGCGCCTTTGGGGTGACGCTAAGTAAATATTTCCGAGCAGGCTGGGGGCAAGGGTGGACTCGATATTGAAAGCGGCAACTTCTCCGTTGTCGATCAACGCAGTACGTAGGCCATAAGGCGTCGCCGAAACCAATAACTCGTCAATCACAGGATGGCCGCAAGACGGTTACACCGGCGCTAAGGAGTAAAGAGTGAGTTTCAAAAAGCGGTAAACCCACGACATTTGAATAGGAGCCACCTAACCAAGCAACAAAAATTGCAGCGCGACCCTGTATGGCATAACCACCTGTCTTGCCAAGCCATTCTCCGGACTCGAGATAGGCCTTTATCTCTCGGCTACTCAGGCGTTTGAATCGGACTGCTGTTTCTACCACGCGGGTACGCATCATACCTCCGGGAGAAGTCAAGTTGACGGCGCTCACCACTCGGTGGCGCCGGCCAGACAAAAGATTGAGGCAGAGCTTGGCCTGATCAGGCGTTTCGGCCTTCGGCAAAATACGTTGGCCGCAAGAAACTAAGGTATCTGCTCCGAGGACAATGGCGTCGTTATGGCGTGCCGCCACCGTCGCGGTTTTCTCATCAGCGAGGCGCTTTGCATGACTTCGCGGTGATTCTCCCTTTCGAACCGTTTCGTCGACATAGGCTGGTTCAATAAGGTCCGGTACCACACCGATTTGCGCCAACAAATCGCGGCGGCGTTCTGATTCAGAGGCAAGGACAAGACGCGGTTGCGGAGGGGGCCGTGACAAATCAGTCACTCGGCATCCTTTCTCATTAAGCTTCGTCAACGTCATGGCACGAATCCACGGCAAATACGATGGGTTGAAAGACACTCATATTACCGGTGGATGTCCGTCGACGAAACGCGTTCTCAATCTCGCTCGCAATTGGTCGCGTATTGATCGATAGGCTATGAGCCGTTGTTCACGGCTGCCATCAACGATACTGGGATCCATGGTGTGCCAGAATTCAACTAAACAGTCGGAAGCTCGTGTCAACTCCACCGCTTTGTGTTGCGCTTCTGGTGAGAGGGAGATCACTAAGTCGAAAGACTCATCTTGCAATTCCCCAAAGGTTTTTGGGCAGTGGCCGCTGACATCAATGCCGATCTCTTCCAATACAACGGCTGTGAACGGATCTGATTGGCCTTTACGAATTCCCACTGAATCAACGAAGACGTTAGACCCGACAAGACTCTTTGTGATGCCTTCCGCCATGGGTGAGCGCACAGCGTTCCAGGTGCAAGCAAAGAGAACGCTGGAAACCACTCGGCCTAGCCCCGCATGTGCAATACGTAAACTAAGGTAAAAAGCCGTCTCGCCGTTTCGAAATCGATCTCTACGTCACCATGTAGACGCTCTTTGAGAATTTTAGAACCTTCGTCATGGAGGCCGCGTCGGCCCATATCAAGGGCTTCGATACGCGTTCGGGGTGCGGATTTGATTGCTTCGAAATAACTTTCACAGACCATCGCGTAATCTTTCATTAGCGAACGGAACGGACTCATTGAAAGGGTAATTTGCTGAACCGAGGCGCCGGCGGCTGTTCCGATTATGAATATCAATCTGTTATCAGAAACCCTGAGCCGGAGCGTATATGGTCCACGACCCGCACCTTCGCGCGGTGTGAAAATATTATTCTCCACAAGGTCGTAGACCGCGATACGACGTTCTTGTTCGACATCTGGACTCGGGTGGGGACCGGTGCCTTCGTCAAATTCGATCTGTATCAAGGACTCTGCGGCCGATTCGCCCGACATTATCCGCTACCTCGTCTTGCGCCAACGTGCGCCCGGTGGAAATCTAACCGATTGCTCCCGCCTTAGCCTAGCTGACTTCAACTTGTTTCAGGCTGCCTATTGATTGCGACGGAAAATTCCTTGGTGTAACAAACAGTACATTCAATGGTGGGTCTCATGATATTTTTGAGATCTTAATCTCGATTAGGACAGAGGGAGAGTGAAGATGAGAGAAGTGGTTGATACCGTATTCTTGCTCATCAAAACACCCTTGGAATGGGCCATCAAACAGATCTAAATAGCCTCAAAGCCAAGCATTGCATAGCTTTATTGGGGGAGCAGGAAATTACATAAACGGAGAGTGAGATGGATCATTCCAATATCAAGGCGCTCACATTCGATACCGGTGGTACGATCCTTGATTGGCATGCCGGGTTCAGAAAGTCGCTTGGCGCACTAGGTGACAAATATGGCGTTGAGGCAGATTGGGGCAGGCTTGCCAATGATCTGCGCCGGGCATCACTTGGCCGTATGCTCAACCTTGGTAAGGAAGGGCCGCCGGCCTATAATTTCGATGGAGCCCATAAGATAGCGCTCGACGAGGTGCTTAGTGATAACGGTCTTGATATGGCAACGCCAGAAGAGCGCCGTGCTATTTGGTGGGATAGCGTTCACAGCCTGCAATGCTGGCCCGATTTTCCGACCGTTTTGCCAAAACTCAGGAATAAATATATTTGTGCCTCGTTCACGATCCTCTCCTTCCGCATCGTTATTGATACGGCACGGCGCAATGGACTGCACTGGGATTCAGTAATTTCCTGCGAGGCCTTTGGCAAATACAAGGTGTTGCCCGAGGCGTATCAAGCGGCAGCTAAACTGCTACAACTTGATCCTTCAGAAATTGTTATGGTTGCTTGCCATAATTTTGACCTTGATGCTGCAAAAGGCCAGGGTTTCAATACTGCCTTCGTTCGCCGACCTGACGAGTGGTGTGCGGAAGGGCCACCCGACCCCAACGCCAATCCGGTTCATGACATTATCGTTGATAATTTCCCTGAACTGGCGTGGGAACTCGGCGTTGGTATTTGAATCAAAGTTGGTTTGACGGTGAACAAGGCATTTACCAAGGAGACCGAGACGGAAGAGGCGCTGCCCGAATTTGTTGATGCACTGCCAGCTGGTATGAAAAACTATATCACGCCGGAGGGGGCGGAGCGTCTTGATGACGAGCTGGCGAATTTGCGTGATGTAGAGCGGCCCAAACTTATTGGTAACAAGGAAGGTGCTCCGAATAAGAAGCGTCTGCGTGAGATTGATCAACGAATTCAATTCCTCCTTCAACGCAAGCAAATTACAGAAATCGTCGATCCTCGACAGCAGAAAGACCAGGAGTTGGTTTATTTTGGGGCGAGTGTAACCTATACAGATGGCGCGGGCGTACGACATAGGATTCGTATAGTTGGCGTCGATGAGGCCCGTACTGAACTTGGCGAGGTGAGTTGGATTGCACCAATCGCTCGCGCGCTGAATGGTGCTGGCGAGGGCGATCGGGTGGTATTTAACAGCCCGACTGGCGTCGAAGAGTTAAGAATCCTCAAGGTAGAGTATCTTTGAGGCAAAACACAGATAAAGGATTTAGGGACATGCGCATCGGTGCGGTATATCCACAAATTGAGGTTGGCGACGACCCCGGTGCAGCCAAGGCCTTTGCCGTGGCGGTCGAGGAACTTGGCTATGACCATATTCTCGCCTTTGATCATGTTGTTGGAGGAAACCCCGCAAGCCACGAGGGAAAAGACCTTTTTTACGATTACACTCATGCCTTTCTTGAGCCCCTCGTGGGTTTTGCTTACATGGCAGCAGTGACTGAGCGTATAGAGTTTTTCACCGGTATTCTCATCACACCGCAGCGGCAGACAGTGTTAATCGCCAAGCAGGCTGCGACGCTGGATTTTCTTTCAGGTGGGCGACTGAGACTGGGCATCGGCATCGGTTGGAACGATATTGAGTACGAGGCGCTTGGCGTCGATTTTACTACCCGTGGTAAGCGCTCCGAGGAGCAGATAGACCTGATGCGCCGCCTTTGGACTGAGCCGTTGGTGACTTACGAGGGAAAATGGGACCGCATTTCTGATGCAGGTCTTAATCCGATGCCGAAGCAGCGCCCTATTCCGCTTTGGATCGGTGGCCATAAGGACATTGCGGTGCGCCGTGCAGCACGGCTCGCTGATGGCTGGCTACCGCTCTTTCCGCCGAACGAGCGCGGCGCTGCCAAGGTTGGTCAGTTTAAGCAATATGTAGTGGAGGCCGGACGCGACATAGCCGAGATCGGTATAGAAAGCTGGATCAATGTCGGAGGTTATAATGACGGCTTTGGCGAGCAGTGTGAGACCGAGGAGAGCTGGCACCAGTGGGTCGTCGGCTGGAAGGAGCTAGGCGCGACTCATATCAGCGTCAATACTATGAAATCCGGTTTCACGGGCATCGATCAACACATTGCTAAACTAGCAGAATTTAAGCAAACGAACCCCGGATGAGGGGGCCTTCAGCTGACGTTGTTGAGATAGAACCTGCGGCCGGTCATGCTATGCTTGGTGGTAAGGTCAAGCTTCGCCTAAATACCGGATTGCCTGCCAGTCGGATCAATTGCTCGAAAGATTGGTTCGTAATGCATTTCGTGACGTCGCGGTCGAAGGTGAGGGCGACAGTAGTGACTTTTAACGCGCCGGTTGGTTTCAGCGATTTTGCTGCTTAACACCCATCCAATTCGATGCTGCTACAGAAGCATTTGGCCGTTCGTTTGTCCGGCTAACCCTAATTAAGAATAATTTTGCGAGTTTCCATGCCTAGTTTCGATATCGTTTCACGTACTAACATTGTAGAGGTTGACCATGCACTGCAGGGCGCTGCGCGCGAAATCTCTACCCGCTACGATTTCAAGGGAAGCAATTGCGCCATTGAGCGCAATGAAAACGTGCTTACCATCCGCGCTGACGATGAGTTCAAGCTGAAGCAGGTACAGGAGTTATTGAAAGGCCATATGGGCAAGCGCAAGGTAAATATCGCCGCATTCGATTTTGGCAAGGTAGAAGATGCATCTGGCGGTACCCTGCGCCAAGCGGTGACTATCCAGCAGGGTATTGACCGCGATCTCGCACAAACCATCGTCAAGGCGGTCAAGAGGGCCAAGCTCAAGGTACAAACAGCGATCCAGGGCGATGAACTGAGGGTATCTGGTAAGAAACGTGACGACCTACAAACGGTCATAGAGCTCGTCAAGGAGCTCAAAATCAAACAGCCGCTGCAGTATGTCAATATGCGCGACTGAGTCTTGTTTGGTGGGCGGTTGCGCTCATGCGAGGGTTTCCAGTTATTGAGACGCGACAATGCAAACCTCTATTGTCGATTCTCTCACCGACAGGCTCTTTGCCAAAAAACTCAGTGCGGCCTATACGATGGCTGAACGCTGGACAAACCCCTCGTACCCCGCTGCCGCGACTTTGTCACAGATACCGCGATAGGCGTCGACGCCGCCGACATAGGGGTAGATGACTCGCGATTTGCCAGGGATATTGGCGCCGACATACCAAGTGTTGGATTCAAAGAAGAGGGTCCCGTCCGCTGCATCAGTGACGTGCTGCATCCACGCATCTTCAGCTTCCTGCTCGGCCTCAATGGTCGTGAGCCCGCGAGCCTCCATGTACTCCATGCAATCGGCTATCCATTCAATATGCTGTTCTATTGAAGTCATCATATTGCTGAGTACGGAAGGGCTGGCGGGGCCAGTTACGGTGAAGAGATTGGGGAAGCCGGCCACGGCCAGCCCGAGATAGGTTCTTGGTCCGTTGGCCCATTTTTCCCTGAACGCCATGCCATCGCGGCCCTGTATATCGATGTTGAGAAGCGCGCCGGTCATCGCATCGAAGCCAGTGGCGAAGACGATGGCGTCTAATTCGTATTCTTTGCCATCGGATTTCAAGCCCTTGGTCGTGACCTTCTCAATCGGCGCTGTGCGAACGTCGACCAGGCTAACATTGTTGCGATTAAAGGTTTTGTAATAGTCGGTATCGACGCAGAGCCGTTTGGTGCCGAACGGATGATCCGTGGGGCACAGTAAGTCCGCGACTGCCGGATCTTTGACCTGTTCGCGGATCTTTTTGTGTACAAACTGCACAGCATAATCGTTCGCCTTGCGGTTTGTTATAAGGTCGGCGAAGCTTGCCAGCATATTGAAAGAGCCCTGTTGCCAGCGCTTCTCGAACACGGCCTCGCGCTCTTCGGCTGACACATCAAGCGCCGAGGTCTCCGAATTCTCAAAGATATCGCCGACGCGGGACGCACGCGCGCGGGCTCGCAGCTCCGGATAGTTAGCCTTCCAGGCATTTGTGGCCTCCGCATCAAGGGGTCCGTTCCAGGCGGGAACGCTGAAATTCGCAGTGCGTTGGAAGACCGTGAGGTGATCCGCCTCGGCAGCTATCACGGGAATGGATTGGATTGCTGAGGAGCCAGTCCCGACGATGCCGACACGCTTTCCAGAGAAGTTCACTCTTTCATGTGGCCAAAGCCCGGTATGGTAGGTATCGCCCTTAAAACATTCTAAACCCTCAAAATGTGGCAGGTTTGGTGTTGACAGGCAGCCTAGTGCCATGACGCAATATTTGGCGAAAATATTATCTCCGCCCTCCGTCTCGATCCGCCACTGATTGACCGCATCGTCAAACGCGGCACTGGTTACTCGTGTCTTAAAGCGCATGTCCCGCCGCAGGTCGAAACGTTCCACCACGTGGTCGATATAGTCGAGAATTTCTGTTTGCTGGGCGTAGCGTTCTTTCCAGGTCCAGTGGTGTTGCAATTCATCAGAAAATGAATAGGAGTAGGTCATGCTCTCGACATCACAACGTGCGCCAGGATAACGGTTCCAATACCAGGTTCCGCCGACATCCCCGCCTGCCTCGACGACGAGTGCTGACAGTCCCAGCTCGCGACATTTCTTGAGCATGTAGATGCCGGAAAATCCGGCGCCGACGATCAGTGTATCGACGGCAGTACTTGTCATTGCCCGGCCTCTACCCCGTGCCAAACGCTTGGCGTAGCGCTTTACAAGCTATTGCTTGGGCCTCAGTGGCAACATCCATGCGCCCGGTCGCCGTCCAAAAGCCGTGGATGTGGCCCTGAAAGTTCCGATAATCTGTCGGCACTCCGGCGGCCTTAAGTTTTTCGGCATAGGCTACGCCATCGTCATAAAGCGGATCGTGGCTTGCCGTCATCAGCATTACTGGTGGCAAGCCGCTCAAGTCGTCCGCGCGCAGCGGCGCTGCCGCAAGGTCTGACCTCTCGGCATCGTCGTTGAAATAGCAGTCAAAGAACCAGGCCATGGCTTCGGCGGTCAGCACATAGCCCTCACCGAAGCTCTCATAGGACGGTCGGTCCTCGCGCGTATCAGTAACCGGATAGACGAGAAGCTGAAAGATCAGCGGCGGACCGCCCTCACGGGTTGCTCTCTGAGCAGTAACTGCGGCAAGGCAGCCACCCGCGGAATCACCGCCCACTGCGATGCGGGCTGGGTCAGCGCCGATCTCTGTAGTGTTGGCGGCAACCCATTCGAGTGATGCCCAGGCTTCGTCGGTCGGCTTCGGAAATTTTTTTTCGGGCGCCTTGCAGTAGTTGACGCCGATGACGATGCAGCCTGCGCCTTCGCACAACGCACGGCAAACATTATCATGGGTATCAATGCTTAGTACGACGAAGCCCGAGCCGTGGAAATTGATATAGACCGGCAACGGTGTATTCAGATTTTCCTCCGCTGGCCAATAGATGCGGATT
>MDTE01131402.1_pt1 | contig 18847 bp, 18 predicted proteins | sample 811231 | NCBI WGS metagenome assembly MDTE01 (sample SAMN05326651, study PRJNA326480) | marine metagenome | isolation source: seawater | place: Indian Ocean: Red Sea | collected 2010 | reverse complement strand
TACGTACTCAAGCTGGAGTATATTGCAATGTAAGACCATATGGGCCAATTACTGTTGTAAGAAGCATGCCTTGCCTTCCCTATTCTCAAGACAAAACAAAATTTAATGTTAATGATGATGGACTTGTGCATTCAGAAATGAATACGCCTGGCATTCAAATGGCCTACGCAAATAGACTTTTTCTCAAAATGGTAAACGATACTGGTTATATAGGAAGAGTAGCAACAAAACCAACTCAAGCTATGGAAGATGGAATTAATGCAGGACTTCACTCTTGGTTATTAGAAGGGACAAAATTTGAAGTTGGCCGAAAATATGCTGTTGACCCATATGATGAACATAAAGAAAAAATAGATAAAATAATCAAACTACTTCCAGCAAACTTTAAAGAAGGTATGGAAAATTGGGGAGGTAGAATAGAGCAACATATTTCTGATACAAATTACGGATTATTAGTGTGGGATTTAATTGAAAAACAAAATACTATTGTCTTAGCTACTGATTTAGATGGAGATCGATTAACAGATTTATTAGCTGATATATCAGATCCTTTAAGATCATTCGGTGAAAAAGTCGCAAATTACTTAGGGCAAGAAATAAATACAAGAAAAATGTGGAATGATATGGGGTACACAACTGGTAATGGCAGAGATATGACATCAGTAATGCATCGTATGGACGGCCCTCCAATTCATGAACAAACTCTTGGTTCTGCAGACGCTATGCTTTTAAGACTACTCAATGGTGATGAATGGGTAGGTGGAACTAAACAACCATATGATCCAAGAATTCATTTTGTATTAATACGTGATGCTTATATTGATGCTAACCCAGAGAATTCGCAGTTACATAAATGGCTTGACGATGCTCTTAATAAATTTGATGAAATTTATAGCGGAGAACGTCCAGGATTTTTAGAAGGATATAAATCACTTAAAAAATCTATTAGCCCTTGGGGTTCATAATATTAAACAACTTATATTGATGATATATAATATCAGAAGTATAATTTAAGGTACCCATTTAAAACCACATTATATAAAGGGACGCTCAATGAATAAAAAGATAACAGTAATAGGGGCAGGAAATGTAGGTGCAACTACAGCTCAAAGATTATTTGAAAAAAACTACAATGAAATTGCCTTAATTGATATTGCCGAAGGAATGGCTGAAGGAAAAGCTCTAGATATATTACAATCTGGTCCTGTATTAGGATTAGATAATAATATTACTGGCTCTACTGATTATGTCATAACAAAAGATTCAGATATCATAATAATTACATCTGGAGTAGCTAGAAAACCCGGTATGTCTAGAGATGATTTACTAAAAATCAATATGAACATTGTAGCAGAAGTTACAGAGAAATCATTAAATCATTCTCCAAATGCCTTGCTCATAGTTGTAACGAATCCGTTAGATGCAATGGCAATGAAAGCGTATCAAGTAAGTGGTAAAAAAACAAATGAAGTATTTGGAATGGCAGGAGTATTAGATACTGCCAGATTTATAACTTTTATATCTCAAAGTGAAAACACTTCAGTAAATTCTATTTCTGCAAATGTTTTAGGAGGACACGGCGACACAATGGTCCCACTGTTAAATAATAGTTCAATAGGCGGAAAAAGTTTAAATGATTCAATTGAACCAGATAAACTTAAATCACTTGTACAAAGAACCAAAGATGGCGGGGCTGAGATTGTCAATTTACTTAAAACAGGCAGTGCTTTTTATGCACCTTCTGCATCAATAGTTAAAATGGTTGATGCAATATGCTCTGATTCTAAAACAATTTTGCCTACCACAGCTTATCTTAATGGTGAATATGGGATAAATGATCTATATTTTGGAGTACCAGCAAAATTAGGTAAAGATGGAATTGAAAAAATCATAGAATACGATTTAACTGATAATGAAAAAAATGATTTAATTCAATCTGCTAATGCAGTAAAAGAAACTGTTGATGCAATGGAAAAACTATCCTAGGAGTTTATTATGAATAAAAATCTTATGAAAAAAAAGCTTGCGAACGGTGAAGATGTTATAGGGCTATTTCAAAATATAATTAACCCAAATGTTACAGAAATAATGGGGTTATTAGGATTTGATTTTGTAATAATTGACGGAGAACATACAACATTTAATCCTAACCTAGCAGAAGAACATTTTAGGGCAGCAGAATTAAGAAATATTTCTACGGTAACCAGAATCGGACAAAATGATCAGCAAGTAATTCAAAAATTCTTAGATGCTGGTTCTCAAGGTGTCCTAATGCCATTAATAAACAATAAAATTGATGCATTATCAGTAGTAGATTCTGTAAAATATCCTCCTATCGGTAAAAGAGGGTTAGCAAGTGGAAGAGGCTCTGCATATGGTATACCGCAATCTGTAGGAGAACATGTTGATTCATCAAATAAAGAAACATTAGTAACAATACAGATAGAAACAACTGAAGCTATGGAAAAAGTAGAAGAAATTTCTTCAATAGAAGAAGTGGATGTTTTGTTTTTTGGCCCTTCAGATATATCTTCAGCATTTGGAATTCATGGACAAATAGACAATCCAAAAGTTAAAGAAACAATTACAAACTTAAGTAAAATTGCAATAGCAAATGGAAAATCTTGCGGAACAATTGCAAGAGATATGGAAGCTTTCAAATTTTATAAAAATGCTGGTTTTCAATGGTTTTGCTCAGGTGTTACCAACATGCTACAAGATGGGATGAAAAATTATCTCTCAAGTATGAAAAATTCTTAATTTAAGCTGGCACTTCTTTTAACTTTTTTGCATACCTAAAAGAAATAAGACTAATAATAATTAATATAAATCCAGTTATATTAATAGTCATTTGAGGACCAACAGAATTGTAAATTGAATTAAAATCATTAAGATTACTAGAAATAAAGTTACTTAAAAGTCCAATAATTAAATATCCTAGAGGCCCTGAGCCTATAGTAAATAACCAAGCACCCATTGCTTTGCCTCTATCTTTATTATCCACAGATCTTTGAGTAATAATCTGATATAAAGAATCACAACTTGATGCAAAAACATTAACAATTAAACTAAAAAATACAAAATAAATATAATTATTCTGAAATCCTAGTATAAATAAACTTATTCCAAATCCAAATATAACAAATAAAAGCCATAATCCTTTTCTTATATATGCTCCAAATAACACAATTGACAGTAAACCCATTATTCCTCCAATTTGCCTAAATGACATCATAAATCCCAAATCTTTACCGTCTCCTCCTAATACATCTTTAACGAAAACTGGAATTAAACTATTATGAGAAAAACCAAAAACCTCAGTTACGCAAGATAAAATCACTACAGTTAATAGTATTTTATTACTCTTTAAAATAAAAATTATTTCAGTTAATTTAGGTTTAGTTGTATCTTTAGGAGAGTATAAACTTGTTTTGGAATTTGAAATAAGAATTAAAGCTGAAATACATTGTAAAAAACCACTTAGTATAAATGGGAATCTATAATTTTTCATAACCAGTAGTCCCGAAAGCAATCCTCCAAACATTCCTCCTATTCTATCTGCTCCTTTAGTAATTGCTATTCCTTTAACAGAATACTTATAGCCTGTTAAATCATAGGAATATGCTTGCTGAGTTAACATTGTAGATGACCAAACAGAGCCACTAATAAAAATATAAAATAAAATTATGTAGTAGTTAATAAAATCTGATGTAATTAAAAAAGACATTATAAATAATGCTATTGACCCAATTAACATTAAAATAATTAACAACGTTCTCCTGCTCATCAGATCCGATATATATCCAATATAATTTGATACAATCAAAAAAGGTATAAATCTAACTGCAAAAGCTAAAGCAAGTAAAAATTCAGAATTTGTGCGTTCGTATACAATATAGCCGATACTTACATGTTCTTGCCAGGTCCCGGCTGCAAACAGAGATATAGCTAAACAAAGTCTTAAAAAGTCAGAGGATAAAAATCCAAATAAAGGCTGATCAGGTTTGTTAATACTAGTCAATGGTTAACCGTCTGCGTTAATCCTTGTCCAAACTTAGAAGATTGGTCTAAAACATTAAAATAGTTATATGTTTGTAAACTAATTTCAGAAATCAAATCAGATCCGTTATGCTCACCAATGCTTTGTTTATTTGAAGATAAACCATTTCCTCCATGAGAAGTCATAACTGTGAGAATATATTTTCTATTTGTAAGATATATTATCGCGGTCTCACATCTAACTCCTGGCATTCCTCCTGTTTTACCAGCTACTATAATATTTTCTGGTAATGGTTGAGAGATAGGAGTAGATTTATTTAAAGATAATATATTTAAAACTTTTTTAGCAACTTCAGGTTTAATAGCATTTGACGAATCCAACATCTCTAAAATCAAATTCATTTCTTTTACTGAAGAAAGATTTTCTCTTCCTTCTTTAATTGCAGTATAATCTTGCATTTTTCTATTTAGTCTCATTGATTTAAATTCATAATCTTCTAACATTTTATTCACTTCATCCTGCCCCGCAATATCAATACAAAGATTAGTAGCAGTATTATCAGATAAATTTATCATCAAGATTGCTAAATTTTCAACAGTTAGATTAATTGTGCCGTTCAATTTATGAATTACTCCACTTCCTCTAGATTTCATTTCTTCTGTTATTTCAATATTTTTTAATAAATTTAATTTAGAAGCCTCAGATGATTCAACCAATTTCAATAAAATAGGAATTTTAATACTAGATGCAGTAGGAAATATCAAATCATCATTGATTCCGAAATACCAACCTGAAGTTAAATCTTTTATAGATACTCCAGCCACACCATTAAAATTTTCTACATACTTATTTATAGATTTAACAAGTTTATCTAAATAAAAATTTTCATTATTATTTGATTTCATAACATTTCCAATGATTTATAATATTATTGCCTATAATATGAGAGAGTATAGAGTATATATGACAAAAATTGATGCTAAATTATTAAAAAACGGATTAGATTGGAAAGAATATCTTTCATCTATGACAGAAAATCAGGAAAATTTTTATAAACAAATTGAAAATGTTAAATCAAAAACAGATTTACACGATTCAATGAAAAAATTAGAATCAAAATTAGAAAATAAAAATTTGATTATATTAACTGAGGACTTTTGTCCTGATTCACTATTTAATATACCAATATTTATTATGATTTCTGGATTAATTTCAAATTTGTCATTAAAAATTTACAGAAGATCAGAAAATGAATATTTGAATATGATTTGCAATAATTTAGAATTGATGAAGATCCCTGCCGTTCTTATTACCGACAAAAACTTAGAAATTTTATATAAATGGGAAGAGAAACCTCAAAGAGCTTATAAAATACAATCAAATTTATTAATAAAAAACAAAGCAATTCATGAAAATAATAATGATTCAAATTTAACACTAAAAGACTTGATGATTAATTCATTAGAAAATGAATATACCAAGTCATTATGGAGTGAAACAATTTCAGAAATTGATAATATTTCAAAAATTAATTAGAAGCTTCTCTAACATTAGGTTCAACTACTAATCCTCTTCCAAGATCATACAAATCCCAAGGCTGAAAGCTTTCTACAAACTCACGAGCATGATCTAATGAATCAAGTCCTTTAATTGCCCTTCCAGGATCATATCCAAAAGTTTTTGCCCAAGCATCGAATCCATTCTTCGTTTCACGAACTCCTCCAATCTCTTCTCTATTTTCCCCATCGCTTAAAATAAGTTTAATTCCTTTTGTCCATTTTTCCCAAAACAGTTGCAAACAAATGCCTCACATTGAAAATATTTAGTAATTACTTATAATAATATAATCCTATCATGTAAATTTAAAGGTTATTTTATGTCGATTAAAGAAATTATCACTTATCCAATAAAAGATTTGCTAGATGCTTTAAGAAACAAAATTATTTCTGCTGAAGAGCTAACAAATATACATATCAAACAAATTAATTCTGTAAATCCCTCTCTAAACGCTGTTGTGCAGGATTCATTTGACTCAGCTATTAAAACTGCTAAATTTATGGACAATAATTTTAATGAAAATAATAAGAAACCTTTGTTTGGATTACCTTTTACACTTAAAGATTCAATAGATACTAAAAATATTATCAGCACATGGGGTACAGAAGGAAGAACTAATTTTATTCCTGAACAAAATGCAACTGTTGCTGAAAGACTCATAAATGCTGGGGGGATTTTGATGGGCAAAACAAATACACCTGAATTTACAATGGGTGGAGAAACTGACAATGTTCCATATGGGAGAACAAATAATCCTTATAATATAAAATTCACAACAGGAGGAAGCAGCGGAGGAGCTGCAGCTATTATCAGTGCTTGTGGTTCTGTATTTGACCTTGGAACAGATACAGGCGGAAGTATAAGAATGCCAGCGCATCATTGTGGAATTACAGGACTTAAACCAACATTTGGAAGAGTACCTAGAACAGGACATGCAATTTCTTTCGATGCGGGCCCTGGTGATTTGCTGACGTCTATAGGCCCATTAGCTAGATTTGTAGATGATTTAATTCCACTGACAAATATTATTTCAGGACCAGACAACGTTGATCCAACAGTTGTTATATCACCATTAAAAGACCCTAATTCAATTTCAACAAAGAATTTAAGAATAGGTTACTATCATTCTACCGAATCAATTTCTTCTGACGATGATACAAAAAAAGTTATTAACGATGTTTGTAAACATTTAGAACCATTTGTGAAATCAATAAATGAAGTTGATACTACTATTATAGAAAAAGGTGATTCTGTTGCAGGAAATATCGCCAATTATGATAAAAGAAATTATCTAAAACAACTTCTTGAAAGATCTAATACAAAAACACCACATAAATGGACAAAAGCCAGATTTGATATTGCTCAAGAATATAATAATAAAAGTGCGATAGATCTATCTGAATTAGTACAAGAAATCGCAATGTACCAAAGTGAAACGTTATCATATTTTGATAATTATGATGTATTAATTGCCCCTGTCCTTCATAAAGCAGGATTTAAACATGGGGAAATTATGGATACTGCAAATAAAGAATGGAATTATGTTACTAAAGGAACATTTTTACGTGCATACAATGTAACAGGGTGGCCTATATTAACTCTAAGATGCGGTTCAAACTCAGATGGGTACCCAATCGGATTGCAAATAATAACTGCTCCATGGAAAGATGAAATAGCATTAAAAGTTGGTCAAATTTTAGAAAAAGAACTTGGGGGATGGATTCCTCCAAAAGATATGTTTAACTAATATGAAATTATAAACGAATACCCAAACCCTCAATAAATTCAGTATTAGGAATTTTAGTTAATGAGTTTATATCCATTTTAATTTTTTGAGATCTGCTTCCACCGCCTAAAATGATGTAATCTAAATTTTCAATATTTTTATCTATATATATATTTATATCCGATGGTAAAGCTATTGGAGTTACACCTCCAATTATCATCCCGGTTAATTCTACTGTTTGTTCTGCAGTAGCAAAAGAAAGTCTTCTAACACCCATTAATTTTCTAACAGTTTTATTTACATCTAATTTATATTCAGCTGTTACAAGGCACGCGCTATAAATTATAGGCTCTTTTTTAGAAGCAATTATTATTGTATTACCTGAATTTGATTTAGGTACATTATAATAATTGCAAAAATCTTCCGTATCAGCTAATTCAGGATCGCATGGCATTATTTCATAATTAACCTTAATATCATTTAAAAAATTTTCAATTTTAGCTTCAATCACAATATATCAAATTAGAATTAAAATAATTAATTTAAGGACTTTCAAAATTTTGAGAATCTATTGATTCCATATCTTTGTTAGTAATAGCTTTTTTATTAAAAGATTCAGGAGCAATAATTCCGCCTGATAAAACCATTGACATTGCATCCTGCACAGATAAATCAGTATCATTAACCTCACTATAAGGTACCATAACGACAAAACCAGAATTTGGAGTTGGAGCTGTTGGAATATAAATAGTTGCCATTTTCTGAGATTTTGAAACTTGTATTATCGAAGTTAAAAACCCAAGGCACCACATACCTTTCCTTGGATGTTCTATCATTACCACACGTTTAAATCCAGTTGATTCATTATCTTTATTGCCTGCTAATGATTCAATGAGTCTTCGTGCAGATGAATATAAAGATCCTACTACAGGCATTCTCATTACAAAATTTTGTATAGCATCTCCTACTCTTTGTCCAAAATATCTTGTGCTGAGTAATCCGACTACATAAACAACAAATAATAAAACTAATGCTCCTAATCCATATATCCTTTTACCGCCAAAAAATAAAGAGATATAGGGAGCTAAGACGCCATCTATAATATCAACTAAAAATTTAGCAAACATATAAGTTAAAACAAATGGAATCATAATTAAAAATCCGGCTAATATCATTTTAGATATATGCTGATAGGTTATATTACCTGCAAAAACCCAATTGGATTTACGACCAAATGGCAATACAGTGTTTAATGTGGATGCAATAAAAAGTGTATATATATTTATCAATAATCGCTTTATATTAGAAAACCAACTTTTAATCATTATTAATTCCCATTGTAGATGTATTAGTTAATCCCATAGATATATTCCAAATTTTATCCTGTAAAGCTATATCATATGAATAATCTGAAGATTTCACAATATCTCCTTCTGAAAAAAATATCCCTGACAATTGGTCTCGATGACATTTATTTATGACCTCAAAAAGTTCTTTTGCGCTTTTGTTTGCATTTCTTCCGACTAATTTTAAACCCCAATTTAAAAAAGATAGCCATCCATTATTAGACAATAAATTGGTAGCCACAACTCCGGGATGAGCTGCATTAACTAAGATCCCATCTTCTTTATAATCTTTTGACAATTTATATGTTAAACATAAATTTGCTAATTTAGTTTCACTATATCTTTGCATTTTAGAAAGCTTATATATTTGGGCAGGATCATAATTCTCAAGATTCCCTTTACCTCTATAATGTGCGGAAGAATTAATATTTAATATCAAAGGATGTTCTTCAAAAGAGTTATTTTTATGTAATTGAGTAGAAATTAAAAATGGTGCAATATGATTAACAGCAAAAGACAGTTCAATACCCTGTTTAGAAATCTGATTTTTAAGCGGGAAAATACCTGCATTATTCACTAAATTTTTAATCTTAATTGATTTACTACTTATATAATTTGTTAATTTTATTATTTCTATTTGATCAGACAAATCACAAAGTGCATAAGAAATTCTTAATGAGGGATAAAGTAAAATTAAATCTTTAACAATTTTCTCTGCTCTAGTTTCATTTCTTGCAGTGAAAAGAATATTGTGATTATCTTTAGCAAGATAATCTAACATTTCAAAACCAATTCCAGAAGTTGCTCCAGTAATTAAAGTAATGCTTTGACCTGATAAAACAACAATATTGTCTGATAATTTCATATTTGGATTAATCCTTGTTTAATCATAAAACTTTAGACTATAATTTATTAACAATTTTTATAGTCAAATTATAAGAGATAAATAAATTATGGCATATACAAATAATTCAATGTTAATTGAAGCATCAGAACTTTTCGAAAAATTGGAATCAAAAAATACAATCATTATCGACTGTGATGTTAGTGATGTTTTTCAAAGAGCACATATTAAAAATGCCAAAACTTTACCTACTCATCATTATATAAAACAAGAAGGGTTTAAAAATGACCCTAAAAAATATCCTCATATAATGGAAAAAAATAATTTTCATGAATTAATAACAAATTTAAATATAAATCAAAATTCAGAAATAGTCGCATATGACAATTCTGCAAGCCTTTACGCTGCAAGATTTTGGTGGTGCCTTAATTATTATGGAATCAAAAATATAAAAGTTTTAAATGGTGGATGGAAAAAATGGATCTCTGAAAACTATCCAATAGAATCTGGGTTTAATTACCCATTTTCATCAAAAAATGATAATTCAAACGCTAAAAAAACAGACATAAAAGTAAGTGAAAATGATTCATATATTTGTAACATTAGTGATATGAAAGAATCATCTAACACAATATTGTTTGACACAAGAAGTGAAGGTGAATTTAAAGGCACTAATTCAAGGGGCAATATGAGATCTGGACACATGCCTGGATCTGTGCATATTGAATGGTTAGAATTTATGACTGATGATCATAACTTCAAATCTGAAACGGAAATAAAAAGTATATTAGATACAAAAAATATAACTCCTGAAAAAGAAATAAAAACTTACTGACAAGGCGGTATTCGTGCGGCGCACGTATTTTTCGTTCTAAAATTATTAGGCTACCCTTATGTTAGTGTATATGATGCTTCTATGGCAGAATATGCTAATAGAAATGATACAGAGTTAGTGCTTTAATTAATTACAATTTACTATTTTTCAAATCTTCTTACTATTAACAAAAGAGAAGGTACTATTAGTACTGATGCAAACATGGCAAAAGTAATCATAAATGCTGATAATATTCCATAAGTTGCAAATAAAGGCATTGGTGCAAAAGATAAAATAACAAATCCTGAAATACTAGATGCCCCGGCTCCAAGTAAGGCTAATCCTGTACCTCTCATTGATACTTTAATTGCGTCTTTTTCATTTTGTTGTAATTTTAATTCTTGTTTAAATCTTTCTGTCATATGAATAGAAAAATCTAATCCAACACCAATTGAAACTGCTCCAATTGTAGCAGTCACAAAATTTAATCCAAATCCAAATGCATACATTATGGCATATAGCCATACAACAATTAATAATAAAGGGAAAACAGTAACTAATGAATAAAATATACTTCTGGTGACTACTAAAAGTAAAATTAAAGCACCAATAGCAGCAACAGGAATTGATCTCCTTAATGAATCAGTAGCTGCAGAAGTTTGAGATTCCCTGATAAAAGGAGAACCCGTAATACCATAATCAAACAAAATCTCATTTTCAATATTCGTGAAAACATCTATATCTTCATTCAATTGTTCATATGCTGCAATTATGGTTTCAAAATTACCAGTCCCTGGAATTCCAACTTGTTGTCTCATAAAATATACATTGCTTTGTTCATCAAATCTCAAAAAAGTTTGTATAGAGGTAGGAGAAATTAAAAATTCTTCTTCATTTATTGGGACACCTATGAGCGGAGCTAATCTGAAAAAGGATTCTAATTGTTTAGAATTATCAAATATAAAATCATTATCTAAATCACTTATTTTTTCTTTTGTACCTAGTTCATGAGAAGAATAAGCATTTAAAGCAAAATTATTTGCAAGAATAGCTTTCATGACATCAAATATTGTTAAATCATAAAATTGAATTGAGCCATCAGCGCGTTTGCCTACATATTTATTTTGATCTAATTTACTAATAAATTCATTCAATTTATTTACAAATTTTTTTGAATCAAGGTTACCTTCAAAGTATATCTCAGCAGGTTCTCCTGCTGATTCAGTAAAATATTCATCAAGTTTATCTAAACCTATAACGAATTTTGAGTTGGGATCGAAAAAATCTTTCGTATCAAATGTTGGTTCTAATTTCAAAGCATAGTACCCGGCAAAAATTGTTATTAATATGGTCGAAAGAATAACAGAATATTTAAAATTAGTTACATTAGATAAAAATGCAACGATATCGATATTTGAAAATATATTATTTTTATTTCGAGTAGATTTAGGTGATTTAGTGGGTAAAATCCTTATTTTCCCAAATAATTTAAGCAAAACCAAAGGTGATATTAAAAATAGTAAAAGATATCCTAATAAGACAAGTCCTCCATAACCAGGATCTATTGCTACAGTTAAAATTACAGAGGTTGCCGCCATGCTTGCAGCAAATACTCCAAATAATATTTTTAAATGTAAATTAATATCTGAATTATTTTGGTTGGATTTTATTAACACTTGATCTACTTTCATATAAGCAATTGGTGCCATTATTCCAAGGAGTAAAAATGATGAAACAGTTGCTATTGCTGCTGCAAATCCAAAATGCATTAAAGCTTCAATCCCTGTTACAGAATTAGATAAAAAAGCTAAACTGTCACTTAAAACTGCTAATATTAATGCACCTGAAACAGCTGCTAAACCTACAGATAAAGCTTTCTGAGCATTGTCACCAAATTCTTCTTTGGTTTCCTGATATCTTCTAATAGCATGAATTGCAAAATCTACTCCTAAAGAAACCATTGATATAGGTACGATAAAATCAGTTATCAATCCACCTTTAAGTCCTAAAACTGAACTCATACCCTTAAGCCAAAGTATTAAAGCAGATATTCCAAAACCAATTATGGCAACAGTAAAATAGGATCTTAAACTAAATCCGGCTACCATTATTGCTGCCATTACTGTGAGTGCCAAATATGTTCCTGATGCAGCTCCCTGCTCCTCAGAGTATAAATTAACATCAACAGCAATTGGCCAAAGATTATAATTATCTTCCTCACCTGCCAATACTTTGACAATTTCACGACCCACTCTTTCTTTATCTATAGTCACAGAATCTCCACCTAACCCATAATCCACATCTCCGCCACCTAATTTCTCATTATCCAAAAGAACAGTAATCAATAAAGCTTTAGAAGACCACTCTTTATATTTCCCGTATTCATTTTCCACCTCTTTAAATGTCGTATACTTTGTATCTCTGGGTAATACTTCTAATATAGAATTTGAATCTGAATATTCTATCAATTGCGATATTGCAAATTTTAATTGATTGAAATCTGCAGTTCTGACTCCTTCGGGGATCTGCATTTGTTGTTTAAGAAAATTATCAGTTAAATTTACAACACTTGTGAATCCTAATATTTCTTCTCCAGAAGATAAATCAAAATATTTAAATAATAATTTTTTTTGATCTAATCCGCCATTAAAAGCCAATTGCCCAGAACTATCTAATTTAATTAATTTTTCTTGATTTTCTAATATTTCTTTGAATGTATCAGGAAGTAATAAATCATTATTTTTAGATTCAATAATAACACTGGTAAAATGCACAGGAGATTGGAAATTACGATTAACTTTTTCACTTAGATCGAAAATTTTCCCACCTGTATCAAAACTAACTTCATCAATAGTATTATCCTCAGATGAAACGTAAGAAAACATACCTGTTAAAATTATTATGGTAGCAATTATTGAAAGAGGTCTTTTAGATAAGAATCTAGTTAACTTGTTATCCATTTAAACTACTATTTGAATTGGCGACTTGTATATTATTATAAACGAATTAAATTTTTAGCTTTTTAAATAATCAAATAGAATTTTCAATCATGCCTTTGATTTGATCTGTATTATCAAAATATTTAATATAAAAATATTTTGATAATTTTGGGTTGTAAATATTTTTCCTTACAAATTCCAATTCATAACCACAATTTTCATAAAATTTTGGAGCTTGGAATGCACTTGTAACCAAATTTATATTATTATATCCAGAATCTTTATATTTATTTTCTAAATATAATAATATCTTCCGTCCATATCCTTTTTTCCTATGATTTTTATCTATCCAAAGATTATCAACATATATTTCTGCAAACACTGTATAACCTGAAAGAACACCAATAACTTCTTTATCTAATGTGGCAATTATATTGAATTTTTCATATTCATCATAAATTCCGTGGGATTTTTCATATTCATAAAATCCTTCATTAACTTTATTCTCAATTAATTTATCTAAATCTTTGTTTGTGAATTCCAGATTAATCATTTTATTTACTTTTTTAATTTTTTATATACATCAGGGATAGCTGTGTCTAATCGATCAAAACCTCTCCAATGTCCATATTCAGATTCTAATAAATTTGTCACTTTTATTGTTGTCTCATTTTCAGTTTGCTTATCATTAATACAATTTTTAATTTCTTTTACAAATTTATGTAAAAAATCACGAGCATTAACTAAATCATTATAATTACCTATCGGGCCATGCCCTGCAACAAATTTATCAACTGACAAATTAATTAATTTGTCATCTGTATCGGGCCATTCATCTGGATAACTGTCTCCAAAAAAAGGCATCCCTTCATTTTGAGCAACATCTCCGGTAAATAAAATGTTTGATTCAGGTAAATGAATGAATATATCTCCACTTGTATGTGCTTTACCTAAATATCTTAATATAATTTCGCGACCACCAAAATATAATCTCATTGTTTTTTCAAACGTTTGATTTGGAGGAGTAATTTGTACTAATTTAGCTTCTTCAGACCATGAATCTCCCGAATTAACTATTTTTTCTCTCCATTGTTTATTCCATTCAATATCAGTCATTTCGTTATAACAATTTTCATGCCCTATTATTATTGCATCAGGGAATTCTTCGTTACCCCATGCATGATCCCAGTGTGCATGTGTATCTATAACAAATTTAATTTTTTTATCTGTAATATGTTTTATATCTTGTATAAGATCTCGGGCAAAAGATGGAACTCTAAGAGAGTCAATTACCATCACGGAATCATCTCCAATAATTATACCTGCATTAGTTAATCCATCATGTAATCTTGCATAAACTCCATTTTCTAATTCAATTATTTCTGTACCATCTGTCTTTGACATAATTTAGCTCCGTGAAAATTCAATATATAATTATAACCACTAATCTAAATATTAAGTAATAAAAAGTTTAAAAGGTTAAATCAATTTTTAATAATAATAAATTTATAATAAAAATTATTACTGAAATTAAAAACTTAATTAAAATTATTTCATCAATTTTTCTAGGAGTCTTTATATTTTGTATATTATTACTTATACTTGCAGCGATAGTAACTTTAAATTAATCTATGCTTCGATTTTTATATCTCTGGCCAAAGCCAAGCTGCTCCCCTAACTCCACTTGAGTCCCCATGTTTTGCTTGAAGTATAGGAGTATCAACTTCTTCTCCAGTTGAGATAATATATTTATTCCAACAATTCTTAACATTAATATATAGCCTTTCAATATTTGAAACTCCACCTCCCAAAACTATAACTTCAGGATCTAGGATATTAACAATCATAGCCAATCCTCTTGCCAATCTGTTTTCATACAATTCTATTGCATGAATAGCATCCTGATCATTATTAAGTAGTTTTTCAGAGATTTCATTAGCTGACACTTTATAACCTGTAATTTCACAAAAAGTATTTTCCAATCCTGACCCGGACAAATATGTCTCTATACATCCTTGTAATCCACAATAACAATCAGGACCTGGAAATTCATTCGCATTAGGCCAAGGTAAAGGATTATGCCCCCATTCTCCTGATATCAAATTTGCACCTGAAAATATTTTCCCATCAATTATTAAACCTCCACCAACACCAGTACCTAAAATTACAGCAAACAAACTTTTATATTCTTCTCCTGCGCCATCAATATATTCTGAAAGTGCTAGGCAATTAGCATCATTGGCCAATCTTACTGGGCGGCCTAATATTAATTCTAAATCTTTGTCTAATGATTGACCTATTAGAACCGTAGAATTAGCGTTTTTAACTAAATTTGTTTGTTTAGAAATAGTGCCAGGGATGCCTATTCCTACAGTCCCGAACAATCCTGTTACTGATTCAGATTTTTGAATCAAATTTTTAATAGAGTTTAATATGCCATTATAATCATTCTTGGGTGTGGTAATTCTTTCCCTGAATATCTCATTACCAGCATAATCAATAAGAATACATTCAATTTTAGTACCTCCAAGATCAATCCCAATTCTGCAATTAATATTTTTCATAAGTTTCTATATTAAACTAGTTTCATTCTATTCTTAAATTCAATTTGAACTTTATTATAAATACTTTTATCTTCCATCAATAATAATGCAGTAGAAGCCATTGCTTTTGTTACGCAAATAGAATTTTTATGAGCAAGATCACTTATGGAAGCTTTTTCCATATCTGGAGAATGTCCTGTTACAGGGGTTTCTGAAACAGCAAAATTAAATGCATAAGATGGCATAACATGGCTAACATTGCCAAAATCTGTTCCACCTCCACTCCCATATTTATTTGGTGGCTGTGGATCAATCACTATATCCATTTCGTTAATCATTTTTTTCCCAATTCCTGCAATAGTGGTATTTGGAATTACATCTTTATAACCAATGTCTGTTGTGATAATTTTTAATTCAGTTCCTGTCATTAAAGCCGCTCCCTGAGCAATATTATTAATTTTTATTTTCAAATCATCAAGATATGAGGTGCTTTTCGATCTTATAAGAAAATCGGCAGCACAAAAATCAGGGACTATATTAGGAGCTTTACCTCCTTCTGTTATTATTCCATGTATTCTTACATCGTCAGGAACATGTTGTCTAATTGAATCTATTCCACTAAATAAATTAATAACTGCATTTAAAGCATTTAATCCTTTTTCAGGACTAGATGCGGCATGAGAAGATTTTCCATGAAATTCATAAATAATTGGGTATTCAGCAAGACTCATTCCTTCACCCATAGGAATATTATCCCAAAAAATAGTTTCATGTGATGAGCCATGAGAAGACAAAGATATATCAATATTTTCAAATACTTTCTTTTCAAGAAGAGTAATTTTCCCTCCATCAGCTTCTTCTGCTGGTGTTCCTATCAGTATAACTTCTCCAGGAAAATTTCCATTTAAAGATAAAAAGCTTAAAAACGCTCCCACATTAGTTATAGCAATAAGATTATGACCACATGCATGCCCTATGTCAGGCAAAGCATCATATTCTGCGAGAAAAGCAACAACCGGGCCATCAGTATTACCTTTAATTGAAGCCGTGAAAGCAGTAGGAACATCTTTAATAATATTTGCCTGCACATTATATTTATTTAATAATTTTAAAATATTTTCAACTGCCAGAAATTCTTCCCATTTTATTTCTGGATTGCTATGAATATCGTGACTTAATTTTAATAAATCATCTTTTATTTGTTCTATTTGTTTATAAATATTATGTATTTTATTATCCATGTCAATTCACAGTTTACTTGGGGTACAAGTGGTACAAATACTCTGTCCGCATGGGGTTCCATCAAAATAATATAATTTTGCAAGTTCATCTATATCCTCTTGAGTAAAATCAGAAATAAGTTCTTTAAAACGGATTGATTTTATTTCTTCAATCTCATTCCCTATTTCTCTTAAATATTTTTCGACTTTAACTTTTTTAACATTCACTAAATCAACTGATTTTATAAATTTGTTTCGTCCTGTTTCATCCATTTCATCCCATAATAATCTGTTATGTTCCAACTGATACTTTGCTCTTATAATCTGCTGTTCTGAAGTAATACATTTTTTGCCACAATAATTACAATATTTGGAATTTTCTTGAATTTCTTTTTTGCAATAAAAACAAGCCATAATTATTCTCCTCAAATAAATATATAGTACGAAGATTTAATATTAAAAAGTCTAAGCTATATTATTTATTGTTTCAATAAGTATAATAAATTAAGTATATTTTAATAAATTAAAGCAATTAATATGCTGAGGTAATTTATGACGAATGATTTCAAATCATTATTTATGCTAGATCCAGAAGTAACTTACTTCAATCATGGAGCATATGGGGGATGTCCGGAAAATATATTCAATGCAATGATCGAATGGCAAAAGACATTGGAAAAAAATCCAAGTAAATATATGGACGAATTATATGACAATCTTGAAAGTTCCAGATATGCACTATCAAATTATATAAATTGCAATAAAGACGATATTGTATTTTTCAACAACCCTACCACAGCTATGAATACCATTGTGAAAAGTCTAAATTTAAATCCTGGAGATGAAATTTTATCTACGAATCATGAATATGGCGCAATGAATGTAACATGGAATTACATTTGTGAAAAAACAGGAGCAAAATTTATACGTACTGAAATCCCTACTCCTTATGAATCTAAAGAAAAATTTGTACAGGAAATAGAAAAAAACATTACATTAAAAACTAAAATGATTTTTATCAGCCATATTACAAGTTCAACTGCTTTGATATTCCCTGTAAAAGAAATATGCGAACTAGCTAAATCTCACAATATACTTTCGTTTATAGATGGCGCTCATGCTCCTGCTCAAATCCCACTAAATATAAATGAGATTGATCCTGATTTTTATGCTGGAGCATGCCATAAATGGATGTGTTCACCTAAAGGGGTTGCTTTTTTATACACAAAAAAATATTTACAAGATGGTATAGATCCCTTAATAATCAGCCATGGATTTGGTAAAACTCCAAAAGGAAGCAAACTCTATTCAGGGTCAAATTATTTAAATTACCATCAATGGCAAGGAACAAGAGATTTTTCCAATGTTTTAACTGTTCCAAAATTAATACAATTTTTAAATGACAATGACTGGGTCAATGTTGCAAATAATTGTCATAATTTAGCATTATACGCAAGAAATGAAATTTCAAATTTACTTGATACGCAACCTATATCAAATGACGAATATATAGGACAAATGACAAGCATCCCAATAGACACTGATAATCCTGAAAAATTAAAAGCAGAATTATCAGAAAATTACAAAATTGAAGTTCCTATCACTTCGTGGAATAATAAACATTTAATCAGAATATCAATACAGGCATACAACACAAAGGAAGATGTACATAAATTAATAGATGCTCTTCATGAAATAAGGTCAGATTAATATGAATCAAACTATAGCATTAAAAGATGGATTAATAATCAATGGAACAGGAAGTCCAGGGTTTTATGGCTCTGTGTTAATTAAAGACAATAAAATATCAGTTATCAGGCAAAGCTCAGAATCTATACAGGCGGATGTGGAAATAGAC
>MDTE01092507.1_pt1 | contig 18848 bp, 12 predicted proteins | sample 811231 | NCBI WGS metagenome assembly MDTE01 (sample SAMN05326651, study PRJNA326480) | marine metagenome | isolation source: seawater | place: Indian Ocean: Red Sea | collected 2010 | reverse complement strand
GTGGGCGACGAGGCGCCCCTCGGCGGTCAAGAGCGCACAGGAATGATCGTGCCCTTCGCTGATGGTCGGCGCATAGGCGAGGCGGGCGATCATCTCGCTGCCCTCGTCGCACATGGCGCCGAGTGCGTTGCGCAGCACTTCGAAGGTGATCGGGTTCAACTGCATAGCCCTATCCTACTCTGCAAATGAGGTTTCGTCGCGCATCCACTTCGACGCTGGCACCGGGGATGACCAGCGTTGTGCTGTCGAGCTGCTCGATTACCGCCGGCCCGGCGATGTTGCTCCCGGCGGGGAGCGTGTCGCGCTGATAGACGTCCGTCTCGGTCCAGCCGGCGGGTTCAAAATAGACCTCGCGAGTGCCGCTCGGCTTGGCTTCGCCATTGGACGCACTGGAAAAGACCGGTGCCGCCGGCGCGCTTTGCGCCCCTTCGGCGCTGACCCGAGCGTTGACCAGCTCCAGGTTGGCAAGGTCCGCCGGTAGGGTGTAGCCATATTCTTCCGTGTGCTTGTCATGGAAGGAATCGAAGATTGCGCGGATATCCGCTTCCGAGAGCTTGTCCGTGCCGGCATCCAGGGTGAGGCCGCCGGAGACCTGGCCATAATAGCGCACATCAAGCTCGCGCCGAAGCAAGATTCGGTCGTCGGGCACGCCCTCCTCGGCAAGGCGGGAGCGCGCTTTGGCTTCGAGGTCGGCGAAGGCGTCGTTGATCTCGGCCACGTCGAAGCGCGAATCGGTGGCGAAGATCGATTGCACGAAATCATGCCTCACATCGACCGACAGCACGCCGAGCTCCGAGCCCAGCCCCGGCACATAGGGAATGACGACTTCTGGAATGCTGAGCTCCTTGGCGAGCTCGAGGGCGTGGAGCGGCCCGGCACCGCCGAAGGCCGCGAGCGCGAACTCGCGCGGGTCGTGGCCGCGCCGCACCGTCATCAGGCGGATCGCGCCGGCCATATTGGCGCGCATGATACTGAGAATGCCCGCCGCCGCCTCGTCGCGCGAGCAGCCGAGCGGGCCGGCGACCTGGTCCATGGCGGTTTGCGCCAGGTCGAGGCCGAGAGCGACTCGCCCAGCGAGTTTGGTGTCGGCGCCGAGCCGGCCGAGCAAGAGATTGGCGTCGGTCACCGTCGGCGCCTCGCCGCCCTGGCGGTAACAGGCCGGTCCGGGCCGGGCACCGGCGCTTTCGGGCCCGACCTTAAGCACGCCACCGGCATCGACCCGTGCGATCGAGCCGCCGCCGGCGCCGATGGTGGCGACATCGACCGACGGAAAATTAATCGTGATGTTAAAATTGATGTTCCATTCGGCGCGGATCAACGGCCGGCTGTCGCGCGCCAGCGAGACATCGGCGCTGGTGCCGCCGACATCCAAATTGATTACGTTCGGCCGGTCGGTCGCGCGCCCGAGATTGGCGCCGGCCATGACCCCGGCGGCCGGGCCGGATTGGCAGATGCGCGCCGGAATTTCGCGCGCTGCCTCGACCGACATGACGCCGCCGCCGGAATGGGTGATTAGCATCGGCCCATCGTAGCCGAAAGCCTGCAGCCGTTTGGAGAGAGCCGAGAGATAACGGTCGAGCACCGGGCCGAGATAGGCGTTCACTACCGTCGTGCTGGTGCGCTCGAACTCGCGGATCTCGGGCAGAATATCGGACGAGATGCTGACATAGGCGCCGGGCACTTCTTCGCTCAGAATGTCGCGCGCTCGGCGCTCGTGCTCGCCATTGATATAGCTATGGAGAAAATTAATGGCGACCGCCTCGGCGCCCTGGTCGCGCAGCTTGGCGCCAATCGCACGCAGACCTGCTTCGTCGAGATCGTCGATCACCTCGCCTTCATAGGTGGTGCGTTGGCGCACGGTATGGGTATCGCGCCGCGCCACGAGCGCTGGTGCCGGGTCCCAATCAGAATCATAGAGTGTCGGCCGGGCGGCCCGCGCCGCGTGCAGCACGTCGGTGAAGCCAGCGGTGGTGACCAACGCGGTACGCGCGCCGGTGCGCATGATGATGGTGTTGGTGGCGATGGTGGTGCCGATCTTGATCAGCTTGATATCCGCCGGTTTGATATCGAGGGCGGTGATGCCATTGATCATGCCGTCGATGAAATCGGGCGGCGTCGAGGAGGATTTGGCGACATTCGCTTCGCCGGTCTCTTCGTCAAAACAGATCACATCGGTAAAGGTGCCGCCCACATCCACGGCCAAGACATAACGTGGCATATCAATCGGTCTTTCTCTGGTTGATCATGGCAAGAATATCGGACGGGCTGAGCGGCACCGCATTGCATTTGATCCCGAGCGGGCGAAGTGCGTCTTCCACCGCAGCGGCGCAGACGGCGGGCGCCGCAATTGCGCCGCCTTCGCCAACTCCTTTGACACCGAGCGGATTGCGGCTCGACGGGCGGTCGAGATGGTGGATTTCGATATCTGGAATCTCCATGGCACTTGGTATCAGATAGTCCATGAAGGTCGTGGTCAATAACTGTCCGTCCGCGTCATAGACCAGCTTTTCATAGAGACCGCCGCCGATCCCCTGCGCCACGCCGCCGCGCACCTGTCCTTCGACGATGGTCGGGTTGATCATATTGCCGCAATCATGGACGACGACATATTTGCGGATGGTGGGGGTGCCGGTCTCAATATCGATATCGATGATCGCGCCATGCACCCCATTGGCATATTCCGCGCCTTCGGGGCGGTGATATTCGATGGCGCGCAGGCCCGGCTCGACGCCGGGCTCCAACGTGAAAATCGGGTTGGCCTGGGCGGCAAGCTCTGCCAGGCCGACCGCATGGCCCGGCACGCCTTTTATCTGAACCGACCCCGCGACCAGCTCCAAATCCTCTATCGCAGTCTCAAGATGCACCGCAGCGAGCTCGAGCGCCCGCTCCCGCACCTTGGTTGCGGCTTTGACAGCGGCCGTACCGCCAATTACCGCCGAGCGGCTGGCCAGCGTGCCGACACCCCAGGCGAAGGCATCCGTCCGTCCGCTTTCAACTACCACTTGGTCGAGATTCGTGTCGAATGCCTCGGCGATGATCTGGGCGAGAGAGGTGTGATGACCCTGCCCCTGCGCCGAATAGCCGGTGGCAACATGGATAAAGCCGGTCGGCTCGATGCGGACCTCGACGCCCTCATAGGGCGCGATGCCCGTGCCCTCTACATAGAAGGCGACGGCGACGCCGCGATGAATTCCTTCTCGGCGTAGCCCGTCCTGCGCCGCACGCACACTGTCATAGTCGATCGCCTTTAGGACCATATCGAGCTCAGCCGGATAGTCGCAGTCCTGATGGATCAGCTTGGCGCCGTTTTGAAACACCGTGCCGCCGTCATAGGGACATTCTGCCGGTGTCACTATGTTCAGCCGGCGCAGCGCCGCCGGGTCGATATCGAGCTTGTGCGCCAGACGGTTCATCATGGTCTCCATGACGAAGGCGCCGTGCGGCTGGCCGGCGCCACGATAGGGCCCGACGGTCGTGGTATTGGTATAGACCGCGTTATATTCGAGGCGGAGACTGGGAATTTTATAGGGCCCCGGCATGATGCCCTGACAGCAGATCGCGTTGATCGGGCCGTAGGGGCAATAGGCGCCGCTATCAAAATAGAATCTGTCGTCGAGGCCCAATAGGCGACCATCCTTGTCCGCTGCGAGCGCCACTTCGTGGACCATCAGCCGCTCGTGATTGGAGCCGAGAAAATGCTCCTGGCGATCCTCGATCCATTTGACCGGCCGGCCGAGGAGGCGCGCGGCGAAGGGCACAAGTAGCTCCTCGGCATAAAGCAACATCAGCTTGACGCCGAAACCGCCGCCTACTTCCGGCGAGATCACCGTGATGCGGCCTTCCGCCATGGCGAGCTTCTCGGCCAGCACGCCGCGTGTGCCGACCGGCATTTGGGTCGAGTCCCAAACCGTCAGGTGGCTCGTGCTGGAGTTGTATTCGGCGACGACGCCGCGAGTTTCCATAGGTTGCGCCGCGCCGCGCTCGGGCCGCAGCACTTCGCGGATAACGACATCGGCCTCTTCGAAGGCACGCGTCACATCGCCGGTTTGGTTTACCGTGCGGCAGGCGATGTTGGAGTCTGTATCGTCATGCACCAGCGGCGCGCCATCGGCGGCGGCGGCCATTACATCCACCGCCGCCGTGCGCGCTTCATAGCGCACGTCAATCAGCGCCAAAGCGTCCTCGCAGAGATACCGCGTCTCGCCGATGACGAAGGCCACTGGCTCACCCACAAATCGCACCTGATCCACCGCCAGGGCGCGGTGTGTGCGGGGGTAGACGAAACCCGGATCGTCATTGAGCAGCGGCATCGTATCATTGGCTGCGCCGAGATCGGCATGGGTCAGCACCGCATGAATGCCCGGCAGGGCGAGCGCAGTGCTTGCATCGATCGACAGAATTCGGGCGCTGGCATGGGGACTCCTCAATACCGCGCCTTGCAGCATATCCGGCAGTTCGATATCGTCGACAAACACCGCCTGCCCAGTCAGCAGATTAGCATCCTCGCGCCGTTTGATGCGCTCGCCGACGAACCGGGTCGCCATGGCGTTAGGCTTCCGTGCAGGTAGCTAAAGCATGGTACAAAACTGGCCGAGGAATCATAAGAGGATACTTTCTTGACGCGTTCGGAAGAATTTAGGCGCATAGCCTAGGCCAAGAAAACGGCGCGGGGCAAGGCGGGTTTGCCGGAGAAATTGCGCAAAAATTGATTCGGAATTGGGCCTCCATTGGAGCATGCATTATATGGCACAGCATATGGCGCAGCCGGAAGCGCAATTGGCGGATGCTATCACCGCTTATCAACAGGGCAATCGCGGCGAGACTCTGCGAGTGTGCCGCGCCATCTTGGCGCACGCGCCGGACGATGCGGCCGCGCATTATGTGATGGGAGTCGCCCAGGCCGATGCGGACGAGCTTCATGAAGCGCTCCGGGCGCTCGAGCGCGCCGTGGCCCTGTCGCCGGACCGGGCGAGTTTTCACATCACCCTCGGCAATCTCTATTTGCGCCTCGAGCGGGATGCCGCCGCCGCCGGCGCCTTCCGCAAGGCTCTCGCCATCGCGCCGAAATCGGCGCCGGCCCATGCCAATCTGGCGACCACTCTCAAACGCCAGGGGCGTCTCGAGGAAGCGGTCGTCGAGTTCCGCGCCGCGCTTCGCCTGTTGCGCAGCCCGCAGACTCCCGGAGGAGCGGTGACCGACCCCTCGCAGCAGGAGACGTTTCGATTCGCTTCGCGCGCCAAGCTCGCCCACGACATCGAGCAATATGAATATCTCTTGGCGCGGGACGCGTTACCGCCGGCATTTGAAGATGAGGTCGCGCGGCACCGGGAGGTGCTGGCGGAGTTGGAGCGCGCCGACGCAAATGGCGATATGGCACACCGCCATGCGCTTTTGCCCGATCAGCAGACGCGCCTTGCCGGGACCTTCAACCGCCTCAATTATTTGCCGCCGGAGCACAACTGGCCGGATGCAGCGCTTAGCCCATCGCTCGCCTGCGACACACTCCAGGCCGATTACGCCGCCGCTACGCCGCCGGTGGTGGTGATCGACGATTTCCTCACCGATGCCGCGCTGGCGGCGCTTCGCCGCTTCTGCCTCGAAGCGACCATCTGGTTCGACTGCAAGGAATATGGCGGCTATCTCGGCGCCTATCTTAATGAGGGCTTCGACAGCCCGGTCTTATTCGCTCTCGCGCGTGATCTCAAGGAGCGCCTGCCGGATATCTTTGAATCCCACCTCTTAGCCCAAATGTGGGCCTTCAAATATGGCAGTAAGGGCACGGGCACCCGGCTTCATGCTGACAAGGCGGCGGTCAATCTCAACTTCTGGATCACGCCGGACGAGGCCTGCGCGGACGAGAGCGGCGGGGGCTTGCGCCTCTACGATGTCGCCGCCCCGCCGGAATGGCGCTTCGAGAGCTACAATCACCAGGAAACCGCGCTCAGCGCCGAGATCGCGCGGCAAGGCGCAATGCCGCGCGACATTCCCTACAAGTGCAATCGCGCGGTAATTTTCGATTCGAGCCTCATCCACGAGACCATCCCGTACCAATTCCAGGAGGGTTACGAGAATCGCCGGATCAACGTCACCATGCTGTTCGGCGATCGGGCCGAGACGATCGGTTAACCTTTATACTTCCGTTTGAGCTCGGCGGCGAATTTCTTCTCCGGCAGGAATTTCGTGCCGCCAAACCAGAGTTCTTTCACCTTATCGTTCGTGCCGCCTACCAGGCGCGCCCCCTCGCCGTAGCTCGCCAGGCCCGTGGCATGGCGGATCGTGCCCTGCCCGCGTCCCTCGACGGCGATTTCAGCGGCATCGGTGAAGGGCACTGCCATTGACGGATCGGCGACCAGCACATGATCGCGCATCGGCACGAAATCGAGGGTGCGCCACAGGCTCCACCAGCGACCCTTCCAGTCTCCGGTCTTGGCGCTCGCCGGGCCGCGCTGCTCGAAGGTTTGCAGGATATGCACCAGCGCGTCGGACCAGGCCCAGGCCGGCGCGTCCACCGCATTGGTCAGGATCGAGATGGCGAGGTCGCGCCCGGGCAGCGTTACGGTGCGGCTGATGCAGCTTTGGAACCCGCCTGCATGACCGAACCATTCCCAATCGCCGGCCTTGCCCAACATAATGCCGAGGCCGTAGCCACCCTGCGCGCTGGCATCAACGTCTGTCCATTGACGGCGGATCATGTCGCGTCGGCTGGCGGGCGTGAGAATAGAACGCTTGGCGCCCGGGTCGAGGCTGGCGAAGAAACGCGCGAGATCGCCAGCGGTGGAAACAAACCCGGTGGCCGGAGCCATCACGTTGGTCGGATTGTCGCCGGGCACGATGCGCCGGTGGCCGAGGGGCAGCTTGCCGCTATGACCGCTCGCCACCGGCACGCCGCGCGGAGCGGGGCCGTCGGGCTGTGTTTCACTAAGTTTGGCGGCGGCGACAATTTCACGCCCGACCCAGTCACCATAGGGCTCGCCGGTCACCGCTTCGATCACCAAGCCGGCCAGGCCGAACGCGTGATTGGAATATTTGAAGCGCGTGCTGGGGGCGATCAGCGGCGGCTCGGTGAGGGCGGCGCGCAGTTCCTTTTCGCTGAGGAACGGCCGCCGGTCCTGCCATTGGCCAGCATCGATGCCGTCGCGGATCAGCCCGGCGCTGTGCGAAAGCAATTGAGTGAGGGTGAGCGCCGCCACCTCTGGGTGGAGGCCGTCGACATAACGCCCGGCCGGATCATCGAGACTGAGCTTGCCGTCTTCGCGCAGCTTGATGATGGCGGCGGCAGTGAAGCTCTTGGAGTGGGAGGCGACGCGGAAGCGGTGGCGCGGGGTGAGCGCCCGTCCGGTCTTGAGGTCGGCCGCGCCGAATGCCGCCTCCATGACGACACGCCCTCTATGGGCGGCGGCGACCACGCAACCCGGCTGCCCAACGAGCTTCATCTGATAGTCGACCCACTCGGGAATATAATCGAGCGCCGCTTTAAGCCAGCCGTCCATACCCGCCTCTCCTCTACTCGCCAGGTTCAATTCGTCCGCGGCGCCCGGCCGAGAATCATGTCGGCGGCTTTTTCCGCGATCATGATGGTCGGCGTCGCCGTGTTGGCGGCGGGGATCGCCGGCATCACCGAGGCATCGACCACCCGGAGGCCCGCGAGGCCGCAAAGACGCAGTTCCGCATCGACCACGGCGTCATCCCCAATGCCCATCTTGCAGGTGCCGACGGGGTGCCACACGGTGGTGGCGTTGGCCCGTACCCAGGCGTCGATGCCTTCGTCCGACGTCACGTCCTCGCCCGGCGAGATCTCGCCGCCGCGATAAGGCGCGAAGGCGTCCTGCGCCATGATGTTTCGCACCAGACGCACGCCGTCGCGCATCACCCGGCGGTCGGCCTCGGTGGCGAGCGAGTCGGGCTCGATCCGGGGCGCGGCGAAGGGGTCGGCGGAAGTGATCGCGATGCGGCCGCGGCTTTCCGGGCGTGCGAGATAGAAATGGGTGAGGAAGCCGTGCTGGCCCTGCTTGGCCCTTGTGGTGTCGAGCGAAAGGCCGGGCATGAAGGTGATCTGCACATCGGGGATGTCGAGCTCGGGCCTTGTACGCAGGAAGCCGCCGGCCTCAAGCGGAATGGAGGCGCCCGGCCCGTCGCCGAACAGCCAGACGCGCAGCAGCGCGAGCGCCGCCCGGTCGGCGCGGAACAGGCGGTAGAGAGTCACCGGCTTCAGGCAATGGTTCTGCACATAGGCGCCGAGATGGTCGTGCAGATTGGCGCCGACGCCGGGCAGCTCGGCGGTGACCGGAATGCCGAGGGATTTCAACAGCGCCCCGTCGCCGATGCCGGAAAGCTGCAGGAGCGCCGGCGAATTGATCGCGCCGCCGCAGAGGATCACCTCGCGATCCGCATGCACGGTTTGTTTGCTGCCGCCCCTGCCGCCCGCGGCATATTCGACGCCGGTGACGCGGCCATTCTCGACGACGAGGCGTGTCGCATGGGCGCGGGTGACCACTTTGAGGTTTTGCCGCCCGCGCACCGGCGCAAGATAGGCGGTGGCGGTGGAGACGCGCCGGCCCCTGTCGATATTGAAATCCTGCCGTCCCATGCCTTCTTGCTGGGCGCCGTTGAAATCGTCGGTCTCGGGATGGCCGGCCTGGCGGCAGGCTTCGAGAAAGACGCCGTAGAGCGGATTGTCGGATTTCGCCCGGGCAACGGTGAAGGGGCCGTCATTGCCGTGGTAGGCGTCGCGCCGTTCGCGATGGCCTTCGGCGTATTTGAAGTAAGGCAGCACGTCGTCATAGGACCAGCCGTCGAGGCCCGAGGCGGCCCAATTGTCGTAATCCCAGCGGTGGCCGCGCATATACATCATGCCGTTGATCGACGAGGTGCCGCCCAGCACCTTGCCGCGCGGCCAGGGGATCTGCCGGTTGTCCATATGGGGCTCGGGCGCGCTGTCATAGCTCCAATTGGTCGATTTGATGAAATAGGAAAGCCCGCCCATCATCGGAATCGGCAGCATGGGATGGCGGTAGGGTCCGCCGGCCTCGAGCAGCAACACCGAGGCGCCGACCTCGGCCGAGAGACGGTTGGCGAGCACGCAGCCGGCGGTGCCGGCGCCGACGATGACAAAGTCGAATTGCGTCATGAGACCAATACCTTCAATATTCCGGCCCACCCTATCACGCGCTCGGACGGTTCCGTCATGATGTATCCCACACTGTTCTCCCCGCTTCAGGTCGGCGCCCATGAGCTGCGCAACCGCGTCGTTCACACCGCCACCGTCTCCGGCTATGGCGCCAACACACGGCCGAGCGACCGCCTGATCGATTATCACCAGGCGCGCGCCGCCGGCGGCACGGCGATGATAGTGACCGAGTTGATGCCGGTACACCCCACATCTCTGGCCAATCCGTTTTTGGTCAGCGTCTTTGACGAGGACAATCTCGATCCGCTCAGCCGCTGGGCTGAGGCAGTCGAATCCGAAGACTGCCGCCTAGTCGGGCAGCTTGGCCATGTCGGGCGGCAGCAATTGTGGAGCCCGCTGGCGACACCGGTCAGCGCTTCGGCGCGGCCCGATCCGTTGAGCTGGACGGTGCCGCACAAGATGAGCGTGGGTGAGGTCGAGGAGATGGTGGCGAGCTTTGTGGAGGCCGCCGAACGCCTGCAGCGCGCTGGCTTCAGCGGCGCCGAGCTGCATGGCGCCCATGGCTATCTCCTCACCCAATTCATGTCGCCTTTCTCCAACGACCGCGACGATAAGTATGGCGGCAGCCGCGAGGGGCGCCTCACCTTCGTGCGCGAAATGATCGACGGCATCCGCCAACGCTGCGGGGCGGAATTCCTATTGGGTCTCAAAATGCCGTGCGACGAGGGCGTCGCCGGCGGCATCGATCCGGAGGAGGCGGAGGAGATCGTCAAGATTTTCGTGGCCGGCGGCGGGCTCGACTATTTCGCTTTTAGCCAGGGAAATTTCAGCCCCAGCCTGGAAGACCACTGTCCGGACATGCATTTTCTTCACCGGCCGTTCCAGCATCTCCATGCGCGCATGCGCAAGCAATGCGGGGGCGTGCCATCCATGACGCTCGGGCGTATCGAAACGCCGCAGGCGGCGGAACAGGCCCTTCAGGAAGGCTGCGGCGATATGGTCGGCTTCAGCCGTGCTTTGGTGAGCGATGCCGCTTGGGCGGCCAAGGCGCAGGATGGGCGCGAGGGCCATATCCGCCCCTGCATCTATTGCAATTATTGCTGGGGCGAGATTCATGCCGGGCGCGGCATGACATGCGTGCACAATCCCGAACTGGCGCGGCCCAACGAAATTGGCTGGCTGCCGAAACCCACATCGGCGAAGAAGCGTATCGCCGTTATCGGCGCTGGCGTCGGCGGGCTGGAGGCGGCGTGGATCGCGGCAGCGCGTGGCCACGAGGTGCATCTTTTCGGCGCTTCGCCCGAGCCGGGCGGCGCGGCGCTGTGGGAATCGCGCCTGCCGGGGCGGGCCGATATCGCCGAGGCCATCAATTTTCAACGCCGACGGGCGGAGGAGCATGGCGTCAATCTGCATCTCGGCGCGCCCGCGACCGCGGAGACTATCGCCGCCCTCGACCCGGACCAGGTGATCCTCGCCACCGGCGCCGAGACAACCTGGCCGGCGAACCTTGCGGTCGGATCCGAAGCGCGTGACCTTCGGTCGGCGACCACCGACCTGTTGCAATCCGACGGGAGCCATGACGGCACCGCTGTTCTATTCGATCAAGACCACACCGCGATGGTTTATGCAGCGGCTGAATTATTTGCCAAGCGTTTCGGCCGGGTGGTGATCATGACGCCGCGACCGACGATCGGTTCGAAGGTAAACTACCTGTCCCTGATCGGTGTGTTCCGTCGCATGGCGGCGCTGCGCATTGAAATCATTCCGCTCAGCCTACCGCTCACCTTGGAGGGCGGGCGCCTCACTTATCGCAATGCGCTGAATGGCGACGAAAGCGAAATCGCTGATGTGGACTGTCTAGTCTATGCCACGCCGCGGGCGGTGCGCGACGATCTGGCGACCAACCTCGCCGCGCGCGGGATCGCCGTCGAGGCCATCGGCGACTGCCGAGCGCCGCGTACCATGGCCGCTGCCATTCACGAGGGCCACGAGGCAGGACAATTATGTTGATTGAAAAGCTTGGGCATTTTGGACTATTGATTTCCCAAGAGCGGCACGAAAAGCCGCACTCGGGAGAAAACCGACCATGAGCAACATGTTGGAGGTCGAAGACCTCACGAAGATTTTCGTCATCGCCAAGGACGCCAATCTGATCGCCGTCAACAATGTCTCGTTCAGCCTGAAGCGTGGCGAAACACTGGGTCTGGTGGGGGAAAGCGGCTCGGGCAAGACGACGGTCGGGCGCTGCATTTTGCGCCTGATCGAGCCGACGGAAGGCCGCGTCGTACTCGACGGCCAAGACATCACCGAGCTCGACGCCAAGCGCTTGCGCGATTTGCGTGCAAATATGCAGCTAGTCTTTCAGGACCCGTTCGGCTCGCTCAATCCGCGCCTGACCGTGTCGCAAACCATCGAGGAGCCACTCAAGCTGCACGGCATGGGACGAGACGAACGCCGCGAGCGGGTGACGGAGATGATGCGCGTCGTGGGTCTTGAAGAGAATTTCTACCATTATTATCCGGCCGATCTGACGGCAAGCGAGCAGCAGCGCACCGGCATCGCCCGGGCGCTTGCCACCAAGCCTGAATTCGTTGTGCTCGACGAGCCGACCTCCATGCTCGACCCCTCGGCGCGGGCGGAAATTCTCGATCTTCTGAAAAAGATTCAGCAGGAACTCGGTACCGCCTATATCTTCATTTCGCACGACCTTACCTCGGTGGCGAAAATCAGCCATCGCATCGCCATCATGTATCTCGGCCATATCGTCGAGCACGCGCCGACCGAAGTGATCATGGAGAGCCAGCGTCACCCCTATAGCCGGGCGCTGCTGTCCGCGGTGCTCTTTCCGGATCCCGCGCGGCCGCCGGACCCCTATGTGATCGAGGGCGAGATCCCCACCGCGATCAATCCCAAGCCGGAATGCCCGCTTTATGGCCGTTGCCCGATCCGTGAGGATGCCTGCAAGGAGTCGGCGCCGCCTATGGTTGAAATTGAGCCCGACCATTTCTCCGCCTGCCGCCGTTGGCGCGACGTGGCGGCGAGTACCCAGGGGTAAGAATTAGGCGCGACACCGCTACGCACCTTAAGGTATAGAGCCAATTTCCGTTGGCCGAAAAACGTAAAGGTGTTAGCCTAGTAAAAATTCTAATGATCGTTCGTTAGTGAATACAGGAATCCACAAAATCAACATCAAGGGAGATCTAGTCATGAAATTGGGAGTTCTCTTAAAGCGCGGCGTGTTGGGCGCGGCGGCGGCGGCATTGATCGCGGCCGGCACGGCCATGGTGCCGGGCTTTGCCAAGGCCAACCAGGACACGATGGTCATCGCCATCGGCGCCCTACCGCAGGGCATCGATCTCGATAAGCATGTCAGCCCGCAAACCTGGAGCATGGGTGCCCAGGTGATGGAAGATGGCATGAGCTGGGAGTGGATCGATTTCCCCTACCCAACTGGGGACGATTGGGATCCCTCGACGATCCCGGGCTTCAAATATCCGGATTATATTGGTCAGAAGACACTGGTCCCCGGCATCATTGAGAAGTGCGAGCTCGACGCGGACGGCAAGCGCGCCGTTTATCACATCCGCAAGGGCGTGATTTCGCCGTGGGGTAACGAGTTCACCGCCGACGACGTCCTGTGGCGCATCGAGCGCGGCAAGGCGACCGGCGCGATCAACAATTTCCTTGAATTCCTGCTCAACCTGCCGGGTCAGACGATCAATCCGCCTGAGAGCGGCGGCTATAAGAAGATCGACAAGTACACCGTCGAGCTCACTTCCTCGGCCGGTATGCCGCTCGCCTGCAAGGCGCTGACCAATTATTACAACGCCTGGCTCGATTCGACCGCGATGAAAGCGAACGCGACGGAAGACGATCCCTGGGCCAACAAGTGGATCTCAACTAATGGCGGCGGGTTCGGCGCCTATCGCGTGACCGAATGGACGCCCGGCAAGCGCGTTGTAATGGAAGCCAATGAGAATTATTGGCGCGGCGCCCCCGAGATCAAAAAGATCATCTATCTCGTGGTGCCGGAATCCGCCAACCGCGTCGCCCTCCTGCAACAAGGCAAGGTGCATATGGCGGAAGGCCTGACTCCGGATGAGATCATGGCGCTCGCCGATTCCGAGGAAGCGCGCGGCGTTGCGGTGCGCGGCAATCAGTCCATGTGGATGATGATCAACAACACCCTCGCGCCCTTCGACAATGTCAAGGTGCGCAGGGCGCTCAACCACGCGATCAATCGCGAGGCGATCATCAAGGACATCTATCATGGCATGATGAACAATTGGCAAGGCGTGATGCCGAGCACTTACCCGGGTTATGAGCCGTGGCTCAAATATGATTTTGACCCGGCCAAGGCGAAGCAGATCCTCGCCGATGCGGGTTTCCCGAACGGCTTCGATGCGGAGCTTTCTTTCTGCGTCTGCGACGCGGCTCAGGAATCGATCGCCATCCTTCTGCAGAGCGATTTCAAAAAGGCCGGAATCAATCTGTCGTTGAAGAAGTTGCCGACGGCTGCCTGGTCCGACACGGTACAGAGCAAGCAGGGCTCGCTCGCGCTGTGGACCGACATGCCGATTCAGCCGGACATCAACTATGCCTTGAAGCTCGTCTGGCCGACTGGCGCGCTGGTCAACTATCACAATTTCTCCGATCCCAAGGTCGATCAGACCTTGAAGGATGGCGAAGGCGTGGTGGACCCGGCGGCACGAATCGCGGCGCATGCTGGTATCCAGGAGCATATCCACGATCAGGCCCCGCTCGGTTGGATTGGCGAGCATTATTATGCCGTCGGCCTGTCGCGTAAGATCAGTGGCTTCCGTTGGTACACGACGCAGTATTACCATGTCAGCGAAATGTCCATCGCCGACTGATCGGAAACCTGAACGACGATAAGAAACCACCCTGCCGGCGGCGGCTCCACGCCGCCGGCAGATTTCTTCCCTCACTCTATCGAGCAGGATTGCCGGGCACGCCGTCCGGTAACGCTACGGGAGCAATCTGAATGAGGTTTGCCGCCTATCTCGGCCTCAGATTTCTCTTTCTGATTCCGCAGATCGTGCTCATCTCCTTCGTGACCTTCGTGCTTGTGCGCATGTTGCCGGGCAATCCGGCGCGCATGTCTCTCGGGCCGCTCGCGCCCGAATCGGCGGTCGAGGCGCTGCGCTCCAAATGGCTGCTCGACCGGCCCATCTTCGAGCAATACACCGCCTGGCTCGAGAAGGCCTTCTCCGGCGATCTCGGCGAATCCTGGGTCAACAATACCTATGTGCTTGACGATCTCATTCAACGCATTCCGGTGACCATCGAGATCATCGTCTTGGCTCTGATCATGGTTTTTCTGTTTCTCGTGCCGCTCGCCATCATCACCGCGAGCCGCACCAAGAACCGCATCGTCCGGTTTTTCCAGAACATCACATTCGGCTATGGCATGTTGGCCGGCGCGCTGCCGGACTTCCTTCTCGGTCTAGTGCTGATCTTCATCTTCTTTACTCACGCCGGCATTCTGCCGGGGCCGGAAGGAAGGCTCGGCATTCTCGATTTCGAATCGCCCTTCGTCACCGGTTCGGTGCTGATAGATTCCCTGATCGCCGGCGATTTCGGTAATTTCTGGTCCGGTGCCTGGCATTTGATCATGCCGGTCTTCACCCTCGCCTTCGTCTATGGCGCGCCAATCTTCAAGATGCTCCGCAGCCAGATGGAAGGGGCGCTGCAAGCCGATTACACGACCTATGCGGAGGCGGTCGGCATAAAACCGAGGTTGATTTTCTTGCGCGCCGCGCGGGTCGCCTCGGGACCCACCATCGTCATCACCGGCGTGGTGGTGATGTTCCTCTTGGGCGGCGCGGTGCTGGTCGAGACGGTCTTCAACCTGACCGGGCTCGGGCAATATGCGGTGCAGGCCATTGTCACGGCGGATTACGCGCCGCTCCAGGGCTTCGTTTCCTTCGCTGCCATTTTCACCATGCTGGTTTATCTCGCGGTCGATCTGGTGCAGTTCGCCATGGACCCGCGCATCAAGGCGATGGGCTCGAAATGACAAGCCGTCGGCAGGGATAGCGGTATATGTGGCTCCGCATCAAACGCACTCTCAAGAGCTTGCCCTATTGGCAGCGTGCTGTGCTCGTCATTTTCTTTGGCATCATCTTCCTGACCATTTTCGGGCCCTATATCGCGCCTTATCCGACTGAGGTTGCCGATCCCCTCTCGCGTTTGTTGCCGCCAAGCGGCAAGCATATTCTTGGCACCGACGAAAACGGCATCGATATCCTGTCGCGGGTGCTGGCAGCACCGCGCACCGACGTTGTCATCGGCGTGATCGCAACATTGATATCGGTGGTGCTCGGCGCACCTTTGGGCGTGCTCGTGGCCCTTTACGAGACCCGTGGCAAGGCCGGCGCCACTGCCTTCGCCGAGGTCTTCATGCGCCTCCTCGAAGTCATGCAGTCCTTCCCGGTATTCGTCTTTGCCATGGTGCTGGTGGCGATCTTCGGCGGCAGCCTGACCAATATCATCATCGCGATCGCCTTCGTGAACACGCCCGTTTTCATACGCCTGGTTCGTGCCGAGGTGCTCTCGCTGGTGCAGCGGCCGTTTTCCGAGGCGGCGCGCGCCGTCGGCAATACGGAGATGCGCCTCGGATTCCGTCATATCTTCCCCAATGCCTTTCCGGTGGTGATGGTTCAGGTGTCGGTCACCGTCGGCTTCGCCATACTGCTGACGGCGGGCCTCAGCTTCGTCGGCGCCGGGGTGCGCCCGCCGACGCCCGAACTCGGCGCGATGATTGCGTCCGGCGCCAAATATCTCATCATCGACCAATGGTGGCCGGCGCTCTTCCCCGGCCTTGCGCTTGGCCTCACCGTGTTCTCCTTCGGCATTTTCGGCGAAATCTTGAATATGGCGATGGAGCCCCGGGCGATCCGCAAGGACTTGGACCGCCGCCGCACCACCGCGCTTGAGAGCGCAAGTGCCGTAGAGGCAGGGGAAGCAACAGGCGGCGCGGCGGTTCCGGTTTCCGCGGCCTCGGCGGATAAGCCGATCCTCGATGTGAAGAATTTGACCGTCACCGTGGGCGATGCAAGCGGGCAGGAGTTGCTCAGCGACGTGTCATTTTCACTCGCGCCCGGCGAAAGCATGGCGATCGTCGGCGAATCGGGTTCCGGAAAATCGGTGCTGGTGAAAAGCGTCCTGCAATTGTTGCCCTTCCCGCTCGAGGTGACATCCGGTTACGTGGGCTATGGCGAAATCGATCTGGTGGGCATGGACAAGCGCGAAATCCGCAAGCTGCGCTCGCGTGAAATTGCCGCCATCCTGCCCAATGCGAAATCGCAACTCAATCCGCTCACCACTGTTGGCGCGATGCTGACTAGCGCGCTGCAGGCGCATGAGAAGATTTCCAAGAAAGACGCCCTGGCGCGCGCCGTCGAATTGCTGGAGATGGTCGGCATTACCGATCCAGAGTTGCGTCTCGCCGCCTATCCGCATGAGCTAAGCGGAGGCATGGCGCAGCGCGTCTGTCTCGCGCTCGCGCTGATGTACCGCCCGCATCTCCTGATTGCCGACGAGCCCACTGCCGGGCTTGATGTGACAATTCAGCGCCAAGTACTAGACCTGACACGCAATTTGGCACTTGAAACAGGTACGGCGAGATTAGTTATTACCGGTGATCTGGGCATTGCTGCCCATTATTGTGACCGTGTGGCCGTGATGCAGGCTGGCCGTATTGTCGAAGCCAATCGCACAGAAGAGCTATTTGCGAAACCTGTACACCCGTACACTAAGCATCTTCTTTCCTGCGTACAGGTTTAGTGTGTCAAACTGAATAGTCCCGAGTTTTCTAGACACCCTCTGTTTTCATACTCTGCTGCCTTTCGTACTCGACAGGCGATAGCATTCCGTTCGTTGTGTGCTCGCGTTTCTAATTGCAGAACATCTCAATATAGTTGAACACGTCCTGCTTGGCTTCATCTCGCGTCTTGTAGCTCCGCCACCGTATCCGTTCCCGCTTGAGCAGGTTGAAGAAGCTCTCCGCAACGGCGTTGTCATGGCAGTTGCCGCGTGGCTCATCGAATGCTCAAGATTGTGCGTCTTCAGGAATGACGCCCAGTCCCGGCTGGTGAACTGCGAACCCTGATCCGAATGGATCAGCACCCTGTTCTTCGGCTTTCTGCGCCACACCGCCATCAACAATGCCTGTAGGACGATGTCCGTCGTCTGGCGGCTTTCCGCCATAGACGCCCGGCCGGCGCCTGTAGCCGATCTGTGCCTTGATGCCGGCTAGTCTGGCCAGTCGGGCGACCCGGTTGGGATAGCATGTCTCGCCTTGATCCAGCAGGTCGTCGTGCAGCTTTCGATAGCCATACACCTTGCCGCTCTCCTGACAGGCCTTGCGGATGAGTCCGGTCTGGTGCGCGTCTTCCTTCGCCCGTTTGCTCAGCCGGTTCCTGAGCCAGGCATAGAAACAGCTTGGATGGATGCCGAGGTAGCGGCACATCGCACGCACCGGAAACAGCGGGCGATGCGCGGCAACGAACGTGTATCTCACTTTGCATCTCTGGCGAAATACGCGGTGGCATTATTTTTAGGATGTCCCGCTCCTCGGTCACCCTCGCCAGCTCGCGCTTCAACCGGCGTATCTCCGCATCCTTGTCATCGCCGCCGGACGGCTGCGCAAACTTCTTCTTCTAGGCGTAAAGCGTGTGCTGGCTGAAGCCCAGACGCGCCGATACCTCCGCTACCGGGTAGCCCCTATCGGTGATCTGCGCCACCGCGTCCCGTTTGAAGTCATCGCTGAAATTGGCTTTGCCCATATCGGCCTCCTAGCCTCAAAATTAGGAAAGAAGGCGTCTACAAATCTAGGGGCTATTCAAACCACGTTATCTCGGTCGTAGTGATAGAGGTATTAAATCATTTTGATGATTTGATCAGGTTATTCATTAAGCCACCATTTCTGTTCTCAATTCTTCAGTGGCCTCAAAATCAATTTTGAGAGTGTCATCTTTTCTTGAGCCCGCTATTGCAACCCCATAGACAGAGCGTGCTGTCTCTTGGCTGATAATGTAGTTCTCCACATCTTTAAGAACTCGCTCAGGCTCTCTTTCGACAGGTGGTCCATAGCCGCCACCACCTTGATCTCGAGCGCGAAGTAACTCGCCTTGTTCCAAATCGCATACCATAACGGCTGGGTAGGGATGTTCTTTGCCGTCTTTGTCGATGCGCACATTTTCTCCCAATTTGGAACTGGTGCCCCCGCGAACACCTATAGGTGCAGATTCTAAGCCATTGCATACATGTAAAATATGAATCGGGTCTTTTCTCGGTCCCATGACCACTTCGGTTCCTTGACCGCCTCTCCGCCGACCGTGACCCGTGGAATCTTCCATGAGTTGCATTTTTTGAACGAGTATAGGAAAACGTTGTTCGTCAATTTCAATGCTATCGCGATACATGAGACCTGCGGTTACTGGGATAAAAAAGTAATGCATCCCGTCGGTTTCTGAAGACGCAGGGCCACCGCCACCCATCATGAATATTTGATTGATGTATGGCTCTCCACCCCGTCTCCAATCTTTTCCAGAAGCAACACCCGCGGCAGCGGTGTTACAGTAGTTGCCGTGGGCGTAGCCTTGACCTTCTTCAAGTTCGGCGAAGGACGATTGCGTCACATTAATAATAATGTCGGTAAGATTGGTGGTTGCTACAGAGCAGCTGTGGGGGAATT
>MDTE01086443.1_pt1 | contig 18850 bp, 12 predicted proteins | sample 811231 | NCBI WGS metagenome assembly MDTE01 (sample SAMN05326651, study PRJNA326480) | marine metagenome | isolation source: seawater | place: Indian Ocean: Red Sea | collected 2010 | reverse complement strand
ACGTTTCATAGTGCTATCTTCAGCTGGTGTTTGTATCTTACTTAATACGTATTCATATACATTTATTTTTTTATATGAATCAGGCATAAACCATTCGCTCTGACACACAGAGTCAAATTCTTTTTTATCTACATCAATTGGTATATATTTTTTTAATTGTAAAGTTCCATTATCTTTTGCATATTGATTAAACTTTTCAATTTCGTCAGATGGATCACATAGCACCACATGACATTTGTCTATATGACCTGTGTAAATCATATCTATAAGATCTTTATTGGTGAATCTAGGAATTCCTAATTCGTCAGTCTTCATAAGCATGTATCTATTTTACTGTATATTGATCAATTTGTCAAGATCAATATCGCCAATTTGTTGTTGTTGCTTCTTTTCTTCTTGTTCTTTAACGATTATCTCTTGTTTGTAATATTCAATAAAGGTTTGTATCTGTGCCTTTATCTCTGTATTATTTGTTTGGAAGTATTTTTTGGTTAAATCTTGAACCTTATCGTGCATTTGCGAAATGGAAAGATCTTTTGTATCTTCACTAAAAGGATGATGCATTATGCAAAGTAACCTATTGAATTAGCATATACGGTTGCGCCTGCATCGTAACTTAAAAATTCAATAACATACGTTCTAGAGTTTGGTGTATCAATAACTATATCATTTCCTGCACCAGACCATGTACTAATTTTCTTAAATGTTCCAGCACCGGCATTAGATGCAAAAGTAACTGTTCTTTGCACTGCGTCATTATTAATATACAAACAAATTTTTCCTGCTTTGCCTGTTGCAGGCCAGCCTGTTAATGTTAATGTCACGTCAGCACCAACTGTAAATGATTGATGATGACCATTTGAGAAGTTTACGTTTTGACTAGTATTTACAGTGCCTCCAGCAAAGTAACCTTCACTGTTATTCAATAGGTTTGCATTTGTAATATTATTTGTAAGAAAATTATTTGCTACATTTAGCTTCGCTGTATCTGTCTGTAAAGTTTCAATTTCAGTCTTAGCCGCTACAAAATTATTTTTGATAATATTAAAATTATCTCTAAAACCTTGTGAATCATTATCTTGTCCAGCTACTGGATAATCTTTGTTTACGCCAGTTTCGTTTATATTACTTGCCATTATACATCCTCTCTACATTTATTTATCTGTATTATACATTGAAAGTGTAATTTGCGAACGGAATATACTGTTCGTTACTATTACCATTTGTGCTATCTATGTTGTAGCGTTCTATTTCAACGTTTAATTCCTTAAAATCAAAGCCACTGTTAGCGATATTTAAAATGATTTGATCAGCATTTCCTGGTTTGCAATAACAAAGCGGTACAGCTAATACAAAGCCTAATTCGCCTTGTCCAGTTACTTGTGAAGTTCTCATCCAAAGTGGATAAAACTCTCTTAAATTTTTACCAACATCTCTAATTCTATCTCGCATATTGGTAATATTGCTTATATATTTCTTTTGATCCAATCCTTCGCTCACGTTAACCGCACTGCTACTTACTTTGATTGTATCTCCTTCAGGTCTAAGTCTGATAGGATCACTGTTTATACTATCATCGATATTTGCTACTATTACTGATGTGCCATTTTGTAATACAATTGGTATTGCAGATCCTGGTTGGAAAACAAGTGGGCCACTTCGTCCAAAGATTGTTACCACACCGCTAGATGCAGGAGACTTACCTGCACTTCCTCGTAAAGCTATATCAAAGAATCCTTGTCCTGTACCTATTCCTGTGTTATCGTCATTAACCTCAAATTGTACGGAGTCTACTGTAATCTTATTTTTTGTGGTTGCGGCAAAACTTTTTGCAGTTTTTCCAGTCATAGGTTCTGAAGGATCTATTAAATCCACATATATCACTTCATATACAGTATCATTGCTTCCTGGATTTTTTGCAAGTGCTTTTTTTACACTTCCGAATTTATATTTTTTTCTTTTATGATTTCTAGCAACAGCGGCCACATAATCTCTTACATCTTTTGTTTCTATACCTGCATAAGCTAATGCTTTGATTTGGTTTTGTAATCCAAATATAGGATCGTTAGGTCTATAAATAGATGCAGGTGTAAAAATATTTGGGTCTGCAATAAAATTTCTAAAACTAGTTCTTTGTGATTGTTTTAACATAGGAACCATTGATATGTTACTATACAGTAAGTCATCTGGGTCTGTGGTTGTAATTGTAAAACTTCTTTCAATTGCTGAGAATCCAAATTGATCTTCTGCCTTTACTGTAAATGTATAGCTTCTGTCAAAAGTTGTTGTAATACCATCAAACGTCATAGCAGAAGTAGATTTATCTATTGTGGTTAGTCCAGGTGTTTCAGCTGATCCAAATTGCCTAATCTTTCCTTGTAGTTGGCCGTCAATTCCAAGTGTGATACCATTAGGTAACTTACCACTTGATAATGTATAAATCAATACCGCGTTGGGGACTGTGCTAGTTGCATTTACAGATAAAGTGGATACAAAATTAGCTCTCAAGTTTCCAAGTGCTGAAGGAGTGTTCCAAGTTATTGTACTTTCTACTTCACCCAATAACTTAACTGTAAAGGTTTTATCCTTTGCAACAATTTGATTTGTTTCTGATGTAGTTCTTTTCTTAAAATTATAAAACGACATCGTAACAACTTTATTAGCTGTAACTTGTCCATTATTGTCTACTGTGCTAAATCCTATATTATTAGCAGTTCCTATAAAGGTATCTCTTAACCAATCTGTTGTGCCATCGTCTATCGTTGTTACTGACTTATCAGAAAAAGTAGCAACCACTCTACCTTCTACAACCACCCAAACATTTTTATCTAATATTCCACTACTGGTGTATGCTACATTTTGATCAATGCCTGTACCTGCGTCTGCTGATGTAACAGGAGTGGTATTGAATACTATCCAGCCTGTTTCTTTGTTTGTGCTTATAAACTGATTGGTTGCAAAATCAACAAAAGATACATTGTCGTTTCCAGACCATGTTTGTCCTACCCCTATATTATTTAGGTAAAGTTGTGTAGCTGTATTTGTTGTACTACCAATTTGTCTAAGTGCTTCTATGGTAAATTTATATTCTTTGGTTACAGCAGGTTGATAAGGTATCTGTCCAGCTATTTCTCCTGTTGTAGTATCCAAAGTCAAACCTGGAGGTATTGTACTAGCACTACCATCTGGATTAGAATTTTTAACAGAAAAAGTTATGATACCTTGATTACTTGTTGGATCATATACGTCAAGAAATAGAGTAACATAATTATTTGCTCTTCTAAATCCTAAGTCACTAGGAGTTAACCATACAGGTGCTCTTAAGAATGTTGTATCAGCAGTGAACAAGCCTGTGCCTATCTGCATTATAGTATTATCAGTTCTTAAAAAATCATCTCCGACAAGGTAAATTTGGAATTTTCTTCTAGCTATTACAACACCGTCACTTGCATTAACGGTAAATTCGTAATAACGATTTAGTTTTTTTGGACTTTGTGTTGCAACAGCATAATCATAAAAGGTTGTATCATAGTAAAAACTTTCATATCCGTTAAAACTTTTTACACCAAAATCAAAAGGATAAGTTCCATATAAGTTTGTATCAAAATATCCTGTACCTGCACGTTTCTCTAAAGCTAGGATTGGTTCGGTAACACCTGTTAGTTTACCTGTTGTTCTTCCTAAAGATATACCAGGTGGCAACTCACCGTCACCTTCTCCTATATAATATTCAATACTGTCGCCTGCAGGTAAGTCTGGATCAATCACTTGCAGTTGGAAATCTACTGGACTACTATCTAAAATGTAAAAACTGTTATTTGGTCCTAATGGAAGTGAACCTGCATTTGTTACCCATGTTGGAGCATCTGCGCCATCTATTGTAATTTTAATTGTTCTATCTTCAACATTCACTCCTTTTTTTGCTCTAAGGACAAAAGAAAATGTTGTTTGTCTTTTTACTTCATAAGGAGTACCGACTAACTGATTGTTGTTTTGAATTCTCAATCCACCGGGAATATTTCCAGATATCACTGTTAGACTATCTACATTATTAACAGGCAATGCAATAGTTTGTGTAATGCTTTCCTGGAACGTACCTAAGCTATGACCTGACTCGACAGTCCACAACACATCATCTTCATATAAACCTTTTGCAGGAGGTACTGTTCCTGTTTCTCTTTGTTGTTTTGTTTGTGGACCAAAAATGTATGGATACACAGGAGTTGTCAAACCATTTTGTTCAAAAGTTAAAAAGTAAGCATAAGTTCCGTTAGGGTATTCTGGAGTAATACAATACTTTCCGTTATGTTGATCAAGTGTACCAGTGTTAGCGATGTATTCGTAATCTTCTATAAATGTTCCTGCTGGCTTTGAACTGTAAGAATATTGCCTGCCTGATGCTTCATTAGTTTTTGTTCTATATGAGCTTTGCTGTTGCGTTATTCCACTATTGTTATCAGTTGCTATTGTGTAACCATATGGACCATAAATTGGATACCCGTCAAAACAGAATCCAACTATTTTACTATGTCCGTCAGGATGTCTATAATGATCTCCGTTATAGCTAGAAGTATTAAAATAAGAATTAGAAGCAGTTACTTTTACATTATTAAAAGCATTATATAAAAATGCTCCGCTATGATAATGGTATTCTCCACTTTGTTCAGGATGGCCTCCTGCTAAATCGACGCCATAAGCATTTTGATTAAACACTGCATTGTAATGAAACCCAGGAGCTGGCATATCGTTTCCGCCAGGCAAAGGACCACTAGCCGCACTTGGATTAAACAGTACCACACCATTGACTGCTATACCCATTGCTCCTAAACTTGTGTCTTGCGGATTGCTTGTATTACTACCTCCTCTGTAAGTAAATCCGAATGTTGTTTCTTGATCGGAAATTGTATTAGGATTACTACTGAAAATTCTAGGGGTAATTCCGTCATTGATCATATTAGTTCCTGCTTGAGCAGGATAAGGATCACCATCAGAAGTGACAGTTAAAACACCGTTTAATAAAGAGATTGAAGTTTGACTAGGATAATTTCCTGCTAAATTAGATATACTTATTGTACTTGGGTCAAAAGACATTCTAAAACTCCTATATACATATTTATCTATATGCTAGTTTAGGTAAGAATGCCCATATCTGCAGTTGGTTGGTTAGATTCTGTAAATGTGTTTGATCCGTCGTCAAAATCAATTACAAGATTGTGAGCCAAATAATCAAGTGTGTTAGATAAAGTTGTAGTAGCCATACCTCCCATATCAAGTGTTAAAAACTCCTGTACACCATCCATCTGCCTAATATCTATTCCATGTATATTACTTTTGATATCGCTAGTATTGATTATTTCTTTTTGATTACCATCTAAATTGGTACCTAATCTAGGATTAGTATCCGTAAGTAACGAAGTTTCAGCACTTATGGTTATTGTGCTTCCATTAAGATTTGTTGTTACTAGATTACCACCTGCCAAAGTGAGGACAGTATTTGCATTATTTAACGTAAAGTTGTTGTTGTCTGCAAAAACCTGTACTGCTGGCAATCCTGTTGCTGTTGAATTAATTGTGATAGCGTTGCCGTCACTAGCAAGGGTAACTGCTGTGCCACCTATAATCTTTTTAAACTGCATTTCAGATCCAGATAACTGTGCAAACACACCTTCACCTGCACTACCTAAATTAGCACCAGTCGTACGTTCAGGTGCTCTAAGATCTAGTTCATTGAAATTTGCATTAACTTTTACAAAGGCTTCACGTAAATCGTCACCTGTTCCGTCGTTTGCTATTGTACCTATATTAACAGTCTGTATTGCCATTGTGTTTCCTTATACTATATTTACCTATTTTTTTTCTGTAGGCCGTATACATTGCTTTTGAATGGAATCTCTCTGCTGTAACGGTTATATAACATTCTATTGTAACCACCGCATATATCAGTTGTGTCACCATAGTTGGCATCATTAGATTCATCTTTCAATACTGCAAGTGCATCGTTTTGCAATTTGCTTTTTAGTTGTGCTGGTGTTAAGCTAGGATCAGCCTGTAAGTATATTGCACCTACTCCACATACCTGTGGTGAAGCCATTGACGTTCCACTGATGTTAGTTTGTTTGAAACTTGAATCACCAAAGTATTGTGTGTTACCAAATCTTGTTGTAGTGCTACATGCACTAATAATATTTTCGCCTGCTGAAAAAATATCCACTCCTGGCCCTGTGCAACTAAAACTTGTTTTTCTTTCTGTGGTTGCATTCTGAGGAGTCATGTCAGTTGCTCCGACAATAATTGCACCTGTGTCAAATGGTGAACTTCCTCTGTGATAATAATTATTACCACTTGTCCAAAAAATAACATTATCATAATCAGGATCGGTGCTGTCTGCAATTTTAAAACTGTTATTACCTGCCGCTATACAGATATGCACACCAGCATCTACACAGTCTTCAACATCAGCATCCACACTTGCAATCCTTACTGGATACCGGTAGGAAAAACTTCTATAGTATGGATAGAATCCATATGTGTCTCTATGATATGTAGTTGAGCTTGACCAACCTGCTGTGCTTGAATTATAGGTTGCACCTCTGTAGACATAACTTGATATGTTACTGAAACTGCTTCCTATAGATCCACTGTAACCCCAACTGGCATTTACGATGGTTGGACGTTTGTATCCTGTCTTTGGATCCACAGGTTTGTTTTGATGCCAACCTTTGATTACATCAAAACAATTACTGATGCTAATGCCGCCGCTATCTCCACTACCTTCCAGGCCACTTACCTTAACACTATACACTCTGGCATTAGAAGCCCAACCAAAATTAAGTCCAGTTGCTGTACCTCCACAATGTGTCCCATGGCCGTCATAATCTCGATAGTGATTGGTGCTTTGTGAACCAGTTACACCAGAAGCCGCGTACCAATCTATCAGTTGCATTCTTGAATTGCCGTTTGCGTCAAAAAATTCTGGATGGTCTACCTGTAGCCCACTATCTTGAATTACAACGTCTACACCAGTTCCATCCATCGAATAAGGACGGCTAAAATCGCCTCCTAAAGATGTGCTTGTCCCGTACTTGTTTTCTTTAAAGCTATGAGTAATCTTACCCCAATCTCTGTAGTCCCCTGAATCAGAAGTTGATTTATTAAAATTTGCTGTCTGTACAGCATCATATCCTATTTCTATATCATCTCTGTCCTGAGGGCGTAGTTGAACATCTGTTACTCTGTTATCATTTCTAAGAGATTCTGCTTCTGCGTCTGTTAGTGCGTAATGGGTGTTACGAGTTGACAAAGCTCTTGCATCAGCAACGTCAACAGTTCTATTTGGGATATCCCCTGCTCCTGTTGATGCAATCATTTCTTGATTAAATTGTGCATAGTCAACACCTTTGTTCAATGTAACTACGTATTCTTTTTCACTCATTATATTAATCCTAATGCGTAAGCAATGCCCATCTCAATTCCAAGCAATAATGAAAAACCTACTAGTGTGAAAGTGACTGCCATAGGCAAAAACATAATGTCCTTCCAGGTTCTTTTTCTTGTACAACAATCACTCATACTTTACTCCTAATGTAAGTCTACCCAAGAACCATTGGCATAACCTTGGAACTTGTTAGTTGTCGTGTTGTATATCATGTCACCGTTAGCTGATGTTAAAGCATCTCTTTGTGTAGAAGAAAAACTTGCTAATCTCAAAGGACTACTTGTAATTTTAACTTGATCTTGAGCGATAAGTTCAATTGAACTATTACTATCTATTTGAGGCGTTCCTACTCCTGAACTTTCAAAACTATCTGCTGTAAATTTTTGTGCTGAAAGATTACCGTCAACAGTAAGGTCACTACTCATTCTCACGCTTGGTGTCATAACAATTTGTGAACTGTCGTCTGTATCAATAATACTTGAACTTAAAGTAAAGTTTCCTATGGAAGTACCGCCTGTACCATTTATCCATTTTGCAGTAGAACTATCGTATTTTAATACCTGCCCGTCTGTAACACTTGTGATGTTTATATCTGATAAACTGTTTATACTTTCTCCCGTTATGCCTGTAATAAAGCCAGCACCGTTTGTAAGATCACTTGTGTTTGTTGGAATAGTTGGTTTATTAGTGATAGTAGACGTTGTGTAATCAATAGATACATTATTGATTTGAGAAAATTCTATACCAGTTATATTTGAACCCGCTCCATATAAATTATCAGCATATACGTTAGTCCATCTTAATGTGCTTGTTCCTATATTGTATGTGCTATTTGCACCTGGAGAAACATTTCCAAATGTAACTGAATTAATTGTTTCGGATCCAGATGTGGTTACTTGATCTAATGTAATATTGGTTAAGTTTGATCCACTGCCATAAAAATTAGTAGCTTGTATATCACCATTTACATCTAGTGTTTTTCCTGGTGTCGTTTTAAAAATACCTATTCTTTCAGAACCAGCATCTATCTTTATTGCTGTGGTTGAGATTCCACTCGGTGGTTTTACTCTTATTTCGAAATCTTGTTGTGCTACTAAATTATCTATTACAGTTGATCCATCTACTTTAAGATGCATTCGGGGATTAGAACTTCCTCCTATTTTAATACCGTCGTCTGTATTAAAAGTAACACTACCATTTTGAACATAACTTCCAGAACTTGAAATTGCATCTGTAATGCCATAACCAGCAACTGTTGTTGGTGTTGCCGTAAGTGAACTAAATTGTCCATCAAACAATGTTGGCTTGTTGGTTAGGTTTGCGTAATTTAAATAATATGAACCATCAAAGCCATCTAATGTATCTGCATTGAGTCCTGCACCTCCTGTTGTAATATCATCTGCAGGTGCCCATTTCGTTCCGTCCCATTTTAACACCTGTCCTGTGCTTGGAGGATTAGATACAGTATCTACATCAAGCAAATCATTTATGTCGTCAACCAAGTTAGGCTTATTTGCAAGGTCGTTGTAACTACCACTTAAAGCAACACTTGCCAATCCTGGTGTTCCTATTATTTCACTATAATTAACAAATCCATTTACCCATGCCGCAGTATTATTTGCTCCACCTGTTGAACTATATTTTACAACTTGGTTTGTTGCTAATCCATCAAAATTTATAGCAGGCGGTAAACTTCCCCCGCTTCCACTACTTGTACCTGTATTGGTAATTGTAATTGTGCCATTTAAATCATCATATACGATATCTATACCAGCACCTTCACGTAATATTGCACCAACCCTATCATCTACTCTTTCATTTGTAAAATATAAATTTGTTCCTTCAGGTAGTTCGCCTGTATTGGCCGCCGCTAGTGGCTTATCAGTCAGGTCATTGTAACTACCACTAAATGGGTTATAGCTTACTCCGCCGATAGTTAATCCTGTTGCCGCAATATTACCTGCACCAATTATTCCTGATCCTGTTAAGTCTAAATTATCACCTGCTGGTAATTCTTTAAGTTTGTTTTGATCGTCTCTATCAACTATAATTGGAAATCTATTTGCCATTATTCATCCTCTCTATGTCAGATTCGCTATTCTACTTTTAAAGTCAGCAAAATCAGTACTTGCCGCTACTGTTGACTTTAAAGTGTCTAGTTTTATGTAACCTGGTATTACTCCATTTACAGCATCAACTAGCAAAGTAGAATCATCTGCAAATACAGATCCTTTGATATCCTTTACTGTGTTTGTAACATCAAGCTCTGCAAAGTTTTTGTTAATTTTATCAAAGGCTACTCTTAAAGGATCTCCATCGCCCTTGTTAGCACTTGTCCCTATGTTTATAGTTTGAATAGCCATTATACTCTCCCTATCACAACTTCAACAATGCCTTGTTCGTCTGTGTCCTTTGTACCAACTGCCTTACCAATCACTGTGCCTATTGCTGGATTGTTATCTACCATACCGTAACCTGCTATTGAACTTGTAACGATAATGTCACCCTTTTCAACTTTTCCTATTACCTTACAAGGAGTTCTACCTTGCAATGCTAATGGAGTCACATGCTCACCTTCAAGTCCACTGTTCATCAAGTGTGCTGGATTTTCTGAAACAACCCCAGCAACTTTTCTATCACCTTTTTTATCAGTTACTGTTAATTCTTCAGCACCGCCAAATACAAGAACAGTTCCTATTTCGTAGGCATTATCAGCCAAGTAATTTTCCGCCAAGTCAGCATATTTGGCACTTGTAGCTAAACCATCTAAAGCAGTTGCGTAAATGTTTGCATATCTTAAACTAGATGTTCCTAGATTGTATCCATTGTTTGAAGAAGGATTCATTGATGTTTGAGTGAACACTGCCGCCGCAACGTTGTTGTTGGCAATAATTGCAATCTCACCTGCATTTGTAAATCCTGTTCCTGCACCTATGGCAATACCTGTAGAAGCAGAAAGTTTTTCACCCGGCGCTTCAATAAATGAAGTATACACCCAGTCTGTTGCAATTCTAGGTTCGTTAAGTGTTGCATCAGTTGTGTCACCAAACGTACTGTTCTTTTGGAAGAAGGAAGGACTTGTGTCTGTGTCTCCTATCTGTATTGTACCAGGGAAAGTTGTTGTAGTATTACTTGGTATTGATCCAACAGTATTAAATACTGTTGATTGACCTGGAGTTTTTAAAGTCATGGTCAAATTAGTTTGGTCTAAGATTGAATAGTTATCTAATTTAAATTTTTGTGCATCAACACTACCGTCAGTACCCGTTTGAACAATTCTACTCGCAACACCTGTTGTTGTAAATTTACTGTAAGCATCTACTAAACTATCTATAGTTATTGCCGTAGGTGCACCTGTTCCTGCTGTAAGTTTACCTATAACAGTATTTTGTGCCTGTGTTGGTAAGTCCCCGTAATCAACGGCACCTGTAGCCAACGTCACCCAACCGTCAGTAACTGCAAAGTCATCTGAGTCGAATGCTACCAATCCTAGATCAGCTTGTGTAATTCCTGTTGCATTAGCTCTGGTAGTTGCCGCGTTCATTGCCAACTTGCTTTGAGCAATACCGGCGTTAGTGTTAATGTCTGCGTTTACGACTGAACCACCAACTATTGAAAATGTAACTACGTTGCCACTATAAGATAAAGATATATCACCTGCCGGTGTTGCATTATCGTATGCACTTCCATTCCAAACAAGTAAATCATTAAGGGCTCTATTTGCCGTATTTGCACCAATGGCTTCAGTTCCGAATGGAGTTCTTGCGTCCACATAGGATTTTGTAGTCACATCTTGTGCATTTGTTGGATCAGCATGATTGAATATTTTGAAACTACCTGCACTTAAATTATTCGTAAGTGGAGTTGTTCCGTCTCTTGCAACAGCACCAGGACCAATTGTGTTTGCAGTAAGTAATGCACCTCCGGTTCTATCAAAACCTAATCTTCTAGAAAGAAATGCCTCTGCCGCAAATTCAGTTGGAACAGCATCTGGCGACTTATCAGACATTGTATCATCGTTACTAAATTCAGTAATTCTTACACCTTGTTTGAACCCTAGTCCATCCAAGTTACTGATAGCAATTGATGCCGCAAAAGTAACTGTCCCTGTTCCTTGGTCAACACTGAAAAACTTACCTACCCTAAAGAAACCATCTTGGTCAGTTGACGCAAAGAATACTCTACCTTTTCCTCTTTCGCTGACTTCATTGGCTTGTGTTGCGGTTAGTGTAGGTTCACCGTAAATGATACTTGGATAGTTAGTAGTGTTAAAACCACCTGTACCAATCTTATCAAAATCATGTCCATTTGCTCTTAATGTTGAAATACCAACTGTAATATTACCAGCTTCGTTATCTTGTAATGATAGTGGAATAGTTCTAGTTGATGCAGGAGTGTATCGTAGATCGTTTGCTATACCAGTGCTACCAAACTGACCAGTACCTGTACCACTGTTAATATTGCTATCTGTCAAGTCAGTTAAGGCTACTGTAGCATAAGATCCTCTATCAGTATAAGATGAAACAATAAGAGTCTTTCCTCCGTCGGAAAAAATCATATCGTTATTGCCTATTCTAGTAATTTGAGCATCTGTTAACTTTTCAATTGCAATAACTGTGTCACCTGCTTGTGAACCCATTGTTTGACCAGCGCCGCCGGCATACGTATTAAGTGCCGCTTCGGTATTTCTCAGTGTTAAGTTTAATGATTTGAATCCTGAATCAAAAACAATCTGAAACCTATCTGCCGCTAGTTGTGAGTTATCTGAATCTTGGTTGTTAAAACTAATTGTTCTATAAACTTGATCTGGGTTTTCGTCAAATACTAATGCAGTAGAAGGTCTAATACTTGTCACACCAGCAACATCATCAAACAGATGATTTTTGTTCATGCGTATAACTACCAATGGAGATTGGTCACTACTAAAAGTAGGATTATAGTCTCCGGTAATTGCTGTTTCTAATCCTGTGCTACCTGCTATTCCAAGTTTGTATATAGGAAGATTACTTCCTTTTCTACCTGTTGGTCCAGCACTTGATCCAGTACCAGGAAGTATACTTACACTTGTAACTTCATATGTAGTGACGCCAGATGTTGTATAAACATCAAGTAAGCTGTTTGCATATGGATGATACTCACAGTCATAAACGTGTACGGAAAATACACCAGCGGAATGAGATATTGCACCTAAGCTATATGTGTTAGATGCATCATTGTAAACCTTTGCAGGTTGTTGCATGTTTCTTAAAGATGTAACTGAGTCAACAGTTTCGTTTGGATCGGCGCCGTCTGCAACCAAACCAAAATTACCATTTGCATTTGAACAGTTTAGGGCTCTTATTTCAGAACCATTGTTACTCATAAATGCTGTATGATTGTAGTATGTAAACGTGGAAACTTGTTCTGAAAGTGCGGCGTTATTACAAAATAATCCGTAACCTAAATCGTTGACCTGTGTATAGTCGTTAGCCAACATACTTCTATTACCCGCAGTTTGTACAAAAATTTCTGTACCGCCACCTGGAATAGCATCTGAATAACCATTTCCACCATTAGATAATTTATTAATTAAAAGTTTAGCAGTACCAGTTCCGCCATCATATTCAGATACTGCATCTACCTGGTAACGCACACCGTTCAAGAAGAACGGAGCAGGAGTTTGAGGTTTTCTTATTCTTAAACCAGTGCCTGCTACTGATTGAACATTTAAAGTAAAGTTATCATCTTTACTTGTAATCACAGTTTCTAAATTACCTGCAAAACCATCAATATACATTCCGCCTCTAAAAGCCTGTTTGTTTATACTTCCTGAAAAGGATCCACAAACCTGTGTGTAAGGTGATTTTATCAAAACCTGTCCGTTTGGATCAAGTACTTGTGCAAATCCTCCGTGTCCTTGGAATGTCATATTTGCTAATCTTGTAGCATCATTCATCAAGAATACATCCATTTTATCGTTTGTCTTAGGAGTACTCGTTGCATCATTTGGATCTGTTAAATAGTGATATCCATAATTCCTTGTTGCTTTAATGTGCCATTCACCTGAATTAATTGTATTCAAGTTTGGCAAAGTATCAATAGTTAATTTGACATTGAAATCGCTTCCGCCGTCAGCATTAGAAATAAGTCCAACAGCACCGCTATCAGTATAGAACCAAGCCCCGTCCCAAACAATAGGAGCAATATTATCAGCTGGCGTTACTTTTATTGTACCGCCTGGTGTATTATCACCAGTAACTGTAACATTCTGTGCAGTTGCAAGATCAGGCCCATACATGTCAGTGATCTGTAAATTATCTAATAGCTTGTCTCTAAAGAAATAAGTTCTAGCCCAAGGTGATTGTGATATTCTCGGTGCTGGTCTAATTTGACAACGTCTAAAATCTGTACCTTTAATTGACACGTTATCAGGAACTTTGATTGGATAGTCTTCAAAGTACACACCTGACTCTACATGAATACAGATTTGTTTTTCGTTTGTTGGATTTCCGTATTCTAATTCTTCACCTATTCTAAACTCTTTAGGTTCTACCAATACAACTTCTACTTCATCATAATTTACATTGCCTAGATCAACACCACTTGTATATTTTACAATACGTCCTCTTGCTCCTGTAGTTTTACCTTGTATAATTTTTCCAGGTAGAATATCAACGTTACTGTTAATACCTTGATCTGTGTAATAATTTACTCCACCGTTTCCAAATCTAACTCTATAGGTGCTTCCTTCTACTACTGTGTAAGTATCAACTGCTGTGAAGCCATTGGTTAAAATGTCTATTATAATATCAAATTGGTTTGCAATAGCATTTTTAATTGTGTTGCTTACATTATTAATAGTGCTGTCTAAGTATTGTGGAATCAATCCTGAATGATCTGAAGGATAAATTTTAATTCCGTTTTCACAGGACACTTTTATATCTTCTAGGGTAACAACATCACCTGCTGTTCTGCCATGTGCAGTAGTGGTTGTAATTATTGCTTTACCTGTTACGTTATTATATGCAAAATTGCTTATTAGATATTGGTTTGCTCCAAATGTTACTGTGCCTCCACTTATATAAGTATGGACAACAGTAGAAGTTCCAAGTGTTACTTCAAATGCGTTTGTTGTTAGATTGTCGCTGTTTACAGCAAATTGTTTAGAAGTTCTTCTCAAATCAACATTGTTTAATATTGATCCTACATAAGACTTTGCTTTGGTAATTGCACCAATAGTTTGTGTGCTTTGTTGTACCCTAGCTTTTTGTCCACTAGGTGTACTAAAATATCTTTTTGCGGCTTGTAGGGCATTGAAATTGGCATTGGTTCCATTCCTAATGTCAATAATCATTCCATCTATTATAAGTCCTAAATCTCTTTCACATGTATTATTAGATACAGTTGGTTGTTCTGGTGATGCTAATTGAGTCAAGCCTCCTGCAATCACAGAAACTATCAATTCAGTAAGTACAGTTGCTCTTCCACTTACATCTCTTACACCAGTTCCTTGTTCAGCCACCCATGCATCGGGATATTTTTTCAAAGCCGCAGTTGGTTGTGTACATTGTATTAGGATGTCATCTAATTTAGTTATTGTTCCACCAGACATGCCATGCCCAGGTGCAGTTACAGTTGCATAACCTGTAGTGTTATTATAACTGAATCCTGTTATATCATAATTGTTTGACCAGTATTCTATTGCATCAGTTGAAGCACTGACATAGGTGTGTGTAGTTGTGTTACTTGATACACCTACATTTACCGTAATCGTTGTAGCATCTACAGCCGTTATTGGAATTGGTTTTCCATAGTTAGGATCCTTAGATCTAGGATATGGATGAAGGGTTGCATTATTATCTTGAGCACAAGTAAAGGTGATACCATAAGGCTTAATCCATATTACATCTGAAGTTGTTAATGAGTGTGAACCAACAGTGACTACCATTACACCTGTCGCAGGATCATAAGTTGCATTAGTCGGTGTAAGGAATGCTTGTCCTTTGTAAACCTTACCTCCACTTACGTATGTGTGTGCATACTTCGAAGGTCCTACATAAATGTCAAAAGTACTTGCAGTAGGTCCTGTGGAATGATAGGCTCCTGATTCAACTGTAAACGTACCTGCATTAGCTTGTGCAGTTAATTCGGGATAAACTTTGTTTGTAACTACACCGTCATATGTGCAAGAAACATTAATACCACTTACCTGAACTGTATCATTTATACTCAATCCATGCGTTGTAGTGGTAGTAATTGTTGCAATACCAGTTGTGTAATCATAAGTAAAATTGTTTACAACGAGATCTGTTCCATCTGCCTTTTGTACAACTCCTCCGTTCACATAAGAATTTGCATATGAACTAGTTCCTATGTAAAATTGGAAACTGTTAGCAGTAAAGTTTGTTGCTGTTACTTGAAAGTATCCTTGTTTTGTAGGATAAACAATATTTTTCAAAACATAGTTTTGTACCAAGTCTCTAGCAAATTCTAGAGCGGCATTTGTTTGTGCGATTTGGTCAACGGTGTTATTTTGATTTGCGTTGTTTACTTTGACAGCATTAATATTTCCTGCCAAATAACTTGCGGCAACTCTTCTTGTTTCTATGTTACCACCTCTGGATAAATCGTTGATCCAAGCATCAACAATATAACCAACATCACGTTTACATTTAGCAGAACTGTATTTAAAACCTGTAAAGTTTGCGGTACCATCACTATAGGTTACAGTTGCTCCTGTATTGATTTGATAATTGATCCAAGCAGTGACCTCTTCTTGTATAAATGCTTTATTTTTAAATAGAAGTGCTTCTGCGTTTGGGTTCTGAACGTTAGTGGCCGCAAAATCGTGTGTTGGATAATAATCCTGCACGTAATCAACAACACTTTGTTGTATAAACTGTTTATTCTTTTGTAGGTATGTAATCGCATTTTTTGCCGCGGCATTTGGTGTTTTTGTTTCTGCCGCCGTTACCAAAGAAATACCATCACCGTCATTAAATGTAATTGTTTGTTTGTATGCACCTGGCTCTATTGGAGCTGACTCCATAATCTCCTGTGCCTTCATAGCCGCCGCTTTTAAACTTCCAAAAGCGTAACTTAATCCACGTCCTTCAAAACCAACAGGGGTATTCTTTTGTGTATCATCACCTTGCTTGGTTACAAATAAATCAGTTGTACTTGAATAAGATGAATTATCAACGTAAAGTTTTGTCGCCGCTTGTCTATCTTCTATTGGTCCTGTTGTTCCTTGCAGATACCCTGGATGATCTGACAAATATAAAGGCCCTGCCATTTCATCGCCTTGTCTCCTTACAGAAGATTTTCTTGGAAGTACTTCATCATCTTTGAAAAAACCGTACAATGCAGAATTGTAAGTTTGATCTTTAATAAAGTCTTGTCCTGTTACCGCTGTAGTAGATCCAAGTGCAATGTTTACTTTTACTCTAGTGTTGTCATTATCATTTTGTGCTTCACTCTTGGAAGAATGTAAACTGATTTGACTTTCATTGACAAATCTAATAAAGTAATCAGTATTATTTGTTAATCCATTTGGAGGAGTATCTGTTGTTGAATATCTCCATTTAGAACCGTTGAAACTTGTGTCAAATCCATGTCCAGTAATTACAACATTACCTGATCTATATTCAGTAACTGATTTTGTGTACTCTGTTTCATTAGCAGGTTCATCTCTAGCTATGACAGATTTAGTAGGTTGGTGTAATACATGTGGTGCATAATTTTTGTCTTGGAATTTTTTATCAACGACTATGTCGTCTATTGTAATTGTTGATCCGTGTGTTGAATTAAATTCTGCAATGGACTGTGTGCTTGTTCCTATCTTACCTATTGCATATACATTATTTCCGCTTAATGGTCCACCTAATATAGGACTTGTATCAGCATTAATATTTGCTCCAGTGTTGGTAATTGTAATTGCAGTTGTGCTTGAATTATCTATGCTTATACCAGTACCAGCTGTAAGCGTTTTCTGTATCATTTCTGTACCAGTAGCATTACCTATTAGCACACCTGCTGGTGTTATTGCTGATGGTGTATCATTCAGTGCGGTAAAACTAATTGTACCACCTTGTCCGAATACTGCATACAGTTCTGTAAAGTTTTCGTTAGCTTTTCTAAATGCTTCACGGATACTATCACCAGTTCCGTCGTTACCTTCAACACCTAAATAAATATCTTGTTTTGCCATATTTTAAAATCCTACTGATTCACCACATCCACAACTTGATGTTGATGCAGGGTTTCTAATATCGAAGTAAGAACCAAATACTTCTTTTTTGTAATCTACTGTTGATCCTAATAGGTACATCACGCTTGATGGATCTATTATAAACTTGCCTTCGGAAAGATCTATAACCTCGTCGTCTTTTTGCACACTATCTTCCAATGTCCAGTCATACTTAAATCCTGCACATCCTCCGCCTTTTAGTGCTAGTCTTACAGCACTTTTGTTGTGTTCTGACAGCATATTATCCATCTGTTCCTTAGCTGATTCTGTTAAAAATACTATGTTTCCCATTACCTGCTCCTATGTATTTATATAATATTTTATAATCCAAACGTAAATAAATATGATTATGTTTAAGAGAATTGAAAAAGAAATACGCTTTTATTTACGCAAAAGTAAGAACGGAAAAAACCATCCATATAAAAGATTACGTTCTTATGCAATATTTGAATGTGATGAATGTCATCAAGAGTTTAAACGTGAAAAAGGCAAAGTAGATGCAAAAAGGTTAGATGATTATTATGTGCATGTGTGCCCTGATTGTGATCCTAAAAGGTTTGCCCAAAAGAAAGGCGTCGAACAAAGAAGAAAACTTAATATCCCTGTCGACGCCGATATTACAATAGACGAACTATAATTACTTTTCTTTCTTCCAAATAGTCCATACACCCCAAGCAATCGCTAATCCAGCCGCGATTTTTGCCAGAGGAGCCATGAATAGAATCATAAGACCTAAAGCAATACATACTCCTCCGTCCCACGATGTTCTTTCACTTAATCTAGATTTTAACCATTTTATCATAGTTTTCTCCTTTGTCGTAAATTTATTTATTGGCCGATTCGCAGAGTAATATACTCGCTAAATTCTTGGCCTTGCTTTCTACCATAATATCCGCAGTGTCTCGAAAAGATAGAGCCCAATCGTTTACAGCCCTATTCCACATGTAATCACTGTGAGCACGTAGTTTTTGCTTCTTGTATCCTTGCTCGAGTAATTTCTCCATATCTGGTAGTGTGTTTATATCATGATCAACTAGTATGTCTTCTCTTGATACTGAATAGTGTATGACAGGACGCACACCACGCCAACTGTCTACTATGCGTAGAAATCTATCGTCGGTGGGCAATATATATTCACCTGTTTTGACCCAGTGATGGTGTATGTCAAGCACCAATGCGAGGTGTTT
>MDTE01058465.1_pt1 | contig 18852 bp, 34 predicted proteins | sample 811231 | NCBI WGS metagenome assembly MDTE01 (sample SAMN05326651, study PRJNA326480) | marine metagenome | isolation source: seawater | place: Indian Ocean: Red Sea | collected 2010 | reverse complement strand
TTGGTTCTAGCATCTCTTCCGTTGCTGTGTTGTCGAGGAGTTTGACTCAAAGTAAGACAAAGCTCTCAAACACAATCTCGATGAACCTAGTTGAATATAATGGTCTTGATGTAGGCTCATTTTTAGAGAGTTTAGAATCAGTATTCAATGTGGTCGAGGGCTGACTTAGATACATAGACAGGAGTGTGTTCGCCCCAATATGCACCGAGCACATTAAACTCGTACCACTCCCAAGCCATTTCATAGGCCCTGTCTTCATCAGTGCCTTCGTCTTGAAACTCGTTTTTCCAATGAGAAATCATTTCGTCAAGGTCATAGACGAGAGCGTAAGGCTTTGAAGATACACCAATAATCATATTATCGAAAACTGATCTGGGTTCAAGATACACAAGATCTTCCATTTTATTTCTCCATTTTTAGGTTAGTTTTGTATAATACTTGTGAGAGTCAGAGGACACTCCAAAGATCTTTGAAAACTAGCGATGAACTTAACTAAGCATTAGTAGCTCAGTGGAAGAGCAACACTTTCCTAAAGTGTAGGTCGTAGGTTCGATCCCTACCTAGTGTATTAGACCCCCCTGCTTTCTTTTATTAATGCCTTGGATAAAAGAGGAGTAGGGTAGGGGTGGTCTTTTAAAGAAAAGACAAGGCAAACTTACGAGATCTCAAAAAGACCATTGAGATACGAGAATAAACTGCTTGAAAAATAATGGTGGGTCAAACTCTTAGACCTAAGCACTCACAACACTTAAGAGTACAACATTTGCATAGGAGTATAGTCATGGGAAACCCTAACTATCCATCTAAGACTGGCAACCCTTCGGGTGGAGGTCGAGGAAACACACCTAAATCTAAATAAGGTGTGAAGAAATCCACAGGGCGATAAGTGGAAGTTTGAATCGGTTTTGTGTTTCTTCCCCGATCTCAATATAAAACTTATCAATGCCTGTTTCAGCCGCTGTAGTCTCTAGCTGTGTGGTAAAAAAGAGACACCTAAGCACCAATAGCTCAACAGGATAGAGCAACGGCCTTCTAAGCCGTAGGTTGTAGGTTCGAGTCCTACTTGGTGTATTCGCTTGATTGGTATAAGTCTTCTTATTGGTGGACTTCTCTATTAAGGGTTGGTTCTTTTTTTAAGAATACAAACTCTGGTTCGATTCCAGATCGAGCGACCACTCTCTGTTCCTTTATAGGAACTCTTCAAACAGACGCATAGAGAGATGTGGAAAAACAGATAAGCGTTTGCTTTGGCTTATTTGGGGATTGTTTACGCTTCTTATTGCCACCGTTAAAGAAGATGCAAGCTCTTGGGGAACTATGATTTCGCAACATAACCTAACCAAGAAGGGAAACAGTCCAAAAATATGAAATGGTGCAGTGAGGGCATTACGCCAATGCGAATACGGCATTGAGGGAGTCTGCTCATTCCTCTCGTTCATATCTCCTTTACTCTTGGTAAAAGGGATATGAGCCAATCTCGGTAAAGGTAGAAATAATGGGAACTGAAAAAGTTGAAAGTTTAAGGGTGTTAGTCAATCAGAAAATGAAGCTCGAAAGATTTCTTGCAGTTTGCGAGGGTCTACAGAATGTGAGTTTCATCATGTTGATCTTTTATGCGGTCACATATAAAAGAGGTGACACCCCTTATTTGATTGTTTGGTCTTTTTTAGCTTTCCTTGGTTGGGTCATTACTCACGCAATCGGGAAGAAGATCTTGCTCATAAAGAAATCTATATCGGAGGAGCTTTTTGAGTCCGAAGACTAGTCTGTTCACTTAGCTCATTGGTAGAGCTATCGGTAATTAACCGTTCCAAGGTTCAAATCCTTGAGTGAGCGTACCTCCTTTGGTTGGTGGGTAAAACAACTATGATCCCCCATGTAAAAATGGGTTGTGCAAAGATAACTTCAAGGTTGTTGGTCGTTTTCTTTGTTGGGGATCGCTTATGTACCTGTAGCTCAACGAACAGAGCCTCATCGTTGTAGGTGGGAGGTCTAGGTGTAAGTCCTAGCGGGTGCAAGTAGGAGTTAAGTAGATGTCTGCTATCGGAGGTTCGTTAACATTTCCCTGCCGATGGAAGTCCCCCCATTACTACGCTAGTCGAAATCCACCACATGGGGGAGCGTAAATGACAGATTACTTAACTTGAGTAGTGATAATCGCTTTACCCGATGGAAGTACCGGTCGGGTAGGTAGAATCCTACCCTTACAGGAGCAATCCTGTGAGCAGTTATACTAATATAAATGTTAACGCATGGGCTTTACGCTGATGGTGGTATGTACTTGGAGGGTCTAAGCCCACCCTACCCTGAGACTCATTCAACTCTTATCCGTTAAGGGGAGTGTACTCATAGTAGCAAGGACTAGCACAGGTCTAGGATTTCCCTAGACCTTACTACTATGGGTAGGGAAACTTACCCACTTTGGACAGGTGGTCGAGTGGTTAAAGACATCAGACTGTAAATCTGACCTCTTAGGAGTACGCAGGTTCAAATCCTGCCCTGTCCACTAAACAAGGGTGTTAAACATGAGTACAAAAGCTACAATCGCACATGGAGATGACTTCCATGTCTATCAAGAGATGTTTGAGGAAGATACCGTCTACCTCCAAATAGACAAGCATGGAGGTTTCGTTCAGATCATGGGCGATAGAGTCACTGTAAGCCTACCTCCGAGCCTTTTAGATCAGATCGCAAGGGGTTGGCTAGAGAACCGAGAAAAGTTCGATACAGAGCCGAAAACAGAGCTTAATCTTGAGGGGTTAAAGAAGCTACGATCAGAGTCGTAACCCCTTATTTATACCTTAGTGTATCAATAACCACTAGGAGTAAGAATGAGCTTCAAGTATAAGAAATGCCCCGAATACAAAGAAGTTACCAACATCTTCTTTGATGGCGAGTTGGTTGGTCTAATCTCAAAAGGAGTTGGGTGTAGCTCGGCTGATCAAAGAAAGCGACTAGAGAAGAACAAAAAATACTTTGTAAAAACTTACACCCTCGAACTTTTCGACATCCCCGATATGCCCGACCACCTCGCTCGTATGGGTATTGAGATCAATACCAATGGAAACGCAAGAGCCACACTCAAAACTCTAAAGCAGTTTGCAGAAAAGATGGTGAGTGAAGGTTGGAGTAAAGAGGATTACATGACCCTTAAAGAGAGCCGAGTGTAACCCCTTATCTATATAACTCTTGAAAGGAGAACTAACTATGTCAGATCACATCAGCCCAATCGTTTGGAGCAAGCCTGTAGGCAAGGCGGCAGACCCAAACGCATCTCGTATCGCTCGTATCAAAGCGTACCGAGATGAGCACACAACCGTCCTTGCGAACGGTGTTCGTCCGATCCCCAAGATCGGAACAGTCCTTAACATCCTTAACTGCCACGATATGTTTGAGGGTAAGTTTGAAGCTCACCTCATCGTTGAGATGGGCGACTTTCAAGTGTAACCCCTTATTTATAAAACCATATCACCCACTCTCAATGGAGAAGCTATGAGCTACGACTTAAACTATAACTACTTCCAATACCTACGAGGGTTTGAGGATGAGATCAAGTCTCACCTTAAAGACCCAAACCTCCCTTATCTCGCCAATCAGCTTGCTATGATGGGTGTAGGTAAGAAGTTCAATGACGATGGTTCGATGGAGTGGTCAAGTGATCGTCTTGATCAGCAGTTCAATGAGATGACTCATCATCTTCTCAAGGAGTACAAACTCTTGGACGCACTTAGGGGGTTCTTTGAGTTTGACTGTAGGCTTGATGAGGATAATGACCACAAGGTTCTCGCTAAGGGTGCTGATGAGGACATCGTAGCGTTCCTTGTTGATGACCCCGACCCTCGTTATTTCACACATTCGGACTAAAAAGGACTTGCATATAGGTTCATCGGTAATATAAATGTGTCCATTCAAATCTGATCCATTCGTCTAGGGGTCTAGGACTCTGGCCTTTCACGCCAGCAACACGGGTTCAAATCCCGTATGGATCATTGAGCTTCAAGTATGGGAGTTTTGATTGTAGGGAGATGTTATGTCATACAAAGAAAAGTGGGAAAAGTACCGTACACTGACCAAAGTAGAGAGAGCTGTTGGCTTGAAGAAACTTTTGCAAAAAGTAGATGACATAGACGAACACCAAAAACTCTCTGACTTAATAGATGTTTACCTTGAAGCTCACGATGTCATCACCAAGATTGGGCTTGAAATAACGGTATTTACCGACAAATATAACTCATAGTGTGGTATAAATATTTTTGAGGGCTGTTAGCTCAATCGGTAGAGCAGTGGACTTTTAATCCATTGGTTCTGGGTTCGAGTCCCAGGCGGCCCACTCTTAGTACCCTCTTGAAGAACCTCAAGGCTTGATTTTATATCTACCCCTATGCTCGACTACACGAAAATCAACCTCTTTGCTTCCTCCAAAATAATGAACAACCACAGACATGAAAATTGTGTTATGGTATTTTAACTCGCTGTTTGTTTTTTTAACATCAAAGACGAGATCATAAATACCGTTATCTGCGTGTTCCCACATGGGGTCATCATCGTAAAACTCATCGAATCGCTGTGATGTAAAGAAATCATGCAAACCCATCTCAAGATCACCACTCAACGATGTTAGGTTTACTTCATAAGTTCCACCGATTACCTTAGCGATAACTTCTGCGAGATCACTGAGATTAAGATTTCTTCGTGATTGTTTTTCAAGACGAGCAACCCTACGCTCAAGGTTACGGACGATTTCGGATGCTGTTCTTCTCATATCTGTTTTCCATTGTGATTAAGGTTAAAGACTATTGACCGGTTCTTATTAACCTCTAAAGTTTTTGAACTTTCGGAAGGCTTCACTTCTATTTTTTGTGACGAGGACGGTATCTGAACTGGGTGATGGAGGATAGTCATCCGTATAGATGTGAACGACAGCAAAGAATTCTCCTACAGTAACTAGGAACACTCCACCATCAAACCCAAGACCCTTTTCATTGTGATCTTGCACCTCAGACTCATCAAAGTATATACCTGTTTCGTCATATACTTCGTCAAGAAGCTGATCCATCGCAAAAGAGGGCAATTCACTGCTTGCAGTTTTAAAGTTTGATTTTTCAAGACGAGCGATCCTACGCTCAAGGTTGCGAATGATTTCACTAGCTGATCTTCTCATAAGATTTCTCCGTTGATTTTTGATTAAAGAGATCACCTATTGGCAGGTATAAATAAATTACAAATCATATAAAGTATATGTCTTTAGTTGCTACTCACTTATATGATTGGAGACTTTATGAAGAAAGAACTTAAGATGTTGTGTAAGGTAAGGAACACCTTACTACCGAATGGCTCTGATCCATTCATTCAAAAAATGATCTCTACTTTGAACTCTAAGATTGACTCTATTCAGCAAGATACAGGTCTTACAGAGGACACTACAGAGACTTACAAGATGAAAACAAAGAACATTGAATATGACAAGTCAGATCGTAACTGTCGCAACTTACAAGTTGAATCTTATGACTTTGTAAGGGGCAAACTACGCAAGGACTTTAGAGATGTTTTAAGACCTATGACGAAAGCCCTTGTCGATAGCCATCGGTATGATCATTATGTGGCGAGGTTCTATCCAGAAGATAATCTGTATTGGCGAGAATGTCGCTGTGTTAGTGGAGAAAACCCTTACGATAACCTTGAAAACTGTCGAGCACATTGGATGCGAGAGTATCGTGAAGACAGTTTTGAACCAAGTTATTGGTGGCGTAAAGAACCTTATTTAGACAAAAAAATTAGACTACTTAAAAAGGAGTTAGGCACATGACCCTACCATTACTTATCACATTCGCAATTTGCTTCATGTCTGGAGGACTTTACTTTGCAAGTCATAAGATCTCATCTAGTACATGGTGTTGGTACTTTGTCTCTTTGGCTTTCTCAATCCCTTCATTCGTTAAGGTTTTGGAACTTGCACAATAGGTGGCATAGGATTATAAGATGGGCTTTAGCAGGTCATGGTATAATCCATGTTGTAGAGACAATCTTAAACATCTATGAAAGAGCTTATTTGAGTGCCTGTCTCTCTCTGTTATCTTCTACGATAATGATTTTAGGTGCTTTTATAGACTCCCAACACCATAAGGAACATGATGGAAGAACTAAAGAACAAAGTGAGATCTGAAGGACGCTGTTTGGGTGGTGGTATTCTCAAAGTCGATGGGATTATCAACCACCGTATTGACGCTCCTTTAATGGCAAAGTGTGGACAAGCCTTTGCAGATTTCTTTAAGGAAACGAACCCTACTTTAATCTTGACTGCTGAGATTTCGGGCATTGGGCCTGCATTGATGACAGCGAGTGCTTTGGGTTGTCCTGTTCTTTACGCTAGGAAGAAGAAGCCGATTACAATGCCCGATGTAGTTTACTCTTCTTCTGCTCCATCTAGGACAAAAGGAGAAGTGACTCCATTACTCGCTTCACCAGAGTTTTTAACCTCTGAAGAACGAGTTTTGATCATTGATGATTTCTTGGCTAGTGGTCGAACCATATTAGGTTTGGTTGACTTGTGTCGGCAAGCTCAAGCAAAAGTAGTCGGTGTTGGAGCTTTGGTTGAGAAATCTTTTGAAGAGGGTCGAGATCTTCTATCTGATGTAGATGTACCTATCTACAGCTTGGCACAAATAACCAGTTTAGAGAATGGTGTTGAAGTTGCTCCTTAGATAGTCGCCTAGATGGTGGAATTGGTATACACAGGAGACTTAAAATCTCCCGACTTCGGTCTTGCGAGTTCGAGTCTCGCTCTAGGCATTTAAGGGCATTTAGTTCAGTTGGTCAGAACCCCTGTCTCATAAACAGGTAGTCCTCGGTTCGAGTCCGAGAGTGCCCAGTTAGTTTTTCTAAAGGAGCATATAAAGGTGGGTATAAATAAGTTACATTATAGAAAGGAACACCATGAGAAAATTCGTATCAAAGCTAGGTCGCTTTAACTACACAATCCATAACCTTATCGCTCACCCCTTAATGGAAATCCTACATCTTGTAGGTCTTACGGAGTGGGGCGATAAGGTACATGACGCAACCTTACCCTTACGACATGATGAAGATCATGCACAGGAGTCGTCTACTAGCTCTTAGAGGCTATCTTCTCTCTGCCATGTAGACAGCACTCATCAAAGCTCGTGCGATTACACGATCTTTTTCTTTCTCTCCGTTTGAAAGTGAGCGATAAGAAGCATCAGCTAAAGCGATACGATTATCTCGCTTTTCTGGCTGTGTTTGGTATCTTGGGTCATCGACATTGTATGCCGCGTATGACCAACCATCGTGAACAGCATCAGCAACGATTTCGACAAGTTTTTTGTCTTTCGGGTTTCTCATTAACTGATCCAAGTTGTTCATGATTGCATCTAGTGCATATAGGCTTGAATAAGTATTCGCCTCATAGCCAAAGCTTCCTGGCTTGCTCAAACCATATCCGTACTCAGCATCGAGAGCTTGGTCAGAAATCTTAGTTGCTCTTTTGGTGTCCACAAGGCTTCGGTTCTTAGGAGGTCGGGGGATGTTTCGTGCGTACTTAGAACGACTTGCGAATCTCTTTCCAGAGAACTTTTTATTCGCCCATTCAATAGCAGATCGAAAGTTCCTACCCATGACTACTTGTGAAACTTTTCCGTCCTCTGTAGTTTGAACCGAACCAGCAATTCCATTCGTGCTGTCTTTGTAGTCAAAGTAGATTCTATCTTGAACAAGAATAAAAGGGAACGCATAGGAGCTTCCTTCTAGCGTGAAAGCAATTTTGCCCTCTCCCTCAGCCTTTAGGGGCCATGAAGCAGGTTCATCGGGGTTTGCTTTGCCATAAGGGTTAATGAACTCGCCAACAATTCTTGATGATGGCTCAAAGCTCACCTTGATGCTTCTTGCTCCTTCGCTTTTAAGTGCTCTTTCTATCTGCTTATTAAAGGTGCGACCTAAAAGGCGATCAAATAAAGAAGTTGCTTTCAACTTGTTCTTGCGATCATCAACAGGAAAGAATCCCCCTGGAGAATGCTCTCCTCTTGTTACCACTTTATATCCAGAGGCTTGTTTTTCAAGTCGGTCAACTCGTCTTTCGAGTTCACGAATGATTTCGGATGCGGATCTTCTCATAAGATTTCTCCATTTGGTTGAGGTTAATGAGATTACTTAACCACACTGATAAATAAACTATTAAAGGCATACGAGGTTGAAGGTAGGTAACTCTTCGCTTTTGGGGGTGGGTAGATAGGGAATCACCACTTTATCTTCGTATAATCCCCAAGGATCGTCAGAGAGTAAGATTTCTAATGGTTCATTTGAAGGTTTGACTTCAAATTTGCATAGAGGGGTTGAGTAGCTTTTGACAACCTTACAGTCCAAAGAATTACATGGCACTTTTTGTGGGTTTGTCCCACAGGATGCTAAGGTGAGAGTTAAAATTGTAAGGGTTATGAATTTTTGCATGACATTTCCTTTATTCTAGTATCTACTTGTTAAAACAATATAGATTATAAAGGAACTATAATGAAGCCAGACTATGACTATGGTGACATCTTAATAAAGCGAGTAGCTAATGGATGGCTTGTCGTATCTGGTTCTGAACATGAAGAGGGTCAAGTAAGCGTCTTCGTCTATGAGGACAAGGAAAACCCGAATTGGATAGCCGAGTCTCTTTATAATCTCCTACTCGATCAGTTTGCCTCTTATATGCAATCAAAGAGGTCTGCTGGTATTAAGATGAGCTTTTCTCATAAAACGAAGGAGGAAGAAGAAGATGGAAATCACGAGACAAGTTGAAGAATTTGAAGCTGTTCAATACATTGGTGATAACGCTGATGAGGTAATCACTTTTATTGGTCTTGAAGCTAAGGTCAACGACACCTGTATTACAGTTCTTGATAAGGCAGGTGAATGGTATGTGTTCGTAGACCAATGGGTCTTGAGGACTCTCGACCAAGAAATCTTAGGTACTGTGGACAAAGCTCACTTTTGGGATAGCTTTGCCACAGTTGATGAGCCTTTAGACGATTAACGGTTTCTTTCCCATTCCTCGTCCATCATTCGCATTTTTTCCCACTCTTCTGGATCTTCCCACTCAGTGCTACCGTAGGTACTGCTCTCAAGGTAGGACATTTGTTTATTATCCTCTCGCTCATCATCATTCAAAGCACGAGCATTAAAGTGTTCATAACCTTTTGAGTCGAGGTGCTGTTTCAAGAGGTCTTTCTTTGAGTGTCTACTATCACCCACGATGAACTTTTCAACTTGAGGTCGTTTGCCCGACATATCAACAAGAGCAAAAGCATTGTTGATTTTGCTACCTCCAGGTGATTCATACATATCGGGAGCTTCCACTTTATATGAATAACCTACACCAAAGACAACAACATAGTCTTTGCTAGGTGAGACAGCGATAACTTGAGGGTCGATTATATCTTCAAAGTATTTCGGTGCAAACTCTGCACCCTCCTGCATTAAATACAACTCTTCCTCTGACCAGTCCATGTCCCGATTAAGGCCAAGAACCGATTTTTTCTTATACCCTTCTCTTTTGTATTCATGGTCATAGAAAAATTCTAAGACCTTTACGATCTCTTTGATGGTTTTACGGTTGATGTTCATATTCATCTCCTTTTAGATTCGGTACTGCAAACGCAGTGAGTTGTAGGTTCGTTGTTCTTGTCGAGATGGAGCGATACCATCACGAGCTTTAAGACCTAAGTCTTTGATTGTTTCCATGTCATCACGATTGCCCTCAGATCGAGCTTTGCGATACAAGTCTCTCAACTTGGCGACATCGAGAGAGCTAGAGGAAGTTGAGGTAGAGCGAGTACGACTAGCTTCCACAGCGTCTAGGATATAACGCTCTTGGTTATCCCATAGGACGCTCCCACCCTCTAGGGCATCTCGGCTTTTGATGATCTCTCTATCAGAGCCACCATTTGGGAGAGAGTCGATCAGACCGAGCCATTTAGCTTTATAGCTTTTTCGGTCTGCGATCTTCTCATAGAACTCCTCTTTGTCCTCATAGATCTTGATCCAATGATCTACGCCTTTTTTCCAAGTCTTTTCCCAGTTGACTGTGCGTTGGAAGTATTTGCGATCACGAGCTTTGCGATTTAACAAAGTACCATCTACACGAGAGACAAGACTAAGGTTCATTGAAGCATTGCCCTTAGAGACTGAACCACCACTCCCTTTTTGGGTCGAAGAGAGCTTTACAGCCACACGATCCGAAAGGTGGATCAAGTACACACCTGCTTTACCTGTTACTCGACCCCATGACCCAAAGTGGTAGTCGAGCCAATCTTCAAGCTCGTGTCGAGTGATGTTTACATAGTCTTGTCGAGCCATCTTGCTCCTCCTAAGTTTTGTTGTTGTTGGTGTACTTTCATAAACAAGGGGTTACGACTTTAGATAGCTTATAAATAAATTATTAAAAACGAGGGTGTGGGGTAGAGTGAGGAGTAGATAAGTCATATAATATATGCACATCAACCTTTTATGGAGTTACTTATGGTTCACTACATATTATCTATTACTTTGCTTTTAATGGGCGTTTCGGCTCACGCATTAGAGTGTGAGGGAGATGCCGAAGTTCTGAATATCCTTTCCCCTTGTCAATCTTCGTACTATAAATATGCACCGTCCTGTAGATTTGGTGACGGTCTTTGTCTTTCCCTTGTCCTTCATGGACTTGTGCAAAAGAACCTTTTTGATTACCGACCAGAAATTAAGAGGGTCTACAACACACCTCTGAAAAGAAAAGTCTTTTCAAGAACAAATGAGTACAAAAGACTTTACCGTTCTATGATTTCTGACTTGAGAGAGGCATCTACAGCTAACTTTTGTTCAATGATGAACTCTTATTGGCTTTACGATGTGAACTTTGAGGGGTTTACTTTCTTATCTAACACACTCATACCCAAAGGTAAGTTGTACAGATTGACAAATATATCTAAGGTATCGAATTATGATCTTGTTAGAACATCAGAGTCTTCTGCATTAGACATAGAGTCTTGGGAGACTCAAGCATCAATGAAGATTGTTTTCTTCAAGCTCGATAGGAAGGACAGTGGGTATGTTGATGTTGCTTTAACACACTTTGTGTGGTTCATGCCTACAGTGTCCTATGACTATGAGTCACAAGCACATATTTCTTATGAAGAGGGCTGTAGATCCCCTTCTTATTATCGCTATAAGGTAGGTCAATGAGAAACCACAACACTGTTTTTGCTATATGTATGATTTCCCTTATGGTGATGTTAATTTTCCTTACAAAGTACAGTACGCCCCAAACAAGAGTCAGAGCCTTCTTTTGGAATATACCACAATCTAAGGGGTGTATCTGGCCTGTTACGGAGGTTAAGTACACTAAGACTGAGATCAAACATATTGTGCCTGTAGCTCAAGTCTATAAATGTACTTATGACCAAGAACATCGCTTAGTTAAGGTTAGCACCTATAACTTTGAGCGAGGTTATCAGATGGAGCTTCCTACAGAAGAAGTATTGTATAAGTGGAATGGGATTCGACTTTACCAATACTCTATCCGTAGAGCAACACATGGCAATGGTGAGATAGATGTAGAAGTCTACACCTACCATCGCTAGAGGACTAGCAGTCCATTGTCCCACCTGCACCATCGGGGCATTTATTTCTATCTTGGTGCGAGTCATTATTTAAGTATTTTTCACGATAAATCTTGTTGTACTCAGCTCTTTGAGGTGATCCAGGTTTGCCCGAATTGGCTTCACCATAGTTATTGTGAAGTCGGTAGCAAGTACCTTTTCCTGGTCCTTTGCCCTCAACCTTATCGTGTCCATAGCAGTTCTTATTTTTAAAAGCGTGTGGCACATTGTAGCTTAATTGATTTTGGCTGTCTCCACCCCAAGGTCTACGGGCGGCTAAGAGTTCATCAGCCATGAGCATACCTTCGTCAATGTCAGCTTGGAGTTCTGCTAAAAACGGATCAGCATAACGGTTTGATGATGCATTACGATTTGATGCTTGCCTTTCAAGACGAGCAACACGAGCTTCAAGCTCACGAATAACTTCTGATGCTAATCTTCTCATAGCAATCTCCTTTGTGTGAATATGAACACAATAAGAAGCTCTATAAATAAACTATTAAAGATCTTCTTTAGCCATGTAAGTTAAAGACTTCATGGATCTAATCTCATCAACAAAGGTAAGTGCTGGCACTCTTGAGGTACGGTTAAAGTATTCTCTTTTGAGGTTTTTGAAGGTGTGAGCCTTTTCAAAAACGAAGATTACCTTACGACCCTCAAGCTCTGTTTTTAATAACTCCATACCTGTGGTCTTTAAATATGCCGCAAAGTATAGATCAGAGGTCTTGTATAGAGGCTCTGGTTGTATGTCGCTACTCATTGTGTACGCCTTTAGTATCAAGGGTGTTGATATTCACCCTATAATACCAAAGCCTAATCTAAAAGAGAGGATAAAGCTGTTTGTGCCTTACGGACACCCTTATCGCTTGATTGGATTTGAATCAGTTTATCTTTCTTATCCCATTTAGCGATAAGGGGTTGATCACCCCATGTGCCTCTTAATTCATCACCATCGGTGGTAAGGACTCTCCCCTCGAAAGAGGAACGCTTTAAGAAAGCACCAAGAACTTTTTTGTCTGAAAGGGCGATCTTCACCTATCTCATCTCCTATGTGTATCTTACTGTGGAACACCTGTTCCACTATATACTACCACATAAGGATCAAGAGTGTTACCATTCTTGTCTGTCCGAGAACTCTTAAGTCCAAGGAGATCACCCTGTGCGACAGAAATCCAAAAGCTTGAGTCCTCAAACACGATTGGGTTGTGGAAAGTAGTGAAGAGGTTAGCTTGACCTGCTTCTAGTTGGAAAGTAGCGTTTACACTAACACCTGCTGGTACTGTAAAAGGGGCACCACCAAGAATCTGAAGGATGTTATTTACAGTAGCTGTAGAGTTACCTGTACCTACGATACCTGTACCTCCAAGAACACCTGCTAAAGCACCATTGATGTCAAGAAGCTCAAGCTTATCTCCATCTCTCATTTTTACGATAAGAGCGTCAGCCATTGCTTTAGCTTGATCAGGGGTAAGGTTTGCATTACCTGCGGCAGCGTCAACAGTAACTAAAAGATAAGCGGCAAGACCACTAACTGTTTTAGCTACAGCATTATTCGCTACAGTAGGGAGTTCATTTTCTACAACACGAAGGTAACGAGGACCTTGTGGTGCAGGGTCAATGACAGGGTTAGCAAGAGATCTATTTGGGAATAGATCTTTAACCATGAGCTGACCATTTTTGATTGAAGCATCACGAATACAAATTACTGGACTAGGCATAATTTATCTCCTTATTGAATGAGTGTTCCATCGTCTGCATAGCAAACAACGAATGGGATTGGATTTCCATCTTTGTCTTTACGAGTCTGAGCCTTCTTCAATTGACCTCTACGAGCAGAGAGGTAGAAAGAGTCGAGGTTAAACTTGTTAAAGAGTTTGCTTGCGTCTGCTGGAGCTGAAAAAGCATTACCAACAATAGCAGGGAGATTCCCACTGTTAAAGTCTGCGGCAAGCTGAACGATTACACCTTGAGCCAAAGTAAAGACTTGGTATCCCGAAATAATCTGTAGAACTTGAAGAACAGTACCAAAGCTATCGCCACCTGTAAGGGTAGCACCTGCTGATTCAGCGTCAATCGCACTGTTGATGTCAGAAAGGGTAAGGCTTAGTCCTTGGTTAAGACGCAGAACCAATGCGTTTGCGATAGAGGTAGCGGCAGCGGCTCCGATAATCGCACCATTTGCGGCTTCAACTGTTGCGAGCAAGTATGCGGCAAGACCTTGATACTGAGCATCAAGAACGAGATTACCAGCATCTATTCCTGTTGCAACTGCTTCGGTTACATCACGACCATGTGCATAAAGATACAATGGACCTTGGAAGTTAGGGGTGTAGACAGCACTTGATTGTGTCTTATGTGGAAAAAGATCAGTGATCTGAAGAGCAACACGATGTTGACCTGTTTGCTCATTAACAACTGAGTTAAGAACTCTAGGGGTAGCTAAAAATGGCATGGTTTATCTCCTATTATCCTGCGTAGATTGAACCGTCATTATTGTAGACAGTAAGTAATGGGGTTGCAGACTTAACACCAGCAAATGCTTGGTTAGCGTTTTGAGCACCAACAAGACCACCGAGTACACCCTCAGAGAAAGAAATCTTCCAAGAGCTGTCATTAGGTACAAGAGTTCTCATTGTTGAGCCAAGAGTTCCTGGTCCGACAACAGGGGCAAATACACCATTGAGGTCTTGAATGGGAACACCACCGTTGATGGTGTAATCTTCACCTGCAAGGATGGCGAGAACTTCAGCAAGACTTCCTGTAGAGTTCGAGTTTCCTGCCGCTCCATCGAGGTCAGTCGCTCCATTTGCAACATCCGCCGCTGAAAGGATGTCATTAACATTTCCTAATGTTAATGTTAGACCACCACGAACACGAGCCAAAATGTTAGTTGCCGCTTGCTCTGCTTGGACGACAGTAAGAGCTGGGCCGTCACCTGCATTACCACCTGGATCAACTTCAACATGAGCGATGAGATATGCAACGAGTCCATTGCATCTTTTCAAGAACTCAAGAGATCCATCAGCATTGGTCTTGATGAAAGGACGAGTCTGCCCCGATGATCCGATGTTTGGAACACGAACATAAAAAGGTCCTTGGCCAGCAGGGTCATTTACGAGGTTACGCTGTGAAGCGTTAGGGAAGAGGTCAGTGATCTGAATAGACCCATTTTGGATCTCTGATCTTCGTGCGAGAATGAAAGGCATTGTCTTTCTCCTTAATAGTTAGGGTTCACCTATATACGGATAGAATATAAATAGACTATTAAAGAGTCGGACTACTATTTAACCTCTATTAACGACTGAACACCTAATAGTGAACAAAGGAGTACCCGATTGACCTGCTAAAAAGAATTCTCCAACAGCACCCGAAGTTAAGGTCAACGCTTCGCCTGGTCTTAAGATCGAAGGCGACATTCCAGGATTAAAGGAGATGAACAGGTTAGACCCACCTTGAGGATTATCTAGGTTTTGGATATTAAGGGTCTGACTAAAACTAGGGAGGTGGAAATTTATCGCTCCTGTACTGAGAACATCGGGGATAACATTTCCAGTGTTTAAGTTTGGTGCGTTCCCTATAGTTGTGAAGATCGGTGCAGTTAGCGAAAAGAAATCGTAAGGCACTACACCGACAACTGGCCCAAAGTCTGTGTTCTCTTGTGTGGCACGAACTCTACCTCTAACTCTGACATATAGCATTTCATCGTCTGTTGGTACACGAGGGGTGTTTGCCTTGAATGTAGTAGCATATTCGTTGGGGTTGAACACGAACCGAGTTTGATCTCTTTGTGACTCCTCAACCCCTAGCTTTGCCTGTGTGATAAACTTGCTTCTAAAAGTCTTATCGAAAGGCACAGAGAACATCTCTACAGGATTGTTATGTGCGTCATTGAGGTTGGATGCACCAAATACAGTGATTTGATCCATTCCTCTTAGGTTTGCGTTGTGGACTACCATATCTACAAGACCTTTTGATCTATAGATAAGGCTTGGGATTAAACGACCTCTACTCATTTCTTACTCTCTTTCTCTTTAGCTACCATCGGTTCATAAGATTCGGTGTTCTTACCTTTTGATTTGGCAAGCTTTTGAGCTTCTGCCCAAGAGTCAACTCGTTCACCTTCTACATTAGGAGCGAGGGCTACATTTGGAGCATCACGCTTCATCTCATTAGTACGAGCATCAAGCCGTTCATTCTTCTTACGCATTTGGTTCTTAATGCGATTGTTTTTACCAGCCCATCCGTCACCTTTGAGGATAAAGTTCCTTGTAGGTTGAAACACCTTTTTATTTGGTGCTCCACATTCGGGGCATGGTTGTTCTTTTTTGTAGTCCGCCATTGGCACATTTAACTGATACTCGTGTTCACATTGACTACAGCGATATAAATACATTGGCATGAGGTTAAGCTCCAAAGAAATCTCTTAAGACCGCATAGGCGTGTTTGCACACTTTGTGTGTACCATTAGGGTCTTTTTTAGTTGGTTGTTCTGCTGTTCCTCTAACTGTACCAAACAAGTAGTCGTTTTGGACTGCGTGGTACTCTGGACCTTGATACTGCCAATAGTTGCAAGTACAAGTTAGGTGGAGATCGGGGTTTGATCTTTCACCTGTTGCTTTCACAGTAACTACATAATCACCGACCTCAAACTCGATAGGTTCTTTAAGTATCTTCTCCTCAAACCCATTTACGACTGCTTTGATTGAAGAAGCGTTCGACTTAACTTTTGAGTCGAGTCCGTTTGTAATCTGATTAAGGTATGCTGATGATCTATACATGATGTCTAGCCTCTCTATTGTTGCTAAGAGAGAGTAGATCATAAATAGACTATTACTTTAGGGGTGTGGTAGTTCAGTGTACTCACAAGAGTGGTACACATCGCTACCCACTCGCTCACCATCAAGTTTATAAGCCCTTGACTTACGACCACTGCTTCGAGAGAGAACGATCCCATCGTGGCCTTCACAGATGTACCCCATCGGATTAGGGTACTTGTAGCTGTGGACAGCATTTCCAATCATGAGGATCACAGCAAACATCGTGATCAGACAGGTGATGAAACCTAGAAAGTGGAGTACGCTACCCCTTGCCCCACCTGCGATTTGTGATGATACATACTGACTCATGTTGTTCTCCTTCGGGGAGTTTGTTTCTTACAATAGTATATAAATAAGGGGTTACGATAAGGCTACAAACTTAACCTTATCTCCGACTCGCTCCATCCGAAAGTTGCCTGGAAACTTGAAGGTTTTTCCTTTGAGATCTATCACAGATACCTCTGTGATACTTTCTTCTACAATCGCAGACCCCTCTGGTAGTACCTCTTGTTTGAGTGAGAAGTCTGTGGCGGTGCTCTTCAGATTAAACTCACCCCAAACAAGGTTTTCTTGTTCTATAGGCTTCTTTTCTCGTACAGGGTTGAGGATTGCGGCCACCGTATCTTTTATTTTAACTTCATCGCTCATGCTAAGTGTCCTTTCATTTCTGTGTTCTTGGCATCATACCATGTAACCCCTTATTTATTACTTACTGAGATTAACCTTACCCAAGGTCAACCATCCAAAGGAGAAGCACATGAAAAAGATCAAAAACAAAATCAACAAGAAGGCACAGCTTCTGGCAATCAACGAGAGGGTGCGAACCACCTTTTACAAGGTCATGGCTGAGGGCAAAGATCCCACAGCGTTCAATAACGAGTGGATGAAGCTCGCAAGGGACTTCGGCATCAACAAGAAGTACAACCTCAAAGAGTACGAGAAAGAGGTCAACAACCTTGTGAGGAAGTGGAGCTAATCCTTAGAAGCGAATGTAAAGACCTGTGCCTTCCTCAAAGCGATCCTTGAGATCTTCTGCATAGACATCGTTGAACTCTTTAACTACTTTTACGCTTCTACCATGAGTACGAATAAACTCCATGTCGTAAAGGTCTTTTCCATTAAGGGTGATACGAACCCTATTCACAGCACCTCTGTGCTTAGGTTTTGGGAATACTAAGGTAACACCATTACGCTCATTGATTAGTTGCTTGAGTCCAATGAACATCTGCAACTTGCGTCCACCACCGAGCTGTTGGACGATAGTAGCCGCAATCGCATTGGCTTGTCTCTTCATTTTAGCTTCTGGGTCTTTACAGAGAGCTTTAGCTATTGCAGGTAGAGAACCATTAGTTTTTTGTACTTCTCTCCCAAGTGGAGTCTTTGAGCTAAAGAAAGTGAATGCGATAGATTTCAAAACATTCTCATCTGTGTTTTTAAAGCGAGCAACGAATGCTCTCACACAGTCTGAAACAGGCATCCCACCCATCTTATTCGTGCAGAAATCAACCATATCTTCATAAAGTGTTGAAGCTCTGTTAGCGATACTTCTGCCTTTGTTTGCTCTTTCTAGTAAGCGGTCACGAGGGCCTGCTTGTCTTTCAAGACGAGCAACCCTCATCTCTAAGTCTCTAATAATTTGTGAGGCAGATTTTCTCATTATGGTTCTCCATTTTGTTTAGGGTTAAAGAGATCAACAATGGAGAACCAATAAAAAAACTACAAATCAATCCTCATCATATTCCTGTTGAGCGAGGATCAACATACCCTTACTAACAGCGTGGAGTGGGTCAGAAGCATGACGAACCTCTGAGATCTCGATTGGAAAACGCTTCTTCTTAGTCTCAAAGACCTCTCTAAAGAAATCCATGAATCCACCAGCTAAACTAGTACCACCACCAACTACGATTGGGATGGGCTTATTAAGAGTGAGGTGACCACCCTTCATCACAAACTGTTGTGCGATGTTATCAAGAGCGTGTTCAATAAGAGCCTTATAATAGAATGAGATGGCCTCTTCTTCACGATTCTTAGGAGCACTAAGGTCAATGCCTTTCTCTTTGATAGCACACATCTTAGACGCTGTAGCACCTACAGATCGAGCCGCACCTTGGTCAATCCAATCACCACCACGAGCAACCGAGAATGAAAGACCCTCAATGGTGTTAATGGCGAGAGCAATGTTAGTCATACCCGAACCAAAGGAGATACCGATACCACTGAAGCTCTCCTTAGCTGTCTCAGCAAAGACAATCGCCATAGCTTCGTTAGCAGGGTGGGCTGTATATCCACATTCTTGAACGATACGAGTGAACACACCTTTGTGGTAGACAACATCCATATTAGCGTCTACAGGAGCGGCAGGGATTGAGAAATAACAATGTTCACCTTCATGGCTTGGTTCACCGAGA
>MDTE01040901.1_pt1 | contig 18852 bp, 20 predicted proteins | sample 811231 | NCBI WGS metagenome assembly MDTE01 (sample SAMN05326651, study PRJNA326480) | marine metagenome | isolation source: seawater | place: Indian Ocean: Red Sea | collected 2010 | reverse complement strand
GTGCCCGTGTCACCCAACGGCTTCGGCCATCGGGACCTCGCTCCGGCAGTGATTCACGAGCTACGGTGGGCCCTCCCGCCTCGACATAGCCGTCGATACCGCCGATCAGATAGTGTGCGGCCAGTCCGGCTTCACGGAGCAAGGCCGCGACACTTTGGCTCATCTGATGTCCGTGAATGCAGTAGACGACCACATCATCCTGGGTGCGAAAGCCTTCCTGCCAGTGATGAATGGTTTGAGGATCCCGCCAGGACGCAGTCGCGATCACGATTTCCGACTCGAGGTAGGCAGGATGCTTTCGCACGTCGAATATCATCGGACGTCGGACCGATGCCAGTGATTCGATGAGTTCTTGAGGTTCGAGAGAGAGTGGCAATTGACCCATTGGTCGCCCTCCTACACTTGCAGGATTGCGACGGCACTTGGGCGCTATTGCCTTAGATTGCGGGGAGACCGTCTGAGCCCCCACGAACGTCAATATGAGTTGGACCCGGGCAAATTGCAAGCACACCTATAGCGGAGGTGCCTGCAGATGCCAGTCGGTCTCGCGCTGATAAGCATGCCCGAGCGTGAACAGCCGGGCCTCTGAGAACGGGCGACCAATGATCTGAAATCCAAGGGGCAAACCGATTTCGTTGAAGCCGCAAGGCACAGCCAGTGCCGGCAAGCCCATATAGCCGACTGGACGGGTCAGACGGGCGCAGCGGTGCATCAACTCCGCCGCCCGTTCGGCATTGTGGGGGCTGACATCGTCCATCTTCGGAGCCGGTTGCTCGCTGACGGGGACGTGAAGAACATCGACCTTGCTGAACACCTGTTCGACAAAGTTCGCCATCGTCGGCTCACGCATACGGTGGGCTTCGAGGTATCTGATGGCCGGGATCAACAGCCCGCTCTCCAACTCGCCGCGAATGCCATCGGAATAGTCACGAGGCCGCGTTCGCAGCCATTCTTCATGGATTGCCGACGCTTCCGCCTTGAGCCCAACCTGCGCCAGTTCATAGATCTGCTCCAGATCGGGGATGTCCACTTCCACGATCTCGACGCCAATTTGGCGATAGACATCGAGGCTGGCCCGAACAGCCGCTTCCATCTCGGGATCGACTTCATCGTAAAAGTAACTCGTTGGTACGCCGATTCGCATACCTCGTACATCATCTTCGAGTTGGGCTTCGTAATTCGGCACTTCGATTTGGGCGGTCAATCCGTCCATCGGGTCATACCCAGCGATCACCCCGGTGATTCGGGCGCAATCCTGCACCGTTCGCGTCAGTGGCCCCATCGAATCGGTGGCGTAGGATCGGGGCATGGCACCGTGACGGCTGATCCGACCATAACCAGGTTTGAGTCCGACGAGCCCGCACTGCATCGCTGGCAATCTGACGGATCCGCCGGTATCGGACCCCATGGCACCGTATACCAGTCTTGCGGCCACGGCGGATCCTGACCCGCTGGAAGACGCGCCGGGCGAGTAATCAGTGTTCCAGGGATTGAAGCAATCCCCGAAATGCTCGTTGTGACCCGTAGAACCCGCAGCGAACTCAATCATATTCAGTGTGCCGACCTGGAGCGCCCCCGCGCCTTCTAACCGCTCGATCAACGTCGCCGTGTAATCGGGGCGCCAATGTCGGCGGATCTCTGATCCGCACGTGCAGACCTTCCCGGCACGATAGAACATATCCTTGTGTGCAAGCGGTACGCCGTGGAGCGGACCGCATGAGTCGGGATCACGGGAGAGTTTCTGGTCTGCGGCCTGCGCCGCCGCCAGAACGTCGTCGGATTCGACGTTTATGAAACAGTTCAGCGCGGGCTGATGCGCTTCGATTCGTGCCAGACACGCTCGTGTCACCTCGACGGACGATACGCGCTTCTGCCGAATCGCGGTCGCGACTTCGGTCAGGCTCAGGTGAGTGATATCTGTTATGACGAGTCCCTCAATCGGGCGAGACTGGCCGGGAAATCTCCCGGCTCCTGATCGAACGAGAGAGACGGTTGAAGCGTGCGTGCCACTTTGAGGATCCGATCCGTTTCCAACATGACGGAATTCAGGTGCGCATCGTCAAGTTCGATACCGTACTCTTCATGAATCTGCCTGCGGGTACTCTCGGTTCGATTGGGGTCGTCTTCCATAGGACTCTCCATTCTCAATGACGATGCACAGGTATTCTCAACGGGTTTGAACTCACGTTCGAACTGGTGGCGGTGCCACCGAGTTGCGCACGCTTAACACGCAATCGAGTTCCGTGCGCTTCGCAGCAGGTTGGTCAGCCAATCGGGCCAAGAGGTACTCTGCGGCCAGGCGGCCCATCTCTCGGGCCGGCACATTCACCGCCGTCAGTGACGGGTTCAAGTGCCGAGATATTTCGAGGTCGTCAAAACCCGAAACCGAGACATCTTCAGGTACCCGTATACCCATGCGCTTGCAATCCAGGATGGCGCCGATCGCGTAAACATCGCTGCCGCAGATGACTGCCGTAGGCGGTGACTCCAGTGCCATGAGCTGGCGAAACGCATCCCGACCTTCGGTAATGCCATACTTCCGTTCGATAATTCGATCGGATGGCAGGCTCAATCCGCGCTCCGCCATGGCTTTCTGAAGACCTTCGATCCGTCCCCTCGACCGGTCGTTCTCATCACTCAAACCACCGATGATGAGCGCGACATCCCGATGACCCATATCGAGCACGTAGCGGCCCATTCGCCGCATCGCCTCACGATTGTCAAAACCGACGCACGGATATTCCGAATCCGGCTCGTAAACCCAAGTGTTGACGAACGGAATCTCGAACTCATCCAGAAACTTCGTTAGGCCGTCCTCATGCTCCATCCCGACCATCACGATGCCGTCCACCCCACGTGCCACCAGGGCGCGTACCTGTCTTGCCTCCTCGGCCAGATCGTAGTTCGAATTGGCCATGAGTGACGTGTAATTCGATTCTGCAATCTGAGATTGAAAAGACTGAACACCCAGTGCAAATGTCGCCACGTCCAAGGTTGGAATCACGAAGCCCAACGTGTTTGTGCGGCCCGTGACCAGTGCGCGGGCCGAAGCATCAGGCACGTAGTGCAAATCGCGTACGGCGGTTTCAACACGCGCTCGGAGTGCGGGACTCACCGCATCCGGAGAGCTGAAGAATCGGGAGACGGTTGCAGTTGAAACCCGTGCGACTCGGGCGACATCCGCCAGTGTCGTGCGTCGGTGACCAACTTGACGATCTACCGCGAGTTCACCCAGTTCATTCGTGGGAATACCGTCATCAGACATGGGGCAATCTTATCGCTCTTGATCGGGTGATGAGTAGTTAATACAATCGTTTTAAATGTAAGCGCTTACAAATACATCATACTGGATCTCGAGGCGCATAAAAATGACATCTGATTTCGCTTTCGGACGTGAAGCCGTCATCGACCGCAAATCTCTCAAGCAATACACAGGTCGCAGAAGTGACGCCCGAGGGCTGCTATTCCTGGCCAGGCACCTCTTGGTCTTGATTGCCACGGGCGCACTGGTCGTTTTGAGCATAGGCACCTGGTGGTTTCTGCCTGCGATGATTTTGCACGGTATGGTCATGGCCCTGCTCTTCGCACCCGTGCACGAATGCTCCCATGCAACGCCTTTCCGCACGCATTGGCTGAACGAAGGCGCCTTTTGGCTGGTCTGCCTGATCTACATGGTGCCACCGAACATGTTCCGGCACTCACATTTGGCGCACCACCGTTACACTCAGATACGCGGTAGCGACCCGGACATGGTACTCCCCAGGAACTCAACGGTTTGGGACTACCTATACTACGTATCAGCCATTCCATTCTGGATCCGGGGAGTCAACTGGATGGTTTCCCTTCCTTTCGGAAAGATCGCAGAGAAACACCGTCACTTCATTCCGGACAGCACCATCGAAAAGACCAAGCGAGAAGGTCGCATCATTCTGGCCGTATACGGAGCAATCGCTCTTGGTGCCGTGCTTGCGCAGTCCTGGATGCCGCTCTGGCTGTGGGTCCTCCCGCGCTTTCTGGGTGAACCCTTCATGCGCTGGCTCCGCATAGCGGAACATGCCGAATGCGAGGAGAGTGCCGACCTCACCAAGAACACTCGAACCACACGGGCACCGGGTTGGTTACACGCGCTTTTCTGGAACATGTCCTATCATTCCGAACACCACCTGTGCCCCGCAGTGCCATTCCATGTGCTGCCCGAATTCCACGGGGTCGTTGCAGACAAGCTTTATCCGGTGGCGTCGGGATACTTTGCCGTCCATGGCGAGGTGCTGGGCAACCTTCGAGGTCACCGCGGCGCAACGTGGACCGAGCCCCAAACCGAGGCCAGTTGATCGAGGTGTTTCGCCTTTAGTTGATGGCGGCGGTACAGGCGATCTCAACATTCCAATATGTCCGCGCGAGACGTGACTCGACACAGGCGCGGGCTGGCGCGTTACCCGGGTCCACCCAGGCATCCCAGACCGCGTTCATTTCTGCGAAGTCGCGCATGTCTGTGATCCAGATTTGTGCTGATAGCAGCTTGGATTTGTCCGTCCCTGCGGCGGCGAGCAGTGCGTCAATCCGCTCCAGGATATTCGTTGTTTGCGCCGTGACCGATTCACCTTCCTTGTCCAGCGCCGCCTGCCCTGCCAGGTAGACAACGCCGTTGTGGACGACAGCCTGGGACATCCGAGTCCCGGGTTCGATACGTTGAATGGACATGTATGCTCCTTTTCGATGAACTCACTCAGAGAATCATCGAAGAGCATACCTCACACCATTCTGCGGAAGCTCGAAGCCCAATCTCTCAGGCAGGTGAAAAGTGGATTCAGTCCACTGCGGCAGTGACAGAAATTTCGACGAAAAAATGTGTGGCAGCGAGGCGTGATTCCACGCAGGCACGTGTTGGCGCTTCGCCAGGCGGGAGCCAGGCGTTCCAGACTTGATTCATCTCGTCGAAATAGCGGATATCCGAAATCCATACCTGCGCCGTCAGCAGCTTGGACTTGTCTGTTCCTGCCTTGGTTAAAAGAGCGTCCGTACGATCGAGAATATTCTGGGTTTGCTCGGCAACCGATGCGCCCGGTTTATCCCGGGCAACCTGCCCTGCGATGTAGGCAATTCCGTTGTGGATGACGGCCTGCGACAGCCGCTCCGAAGTCTCGATTCGCGTAATGGTCATTTTGCTCTCCCTGACTGCGCTAGTTCATTGAAATCATTTAAAAAACGCGCGATCTCCCTTGATCGTAAGTCGCAGCATCTCGCGTCTTTGCCCCGGATAGTCATTGGCGGCGTAATGCCATGTACAACGGTTGTCCCAGAGCGCCAGGGACCCCGGACGCCAATGGAATCGGCAGATGAATTCGGGACGCGAACCGTGGCGATAGAGCATAGCCAGAAGCGCTTCGCTCTCCTCGGGTGACATGCCTTCGATATATTCGGTATGCGCGGGGTTGACGTAGAGGACCCGCCGATTGGTTTCGGGATGCGTACGGATCACTGGCTGGACCGCAGAACTGAATACGGGGTCGCCTTCCTTCCGGGCATCGTCGCGCGCACTGAACTGTGAACCGCCGCCGCGTGCCGAGTAGATATAGGGCCCGCCATTGACCGCCGTCAGTCTTGCCAGGCGATCGCGCATGGGCGCCGACAAGGCGTCGTATGCCGTATACATGTTCGCGAACAGTGTATCGCCGCCCCTGTCCGGCACCTCGACCGCGTAAAGGGCCGACGCCTTGGGCGGGATCTCCGCGTAAGGCGCATCAGAATGCCAGACATGCCCGACAGCGTAGTCGTCTTGTTGCTCTTTGGTGATCCGCATGATTTCCGGAAGACCGTCTGGCCCGACCAGGGGCTGCAGAATATTCAGTTCCCCGAACTGGCGGCCGAACGCCAACAGCTCGGCTGGAGACAGATTCTGATCACGAAAGAACAGGACGTGGTGATCTAGAAACGCGCGATTGACTTCTTTGAGGGTAAGTTCATCGAATGGTTGCCTGAGATCCACGCCTCCGATTTCGGCACCCAGTGCGCCGGAAAGCCTTGTGACCGAGATACGCTCAAAGTCTTTCATGCTGCCGTTTGTTGGCCTCGTCCCATTAAAGCCTGCAAGCCGGTCTCGACCTCGGCCTGGCCGGCCAATGCGGCCTCTTCCAGAACCTTTGAAACAACGGGAGAAGAGTCGGTACCCGTCACGTGCACGATTTCATGATCGAGCCAGTCGAACAAGCGTTCCTGAGCCATTTCCACGATGCGGGCGCCGACCGACGTTCCCCGCGTGGTTTCCTCGGCAATCATCAGGCGGTTGGTTTTTCTCACGCTTGCCTCAACGGCATCCCAATCGAGACCGAGGGGGTCTATGGTGCGCAGATCGATGATCTCCGCATCGATACCCAACGCCTCCGCCGCCATTGGCGCGTGCTTCACCATCTCCGCCCACACCAGCATGGTGCATTCGGACCCAGACTTCACCGTACGCGCTTTGCCCAACGGCACCACATAGTCGAGGTCCTTCGCGGGGATCAAACCCGTTTCTTGGAACAGGTCCTGGTATTCAACGACGAGCACGGGATCGTCACATTGGATCGCCGCATTCATCAGGCCGATATAGTCGAACGGCGTCGAGGGCGCGACAATGCGCCAGCCGGGGTAACAGGCAAACAGGCCTGACGCATCCATCGAGTGCTGAGACCCGTATCCCGTCCCGGCGGCCACGCGGCTCCGCACAACCAGGGGGACTGGATAGTTCCCACCAAACATGTGGCGGACCTTAGCCGCCTGGTTGAACAGTTGATCGGCCGCCATCAGCACGAAATCCGGGTACATAATCTCAACGATCGGCCGCATGCCGTTGATGGCTGCGCCCAATGCCAATCCCGTAAAGCCGTTTTCGCAGATCGGCGTCCCGATGAGCCGGTCGGGATAATGTTGATCGATACCCCGGGTCGCTCCAGCCGTACCACCGCGGAGCCTGTGCACGTCTTCACCGAAAACCACGACACCGTCGTACTTCTGCATATTGTGCAAAATAGCCATGGGTATGGCTTCGACGAGTTTTACCTCTTCAAGTTCCTGCGGGTTGTAGTCATCGGTCTCGCGCGCCTTTGCGGAATCGAATTCACTGAGGTCGCCTCGAATACCGAATTCCACTTCCCCTGAATCGGGCCACAGCGCCGGCACGATCCGGCGGGCATTGCTGTCCGGGGCAACCTCCGTGAGTTCGCCGGCGGCCCACTCCACAACTTCACGCGCCCGCTCCTGAAGTTCCGCGACCTGCTCCTTCTTTACGACCCCCAACTTGACGAGTTGCGCCGGATAAACCTCGCAAGGATCACGTTTCTGCCAGTCGTCTTCCTCTTCCTTGGTGCGGTATCCGAAGGCGCTTCCCTTCAAGGGTCCCGACTGATGCAGGTGACGATAAGTGTCGGCCTCGATGAGAACCGGTCCCCGTTCCTTCTTGATGATGTCGAGCGCCCATTCGGTCGCCAATCGGACAGCAACAGGATCCATGCCATCGCAATTGATTCCGGGCACGCCCAACGAGAGGCCGCGGCCCGACAATCGGGTTTCGCGTGTCTGCTCTTGCAGGTTCGTTGATACGGCGTACTGGTTGTTCTCGCAGAAAAAGATCACAGGGAGTTCGTACAAGGCCGCAAGGTTCATGGACTCGTAGGCCGCCCCCTGCTGGATGGCGCCATCACCAAAAAACGCTACTGAGATTCGATCACGGTCGTACCACTTGTCGGCGAAGGCGTATCCCGCGGCATGGGGTGGGTTGCCCCCGACAATGGCGTTTGATCCCAGAACACCTGCTTCATCGAACCTGAGATGCATCGAGCCCCCACGACCGCCGCAAAATCCCGGCGACAAGCCCATGATCTCCGCCATGGTCCGCATGATCATTTCGCGCATGTTGTCGTCCAAAGCCCCGTTTCGCGGATCATAGCCCTCGGGTGTGGCGTAGTTCAGCACCTTGGCAAGGAACTGATGATGCATGCGGTGCGTGCCATTGATTTTGTCGTCTGCCGCTAGTTGCGACATGACGCCGACGGCACCACCTTCCTGACCGATCGATGCGTGGGCTGGTCCGTGAACCAGACCTTCACCATGCAGTTCGAGAATCTTTTCCTCGAATTCACGGATGATGAAGATCTGTTCCAGCATGCGAGCGTGGCAGTCGCCGGGTTCCTTCTTGCGGTCTTCATCCGTCAGGGTCAATCGGACCCAAGGCGTTTCTGTCTTGAATTTAGTGAACTTCGGCATCGTTCCACCCTGCGCCTGCACTTTGCGATGTCGCTGGATATGCGTGACCGACCCGTACACAGTCAAGTGACCTGGGAGCGATCCGTATGGACCTATCCGGTCGCGCTTGCAGCGCCCCCGCCTCATTGGCATTCTCTGCGGACGCACCAGCACACTCCCTATCGAGCAGAAAGTCGTTCATGACCACGCACGAGTCTGTTCTCGAGTTGATCGGCAATACGCCGATCGTCGAGCTGCAAAATCTGGACACCGGTCCTTGCCGATTGCTCGTCAAAATGGAATCACAGAATCCCGGTGGTTCGATCAAAGACCGGATCGGCTTGTCGATGATCGAAGAGGCGGAAAAATCAGGACGTATCAAGCCCGGCGACACCCTGATTGAGGCGACGGCCGGCAATACCGGTCTGGGACTGGCGCTGGTCGCGGCCCTGAAAGGGTACAAACTGATCCTGATTCTTCCCGACAAGATGAGCCAGGAGAAGATATTTCATCTTCGCGCGATGGGGGCTCAGGTCATCACGACCCGCTCCGATGTCGGCCGAGGACACCCGGACTACTATCAAGACGTGGCGGAGCGCCTGGAGAAGGAAATGGACGGGGCGTTGTGGATCAACCAGTTCGAGAATGCGGCCAACCCCACGGCACACCGAGAGGGCACGGGACCCGAGATCTGGGAGCAAATGGATCATGATGTCGATGCCGTCATCTGCGGCGTCGGTTCCGGCGGAACACTGACCGGGGTGGGCCGATTCCTTCAGAGTGTAAAGCCCGACATCGAAATGGTCTTGGCGGATCCGGAAGGCTCCATTCTCGTGGACGTGGTTCGCACCGGGGAGATTCAGAACGAACCCGGCTCATGGCTCGTTGAAGGTATGGGTGAAGACTTCGTCCCCAAGAATGCCGATCTCGACGTGGCGTCCGAAGCCATTGTCGTCACGGACAACGACAGCCTGAATGCCGCCCGGGAGCTGCTCCTTAAGGAAGGTATCTTTGCCGGATCGTCCTCCGGCTGCCTCGTGAAAGCCGCACTCGATTATTGCCGCAAACAGACCGAGCCCAAGCGCGTCCTGACATTTATCTGTGATTCGGGAAACAAGTACCTCTCGAAGATGTTCAATGATTATTGGATGCTCGATCAGGGGTTTATGGAGCGTGAGACTTACGGGGATCTCCGTGATCTCATCACGCGTCGGGCCGAAGAAGGCGGCGTGATATCGGTTACGCCCGAAGATACGTTGCTGAACGCGTACGGCCGCATGCGCATGTACGACGTGTCGCAGCTACCGGTTTTGGATGGTGATCAGATCGTCGGCATTATCGACGAATCGGACATTCTTCTGGCGGTTCACGATCGCCAGGAACGATTTGAGGAGCCCTGCTCCAAGCATATGACTGATCGCCTGGAACTTGTTACTCCCGATACCCCGGTCGACCAGCTCATGCATATCTTCCGGGCCGGACATGTGGTCCTGGTCGTGGGTGACGACCAGTTCTATGGCCTGATCACAATTTCGGATTATCTCAACTACCATCGCCGCAAATCATTGAAATAGGCGAATGCAGGAGGAAATTTAGTGAAACGAGACACCGCCATCGTCCATGCGGGGATCAATCCTGATCCCACGACGGGCTCGATTATTCCGCCAATTTATGAGACAGCGACCTATGTCCTTCCCGAAGTCGGCCGGGATCTGGGCTTCGACTATACGCGCTCGTCCAACCCCACGCGTCAGGTGCTCGAGGATAATCTGGCGGCGATCGAGGGCGGCGAGCACGGAATTAGCTTCGCCAGCGGAATGTCCGCTGTGGACACATGCCTCAAGACCCTTAACACCGGTGACCACGTGGTTTGCACCGATGACGTTTATGGCGGTGTCACGCGCCTCTTCAACCAGGTGCTCTCCCGGCACGGGATCGGCGTGACGTATGTGGACTCTTCACAGCCTGAAACGGTCCGTCAGGCAGTGCGGCCCGAGACAAAGATGTTGTGGATCGAGACTCCCACAAATCCGTTGTTAAAGGTCACTGACCTTGCTGCGATGTCGGAGATCGCGAAGGAGCACGATCTGATTTATGCCGTCGACTCCACCTTTGCGACCCCTGTGTTTCTCCGCCCGCTCGATTTCGGTGCCGACATCGTTATGCATTCAACGACCAAGTACCTGAGCGGCCACAACCAGATCATCGGCGGCATCGTCATCACCAACCGGGACGACATTCGCGATCAGCTTAAGTTTCTGCAGAAGAGCGTGGGCGCCGTGTCGAGCCCCTTCGACTGTTGGCTCACCCTGCTCGGCGTGAAAACGCTGGCCCTCCGCATGGAACGTCATGCGGCGAACGCGCAACGGGTCGCGGAATTCCTGGAGGTCCATGAGAAGGTCGCACGGGTCATTTATCCGGGCCTCGAATCCCATGCCCAGCACGAGATTGCCAAGGCGCAGATGTCGGGGTTCTCAGGAATGATCTCATTTGAACTGACCGGGGGTATTCCTGCCGGGAAGACGTTGATGAACTCGGTCGAACTCTGCGGGTTGGCTGAGAGCCTTGGCGCCGTTGAAACCATGATCCCCCATCCTGCGACCATGACACACGTCGACGTTCCCGCGGAGGAACGTCACGCCAGGGGTCTGACCGACGGGCTCGTGCGCATTTCGGTGGGGATCGAAGACGCCAACGACATCATCGCCGACCTCTCGCAGGCACTCGACAAGGCTTGAACATGGCAGTGCGCGGCCGAGACATTCTCATCGTCGGCAGCGTCGCACTGCCCACGGCAGAAGATGTCTTTCGCACCATAAGTACAATTCTGGGAAACCGCGTCAAACGACTTCCGGATGGCGAAACGGGAGCGCGAAAGGATTGGATTCAGTGGCAGCAGCATGTCGTTGAGTCCCATTCGCAACTGACCGTAGCAACCGACGATGCAGACCGGCGAGCCGAACCGCGCGCACGGGATGCGGCGCATGTCGTCATGGAGTTTCCACCGAGTTATCAGTTGGCGGACGACGTCGATCCAAAGAATGTCGCCTTCGCGAATCTGGGGTATGCCGATATAGCTCTGGAAAGTTACGAGACCTTCAGGCGACTAAAATCTCAGGGTGACGTGCCGGAAGACATGCGGTTCCAGGTATCGTTGCCCACGCCTGTTGCGTTCCTTGAGCACTTTATCGCACGGCGATCGCAAGCCACCGTCGAAGGCCCTTATGAGGCACGCATGCTGGCCGAGATACGGGAGATCGGCCAACACGTACCGCACGAGGAACTCGCCATTCAATGGGACGTTTCCAAGGAAATGGCGGTCTGGGAAGGTGTTTTTTCAATCTATTTCGAAGATTCGGAGGCCGGAATCATCGAACGACTGGCACGTCTCGGCGATGCCGTACCTGAAACGATCGAGCTCGGATATCACCTCTGCTACGGCGACTTTAACCACTCTCACTGGAAGGAACCGGAAGACGCCAACAATCTGGTGTCCGTCGCCAATGGAATCGCTGCCGCCGTAAACAGGCCGATTCAATGGATCCATATGCCGGTTCCACGTGATCGCTCCGATGACGAGTACTTCCAGCCACTCAACAAGTTGAAGATCGGGCAGGAAACCAAACTGTTCCTGGGACTCGTTCATCACACTGACGGGGTCGAAGGCACTCGGTCCCGCGTTGAGACGGCGGAGAAGTTCATCTCCGATTTCGGCATCTCCACGGAATGTGGCATGGGGCGACGGCCACCCCAAACCATTCCTGAACTTCTGCGCATTCACGCCGAAGTCTGAGCCGCACCGCGCGGGCGGGGGCGGTCATGCTTCCCGCTATTTCAATAATCCGCCGAGACGGTATACCGAAATCGGACCACGCAGGGACTCGGTCTTTGCCACGGATTGCCATCCACGCCGTTCAAGGATGCCGGCGCTGGCGTCGGCCGAACAAAAGATTTCGCTCAAACCCAGCCGTCGGGCTTCGTTTTCGATCGCCGCGACGAGCGCACTCCCCACACCTTTACCAGGGAGTTCTGCTTTGACCAGCAAGGCCGCGAGCCAGGGTCCCAGATAGTGCTCGCTGCCGACAGACTCCGACTTCAGTGATGCCGTTCCCATGACCTGATCGCCATCATCAATGGCCACCAGGCACAGCGGAATAGCAACGCCGCTTCGGCAAGCCGCGAGATCGGCTAATGCATCACCTTCTCCCGCCGGGCCATACCAAGGTTCCCATTCCGAGACGAACCACTCCGCCAGAGTGGGCAAAGCTTCTGGCATGTCGACTAAATGAATGATTCGCATGTTACCCATCGCATCAGGCCTCATTCATACGGGGCGGTCACCCTTGAGAATGACCCGATGGAGTAGTCGTTTTTCCGTTCGATCGTAGTCATCGTGGACTTTGTGCATGGCAGTACGATTATCAACAACAACAAGGTCGCCCGGCCGCCACTGATGGCGATACATGAACTCCGACCGGATCGATGCTTCCAGCAATTCATTCAGGAACAGTCGGCTTTCTGCGGCGGTCTTTCCGACGACGTATGAAGCCTTCAGGACATGAAAGTACAAAGCCTTACGGCCCGTTTCGGGATGCGTCCGTACAAGGGGATGTTCCACCTGTCTGCCGAAGTCCCGCTGGTCCGCCGCACGAACTTCAAACTGGCCGTCAAATGTGTTGACGGTTTTCATCCCTTCCAGCTCTCGTTTGACTTCTCCGGGAAGAGCCAAGAAGGCTGCGTTCATATTGACGAAACTTGTGTCACCGCCGCGGGAAGGGACTTTCAGCGCATAAAGAATCGTTGCATTGGGTGGACACTCGCGATTGGTATGATCCGTGTGCCACATATCAGCTGGCTTCTGCTCGCCTTCATAATCAAGAATGCCGATATCCGGATACTCGGGATGATTGAACTGGGAATAGTTCTGCCGTTCCGGTATCCCCAGAAGCCCCACCGCGTCCAGTAACTGGGGCGGTGAGAGGTGTTGATCTCGAATCACGAGAACAGCGTGCTCGGCAAGTAAGCTCCTGAGAGCCTCGCCGTCGATCGACTCCGCTCCGGAGGCCAGGTCGAGGCCAACGACTTCAGCCGCTATGTGCTCGGTAAGTCGTGTGTATTCGATGATCATGAATGCTTCGGACTATGCCGGCCCTCAGCCTACTTTCCTCACCATGAAAGAAAGCCGCCGTCGACGGGTAGCGTATGGCCGGTGATCATCTTGCTCTCGTGCGATACGAGAAAGAGCACGCCATAAGCAATATCAGCGGGTTGGGCTTCCTTACCCATCGGCGTGAACCATTTGATCTCTTCATAAGTCTCGGGATTGGCGAATAACGGCTCTGCCAGATTCGTTCGCACATAGGTTGGCCCCACCGCATTTACGCGAATGCCGTGAGGGGCCCACTCGACAGCGAGCGCTCGGGTCATATTCACCACCGCTCCCTTCGAGGTGTTGTATGCGACATTCGGGTAGATGCCCCCGGAGAACCCCATAATTGAGGCGATGTTGACGATGCGGCCCCTGGTCCCTTGGGAAATCATGTGACGAGCGGCCGAGCGGGCGCAGAGAAAGACGCCCGTCGCATTGATGCCCATGACCCGTTCCCAGACGTCACGCGGCATTTCGGTCGCGGGAACGCGCTGGGCTATTCCCGCGTTGTTGACGAGGACATCTATGTGACCGTGACGTTTCGCGATATCAGAAATCGTCTCATCAACGGCGGCTTCATCCAGAACATCGAGCGCTTGCGCTTCAGCGCTGCCGCCCGACGATTCGATTTCCGAAGCCGCCTTTGACGCTCCCTCGGCATCGATATCGAGAACGACGGTGTGGGCGCCTTGCCCGGCCAGAACATCTGCCATGGCACGACCCAAACCCGCTGCACCGCCGGTTACAACAGCAACTTCGTTGTCGAGACGAAAAGATGTGCCTGTATCGTTTGTCATCGTCTCCTCCTCAACGCGCTGTGTAGCCGCCGTCGACGGGCAGCGTGTGTCCTGTGACCATTCCTGCTTCACGGCTGGCGAGATACAGAGCTGCATTCGCAATATCGACGGCCTCCGCCCGGCCGCCCAGGGGCGCCATCCTGTCGAAATCCTCGATCCAGGCCTCTGGCATGGGCGCTGTGAGATCGGTCTTCACGTAGATTGGCGCGATGGCATTGACCCGCACACCTTCCTGAGCCCACTCCGACGCGAGTCCCCGCGTCATGTTTACGACCCCGCCCTTGGCCGTCTGGTACGAGATGTTGGGATATCTGCCGCCGATCAATCCCATGATCGATGCGATGTTGACAATGCGACCGCCGCCGCCGGCAATCATGTGCCTTCCTGCCACGCGCGCGCAGAAGAACACTCCCGTAAGATTGACGTCGATTGCCTTGTCCCAGTCCTCACGCGGGATCGACACGGCCGGTTTACGCATGCCAATCCCGGCGTTGTTGACGAGAATGTCCAGGCGGCCGTGTTTTTCAATGACAGCGTCGAACACGGATTCGATCTGCGCCTCGTCCGTGACGTCTAGCGTCATCGCGTCGGCCGCGCCGCCGGCATCCCTGATTTCCTGCGCTGTTTGATCCGCAAGGTCACCCCGGATATCTGCGATGACCACTGTGGCGCCGTGCGCCGCGAATACTTCACTAATGGCTCGACCCAGGCCGCGCGAACCCCCGGTGACCACCGCAACATCGCCATCCAGCCGAAATGGTCCTTCCGTCATGGCATTCCCTCTATCTTGCAAGAAATCCGCCGTCGACCGGCAAAGTGTGACCCGTAATCTTCCGGGCCTCGTGGCTGGCCAAAAAAAGGACTGCGTTCGCCACGTCTTGAGCATCAACCTCAACACCAAGCGGAGTGACGGCATCCAGCGCCGCAACGAACTCGGGCTGAATGTTTGCCGTCAAGTCTGTGCGGATGAGCGCTGGTCCCACTGCGTTGACCGTGATGCCGTGTGGCGCCCATTCCACGGCAAGTGTGCGCGTAAGATTGACGACCGCACCTTTCGCTGACTGATAAGCGGCGTTGGGGAACACCCCACCTGACAATCCCAACATCGACGCAATGTTGACGATCCGTCCCTTGGTGCCTTGCGAGATCATCTGGCGCGCAGCAGCCCGGACACTCAGGAATACGCCGGTGAGGTTGATCCCGATCACCTTGTCCCACTCATCCAAGGGCAACTCAGTGGCGGGAAGGCGCGCCGTGACACCTGCATTGGCGACCAGAATATCGATGTGCCCGTGGTCATTGGCGATCTGTTCCATCACCTCGTCGTTCTGGGTCTCGTCCGTCACGTCGAGGGCCCGCGCTTCGGCCCGCCCTCCGGATGTCTCAATATCTACGGCGGTTTGACGCGCCTGGGCCTCGTCGATGTCGACGATGACCGCGGTTGCCCCCTGGCGCGCGCAAGTCTCGCAGATAGCCCGCCCGATTCCACGCGCGCCACCTGTCACAACGGCAATCTCGCCGTCCAGGCGCAGCGGCGATTCCGGTTTATCGGTCATTGCATTTCCTTCATCTTCAAACGGTCAGACTGGCTTTCTAACATACCTGTGAACGACGCACTTCGGGCAAAACCTCTACGATGGCATCGGAAGGTTTCACATGGTTCATCGTATTTCGCTCTCCCTAATCATCTTGGCCAATCTTGTTCTGGTCCCGCCCAACGTCTGGGCCGAGGACCCCAAGGATTGGGCACGGGAATTCCCTCGTACAAATTTCGCCAAGCACGAGATCCCCTATGAGGAGATCGATTTTGACGGTGTGCGTCGCGATTCGATTCCACCGATCCTGGATCCGAAGTATGCACCTGTCGCGTCGGCAGCCCGAGACTTAGGACCACAGGAACCCGTCCTGAGCTTCATCCACAATGGCGATGCCCGCGCCTACCCTTTGCGGCTTCTGCTGTGGCACGAGATTGTCAACGAAACGATCGGTGGCGTTCCGGTACTCATCAGCTACTGCCCGCTATGCAACTCAGGAGTCGTCTATGACCGGCGAGTCGGAGATCAAACACTAACTTTTGGAAACACCGGGCGTCTGCGCCACTACGACATGGTGATGTACGACCACCAAACCGAAAGCTGGTGGCAGCAATTTACAGGAACCGCCCTGATGGGCGACCTGGCAGGTGCCGAGATGAAGCCGTTGCCATCGAGAGTCGAGTCATTGACCTTGTTCCGTGAGCGCGCACCCGACGGACAGGTACTGATTCCGTCTGCACCGGGGTTCCGCCCGTACGGAAAAACCCCCTACGTCGGGATGGACGATCCCAAGGCAAGAATGCGGACACGGTTTCCCTACAAGCTGCCGATCGGCGTGTTCGGCATCGACCGCGTCGCTATCGTAGGCGACGAAGCATGGATGGTGAGCCTTCTCAAAGAGAGAAAGCGAATCGAATACGGCGATCTCATCCTCACCTGGACGCCCGGACAGAACTCAATACACGACAAACGCGTCATCGCCGAAAGCCGGGATGTGGGCAACGTCATTGTCCAGCGGCGAACAGCAGACGGGCTCGTCGATGTACAGCATGATGTGGCCTTTGCATTTGCCTTCGTTGCCATGGTGCCTGGCGGCAAAATTCATACTGTGCTAACCGACTGACGCTGAAACCAACTCGCGCTATCATGAAACATGCTCTCTAACTTCTGCCGGTTGGGATAACGCGGCATGTTGAAATCGTTGCGCCGGAAGGCGGTACGCCATCGCACATCCGCGACCTGTTGGTCGAAGCCGGCTATCAGGCGGTGTCCGAAGCCAAAGAAGCCTTCAATGGACCGGGGTTCATCTGTGCCCGGAACAAGCGGCGTGTCGCGCTGCTCCATGACTGTTTCTGGCACGGCCACGATTGCAGCGACGGCAGGCGCTTGCCCGTGAGCAGTACGGATTTCTGGGCACAGTTGGCAGATCATCGGAAACGCCGAAGCGATACCGTGGAACGCGAACTGGATCGTCAAGGTTGGGAAACCATGATCGTATGGCGTTGCCAGTCGGATGATCCCGCGGGCTTGGCGGGTCGTCTCTATTCGTTCCTGATGTGATGGCCCCAGGTTGGGACGCCCGACGCCATGATTGAGATAATCATTGAACGCTGGACCAGCCCCGATGGTTCGACGGATTTCATGTGGCCCGTCTGGCAGAATGGAAATCGCGTGCAGATAAGTGGAACCTATCCGACATCGGATACCGCGGAAGCCGACGCCTTCGAATTCTGCACGGAAACCCTCAATCGACCACCCGACCGCGTGACTCGGTTGTAATAGAACCGAACGTCAGTCTAGGGATGCAGGAGCGGGTTCGGCTTCCTTGTCGTAGAAATTGGATTTTCGGATTTCCACAGCCCTCTTGAAGGCCTCGACAGCATCAGCATCGAGGTCGGCTTTTGGTCGCGGTTCCAGATCAAAGTACCCATATCGGTCCTCACCGCGGGCCAGCATTACTGTTTCGTGCCGTCCGACTGGCTCAACGTGGGGCGCGATGTACCGGACCGCGTATCCAATTCTGGTGTAGTCCGCATCATTGCGACCGGAACCATGTACCATGGCGAGGTGATGCAGCGACATCTCTCCCGGGTCCAATTCCACGTCCACCGCGCGTGAGTCGTCCAAATCTTTGACCAGCCTCTCCTGTCGGGCGAGGATGTTCTTCATGTCGTCGGTTTCTTCGTGAAGCAACCGGCCAACCTTGTGTGAACCGGGGATGACCCGCAGGCAACCACTCTCAATCTTGCTGGGGCTCAAGGCGATCCAGATGCTTACTTGATCCCTCCCCTTCAATGTCGAATAGTTGGTGTCCTGGTGCCAGGCGGCAAAAGAACCATCGCCTGAGTTCTTCATGAAAAGCGCGCTGCTCCATACCAGGATATCTGGACCGATAATGTCTTCGACGATGTCGAGGACATGCGGGTCGTGCACCATCTCATCGAGCCAGGTGTAGGCAAGGTGGAGCTTGAAAGAGATTCGCATGTCACCGGTAACCGAATTGCCCTGGCCCGACTGGTGAGTATTTTCGGCCAATTGACGGTACCTCTCGGCGCGTTCGGGTTCCAACGCGCGTATGGGGAAGTGATACCCCTGTTCGGTGTAGTACGCTACGTCGTCCGTGGACAGAAACCGCCCCATATGTACCTCCCGCATTCGCCATTCGCGTGGATCAGTACGTTGCCCATGGACCGGACACGCCTCAGGTGATCGCCGCGACAGTTCTCTCCTTTTACGGAACACCTGCCCGTTCTTCAAACCCTGTTCTTCAAACACTGTGTCTTCCATATACTTGATCGATTGATCCGGATCAGACCATGGGCGATACATCTATCATGTCTAGGACCTATAAACTCGCGCTCATCGGATTTGGCAATGTGAACCGGGCCTTGGCGCAAATCATTGCCGAAGATGGTGCTGACATGGCGACCAGACTGGGATTCGATCTTTCAATTGTCGCTGTCTCGGATCTATTTCTTGGATCCGCCTATGATCCAAATGGTCTTGATCTCAGGGGCTTAACGACCCTGCCCGCCGAAAAGGAAGCCCTCTCAAGACTCGCGGGCGGTAAGACCGAAGCCGACAACGAAGCTCTGATCAAAGACTCGGTGGCCGACATCGTCGCGGAAGCCACCTTTACCGATTCCACGAC
>MDTE01084778.1_pt1 | contig 18864 bp, 15 predicted proteins | sample 811231 | NCBI WGS metagenome assembly MDTE01 (sample SAMN05326651, study PRJNA326480) | marine metagenome | isolation source: seawater | place: Indian Ocean: Red Sea | collected 2010 | reverse complement strand
CCCTGTTTTTACAGCTTTTAAGTGGTTTGCATTAATTTCTATTCCCACAACAGATTGAGATGATTGATCTACATTCATACCAGCACCGATGCTACCTAGAGTTTCTGCCAGAGCGACACTTGCTCCTCCATGAAGAAGGCCAAAAGGTTGTTTTGTTCTTTCATCTACAGGCATTTTTCCAGAAATAAAATTTTGGCCAATATCCGTTATTTTGATGCCTAGATGTTCTACCATTGTAGAAGCAGACATAGCATGTATTTTATCTATTATGTTCTGTTTATTCATTTTTCAAGACATACTTATTTTCAAACAAAGGAATGGCTTCTAAAAAAGCTTCCCCTTCAAGAACCTGGACTTTTCTTTTTAATGATAATACAGATTCATCGGGGTCAACAGTACATCTTTTTTGTATAAAAATGGGACCTTGATCTAATTCGTTGGTGACAAAGTGGATGGTACAACCAGTTTCTTTGTCCTTGTTTTTCAGAACTTCCTCATGGACATTTGTATCCATCCCGCCAGCATATTTGGGCAGAAGTGAAGGGTGTACGTTAAGAATTTTTCTTTTCCACTCCAGACAAAAAGATTTGGATAAAATCCTCATAAAACCGATTAATAGCACTAAGTCGACACTATGTTTTTTAAGCATATTCGTTATCCTTCCATCAAATGTTTCACGATCAATATTTTTATGCGAGATATAATAATAAGGAATTTTATTTTTTTTAGCTCTTTCTAAAATGAAGGCATTTTTTTTATTTGAAACGACTACTGAAACTTTTGAAATCAGACGTTTTGAATGAATTGCATCCAATATAACTTGCAGATCGGTTCCATTCGTTGAACCAAGTACTCCTAATCGGATCATCTTAACGAATCCATGTGCTTGATCCGTTTTTGGATAAGTGAATTGGTGCCAATATCCTTTCTATGAAAAAGGGGACCCTCAATTTTTGATATTTCTCTTTCCGCAATTTTTTCAGCTTTTTCAATGGTATCTTCAATACCTATTATTGCAATAGTTCGACTACCTGCTTCAATTAGATTCCCATTTTTGATGTCCACAGAAGCATAGTGTAAAGAATCCATATTCTTTATTTTTGAAACATTAATTATTTCCCCCTTTATTGGGTTTTCTGGGTACCCTTCGGGTACGGCATATTTACATACGGTAGCTTTATTCTTAAATTTTACATCAATCTGGTCTAGTGTTCCTTTAGTTATTCCATGGCAAATTTCTAGAAGATCTGTTTCAAGAATTGATAAAACATTCATAGCCTCAGGGTCTCCGAAGCGAGCATTATATTCAATGAGCTTTACACCTTCCTTTGTAGCCATAAACCCGCCGTATAAGACTCCTTTATATCCCTCTCCAAATTCTTTCAATAAGGCGCTATTGGTTGCCTGGTTTATATCAAATGCCATTTCGATATCTTGGCTGTTAAGAAAGGGTAGAGAGTGATTTGTATTTGAGTAGGTTCCCATCCCACCCGTGTTAGGGCCCATATCATTTTCATATGCTCTTTTGTGATCTTGGACTGCTGGCATATGTTTCAAAGTTTTTCCATCGCTAAAACTCATTAAGGAAAATTCTTCTCCAATGAACTTTTCTTCAATAATAAAATGATGGTTTTGATCGTTTAAAGTTTTACAATAGTAGAGCGCCTCTTCATGAGAACTCAAGTGATCACCTGATACTTTCACTCCTTTGCCACCGGCAAGTCCATCAAATTTAACAACGTAATTTTCACCCAATTCTTCCAAAAATTTTTGTACACCATGGATAGAATTAAATGCTTTGTATTTTGGCCCTCCAGGGATATTATATTTTTTTAATAAATTTCTTGTAAAAGTTTTTGAGGTTTCGATTTGAGCCAGGTTTTTTTTAGGCCCAACAACTGGTATTCCTGAAGACCATAGTTTATCTGAAACTCCTTCTTGAAGAGGGTTTTCTGGACCAATAATTACCATAGAAATATTATTTTCATTTGCATATCGTAGGACAACTTCATGGTTGTTAAAATTATCAACTATAAATTCTTCACATAGTTCAGCAATTCCTGGGTTGATACTCGAACCAATACAAAAAACTTTTTTCGGTAGTGAAGATCGGTTAATAGCTTTTGCGATGCTATGCTCTCTTGCTCCAGAACCAATGATTAGAATTTTTTCACTCATCAATAAAACAAATTTTTATTTTGATAGGTTTGACCGTGTATCTTCTAAATTTTTTAGAAAATCATTTGTTATATTTCCAACACGGTATTTTCCTGTAAAAACGGAGTCTTCAAATTTTGTTACCTTTGGATTTCCTATGGATGCAGCACATTTTAAATCTTCGAGGTCTTGATAGATTAGCTCGTCAGCGTTAATATATGTTTTGATTTCTTCGACCGAACGATTATAGCCTACAAGTTCTTTTGTTGCCGGCATATCTATCCCATATACATTTTGATGACGGATAGGTGGGGAAGCAGAAGCTAAAAAGACTTTTTTTGCACCACACGCTCTAACCATTTTCACGATGTTCTTTGATGTGTGTCCCCTAACGATTGAGTCGTCAATAAGTAGAACGCGTTTATCTCTAAATTCTATTTCAATAGGGTTTAACTTTTGCTTTACAGACTGTTTACGAATACGTTGCCCAGGCATAATAAACGTCCTACCAATATATCGGTTCTTCATAAATCCTTCTCGATACTTAACCCCAAGCGCAAAGGCAACTTGCATAGCTGAAGTTCTGCTGGTGTCTGGGATAGGAATAACCACATCAACATTTAGATTTGGATGTTCTTTTAAAATTTTCCGTCCTAAAAAGTCGCCCATTCTTAATCTAGATTTATGAACTGAAATTTTATCAATTGAAGAATCAGGTCTTGAAAAATAAACAAATTCGAATAGGCATGGCATGTGCAAAGGATCTCTCATCATTCTTCGTTTTGTTAAGGCCCCATTGAGTTCTATAATAATTGCTTCCCCAGGTTTAACGTCTTCAATGCTCCCAAAGTCTAAAGCAGTTAAAGCACTGCTTTCAGATGCAAACATATATGAGTTTTTTTTGTGGCCCATGGATAGAGGCCTAATCCCATTTGGGTCCCTAAATGCTATTATCCCAACTCCCGAGACAAGAGCCACAACAGAGAACCCACCTGTACACTTTTGATAAACTGTTTTAAGTGCTTTGAAAACATGATTTTTTGTTAGTTTTCTATAGTTTGTTTTGTATAACTCATAAGCAAAAAGATGCATTAGTGCTTCGGAATCAGAGTTCGTGTTGAATTGACAAAAATGTGTTTTTAATAAGTTGTTACGTATTGATTCGCTATTCGTTAGGGTGCCATTATGTGCAAGAGCTATATTTACAGGGTTACTCGTGAGAAAAGGCTGGGAATCATTAACATCGTTACTTCCTGCAGTGGGATATCTGACATGGCCAATACCTAAATTACCGGTTAAATTGATTTTAGAATTTTCATTCTTAAAGACCTCTGTCACAAGACCTGTATCTTTATGTAGATGCATTATAGAGTTGTCTAAAGATGAAATCCCAGCAGCATCTTGACCGCGATGTTGAAGTTGTATTAACCCATCGTAAATATCTTTAGCGACATCTGATTCAGGGTTATATAAAGCTAAAATTCCACACATTATAATAACTCAAAAATTTTTGTTGATAGTCCCGTATATGTCTGTGGTGTAAGTGAAAGCAGAAGATCTCTGTCTTCTTCTGGGATATTTAATTTTAAAATATAATCAGCCAGAATTTTTCGATTTATAGATTCACCACGTGTTAATTCTTTTAATTGCTCATAGGCCTGCGATTGTCCAGATTTTCTAAGTATTGTTTGGATAGCCTCAGATACAACTTCCCAATGATTATCGAGCTCATAAGACATTCTATGTTTGTTTATTGTAATTCTCCCAAGCCCTTTTAGAATATTCTTTAAAGCAAGATAGGAATATCCTAGCGCAGAACCCTGATTTCTTAAAGTTGTTGAATCTGTTAAATCTCTTTGCATTCTAGAGATAGGAAGCTTATCTGATAAATAGTTGAGCAATGCGTTAGAAATTCCAATATTTCCTTCTGCGTTTTCAAATTGTATTGGATTTATTTTGTGGGGCATTGTTGATGAACCAATTTCCCCTGCAACCTTTTTTTGACCTAGGATTCCTCTACTTATGTACATCCACATATCACAACAAAGGTCCTTCATTATCGAATTGATGTGAGAAATACATTGATAACTCTCTACCATAGAATCATGAGGTTCAATTTGCGTTGTGATTAGGTTTGGTTTTAATCCAATAGATTTAACAAAACGTGAGGAAAATCGAGCCCAGTTTATATTAGGGTAGGCAGCCAAGTGAGCTGACCAGGTGCCAGTTGCTCCACTAAATTTTCCAAATAGTTTCTGGCCTTTAAGAAGTTGGATTTTTTTGTTTAACCTAGAATGAAAAACGGCTAATTCTTTGCCAAATGTTGTGGGAGTAGCAGGTTGCCCATGTGTCATAGATAGCATAGGGGCATTCCTGAATTTTTTAGATAATTTTTTTATTTGGTTGTAAACAGATTTAAGAAGAGGTATGTAAGCTTGTTTTAATCCATGCTGCCACATCAGTGAGTAAGATAAATTATTAACATCTTCTGAGGTAAGAGCAAAGTGAATCCAAGGATGAAAAGATTTATTTGTTTGCTGTTGTATATAGTATTCAACTGCTTTTACATCGTGGTTGGTTTCAACTTCAATATCTTTTATTTTTTTAGCGGACTCCATATCAAAATTTTGATATACTTTTCTAAGATCCTCAACTTGGTTTTTTGTTAATATCGGAAATTCCTTGACTTTTTTTTCAAAGCTAAGAGCGATAAGATATTCAATTTCAATGTATACTCTGTAGCGCATAAGTGCGGCTTCTGAAAAAAAAACATTCAGATCTTTTACGCTATCTGCGTAGCGTCCATCTAATGGAGAAAGTGCTCCTAGTTGTTTATACACCAAATATTCGTTTTACAGCTAAGGCACAATTCCCTGGGTCTATTACTGTCAATACGGGTGTGTTACTTGGCATTTGGAGCGTTGAATGAATATTTACAAGCATATCTGATTTATCAGAAAAAGGAGGGCAGCCTAATGTTGGGAAGTTTGAGTTAGCAGCAACAAAGCCAGAAAGAGCATTAGATCTACCTGCAATTGTAATATAGACAACGTTTGTTTTATCTTTATTGTCATTTAAAATTTTAAGTACTTTAAGAGGTTCTTTATGTGCAGAAGCAGCATGTTGTTCCCACTTGATTTTATAGCTATCTAGCTTATCAGTTATTTTTTTTGCGTGGTGTTCATCTGAAGTTGAACCCATTATTAATATAGCTTTCATATTTTATCCTTTAGGTTTTCGTTAATTCTGGATTGAATAGGTTTACTAGTATCGGGGAATGGGAAAACACCTCCAGTAATAGTCTCATAGAGATATATGTATCTACTAGATAATTCTGCAACAAGGTCCAAAGGTGCTTCAGGAATAGTTTCATCATTGTAAGGGTCACAATTATCAACGAACCAAAGACGCAAAAATTCTTTATCAATATTTTGAGGTTCTTGGTTATTTTTAATTCGATCATTATAACTCTCAGCTATCCAGTATCGACTAGAATCAGGGGTATGTATTTCATCAATAAGGACTATCTCTCCATTGCTATCTTTTCCCATCTCGTATTTGGTATCAACCAAAATCATCCCATTTTTCAGTGCTGTTTCTTGACCAAAAGCAAATAGCTCTAAAGCTTTTTTACTACAATACTCCCAATCTTCCTTAGTCATCCAATCCTCTTCTACGATTTCTTTTGGCGATATAGGGCGATCGTGGTGCTCTTCTTTTGTGGTTGGAGTTAACATGTTTTCATCAAGCTTTTGGTTTTTCTTTAACCCTTCAGGTAAGGTATTCCCACAATATTCTCGGTCACCATTATTGTACACGGTCCAAAGTGAGGTACTGGTGCTTCCGGTTATGTAGCCTCTTACAACAAACTCTATAGGAAACACAGTACACTTTTTTGCAAGCGTTACATTTGGATCTGGAATATCTAAGACATGATTTGGAATAATACGTTTTGTCTTTTCAAACCACCATGCACTTGTAAGGTTGAGCACTTGGCCTTTAAATGGTATAGATGCTAACACCCTGTCGAATGCGCTTTGCCGATCTGTGGTAATTAGGGCTATCTTATCCTCAAGTTTATATTGGTCTCGAACCTTGCCGGTTTTTTTTACCCCTTCAGGAAAACTGGTTTCCGTCAATGTATTTTTAATTTCTGCTTTTATTCTTTCTTTATAATGTTTAGTTGATTCTATAGCATTCATGAGATTGTTGATTGTAAAGTATATTTGAGTTAATAATTTGTTTTAATACATCCTGTATATTACCGCTAATCAAGGATAGATTCCATACTACGCCTCTTTTGATATTTTTTATCCCTCGTATCTTAAACCTGTTGACTAAAGACTCTTGCTTTATCCTTGCATGAATATCTTCTCTTTGAATTATTAGCAAGGAGAGGTCGTAAATTTTCTCGGTTTGATCATCCACAAATTCTTTATTTGAGTTATATAATTCACCGGATGTCTCGATCTGTTTAAGAACAGATTTCTTATTTTTATCTATTTCTATTTCCCAATTTATTTGTCTATTTATTTGAACATCGCAGCCTAAGGTTTTTAACGTTTGACACACAGTCGATGCTTCGTTATCTGTGACAATTGAGTTGATTTTCCATGTTGTAGATTTTGGGTTCGGAACATAATCAAGGAGAGTTTTAGACTTTGGTTTATAAGCCAAAAAATGGTTTGTAATTTGGATCTTCTTTTCAATATATTCTTTCATTGAAGAGAAAATAGCATCACCATTGCTTGTTCTTTCAGGGTGGGGCATCATTGCCATAACATTACCAGTAGGGTTGCAGATGGCCGCAAGGTTGTGAATAGATCCATTAGGGTTTGTTGGGAATTCATCGGTTACTTTTCCCTGATCATCACAATACTGAAAAACAGTTTGTTCGTTTTTAATCATTTCCTCTAATAATGTGTCTGGAATTACAAAGCGCCCTTCGCCGTGCGCAAGCGGAATCTTTATACAATCATCAGGTTTTAAATGTCTAGTAAAAGCGCAGCGATTGGAATTACCTGACATTCTTAAGTTTGACCAAGCGTTATAGTAACCTACACCAATTACGCGACCATTTTTTATTCTTTTATTATCAGAAAGAGATATAGCTACTTCACTACCTTTACAACCAGGTACAAGTCCACTCTCAGCTAGAATCTGTGCACCATTACAGATACCAAGAACAGGCTTTCCTTTGGTAGCTTCTTTTTTGATTTGATTTATTATTGGATCTAATGCTGCAATGATTCCGGCCCTTGATCGATCTTCATATGAGAACCCCCCTACAACAACAAAGCCACTAAAATTTGAAAGTTTACCAGGAGGCTCATTCCATAAAAAAGCTTTGGTCGCTAATCCATTACGTTCACAGGCCAAGAATGTTTCTCGTTCCGTATTTGATCCTGGGAATTGAATGATTGCTACTGGTTTTGTCATAGTATCTTTACAGTTTTATTTCCTGAAACAACCGTGCCTATTTCGTAAGATTTAGAAAATTTTTGGATAGACTTTTTTATATTTTGAACAGAGTTTTTATTTACAATTACTACCATCCCAATCCCCATATTAAAGGTTCTAAACATTTCTTTTTCATTTATGTTTCCAAGTTCTTGTATTAGTGAAAAGACGGGGATTAAAGGCCATGATCCCTTTTCAATAATAACACTTAATCCATTAGGTAGTATTCTTGGGATATTTTCTAATAAACCACCACCTGTAATATGTGCAATCCCATGAACATTAATATTGGAATTCAGAATTGAAAAAATATGATTTGTATAGTTGATGTGAGGCTCTAAAAGGGTAAGCCCTACTGGTTTTTCAAGGCCTGGTGGTATATCATGAACGTTGTAACCTCCGATATCAAAAAATACTTTCCTAGCTAATGAATATCCATTTGTGTGTAGACCATTTGAAGGTAATCCTATGAGAACATCACCAGTTTGAATCTTTTCTCCGGTTATGATTTTATCTTTTTCTACAATCCCTGTAATAACGCCAACTAAGTCATGCTCGTTTTTTAAATAAGTGTCTGGCATCTCAGCTGTTTCTCCACCAACAAGAGCGACATTGGTTTCACGGCACCCTTTAGCCATTCCAGACACAATTTCTTTAATGATTAATGGATTAAGTTTCTCATTAGCAATATAATCTAAAAAGGTAAGAGGTTTAGCTCCCATAACCAAAATATCATTAGCACATGCGCTTAAAAGATCAACCCCAATTGTATCAAATTTTTGTAGCTTTCTTGCAATTATTGTTTTTGTACCAACACCATCAATGCTTTGAACTAATACGGGGTCCTTATAATCCTCTAAAATGGTCTTTAAACCAAATAAAGAACCAAAGCTCCCAAGTCCTGTTAAAACATTGGGTGTAAAAGTAGTTTTAACATCTTTTTTTATATGTTCTACTGCTTCATTTCCAGCGTCGATATCAACACCGGCTTTTTTATAATCAATTTTAGACATTAGACAAACTTTTAGAGATCATAATTTTTCTCTTAAACCGTTTTCCCAATACTTTTTTGCTTTATTTACTAAAACATCGATAACATCGTTAATTTGAATTCTATCACCTCCCGTTTTTCCTATAACGTAGGCTTTTATGTCGTTCTTTTTAAATATAGATTTAATTAAATCTACTCGATTGGATTTTGCTTCTAATATAAAACCACCCGTTTCCGAAAATAACATTTCATAATCAGAAAGGTCGCTACTTAAATGGACATTTAACCCGATAGAATTTTCAAATGTCATTTCAGCCAAGGTAGCTGCAACTCCACCTTCAGAAATATCATGACAGGAGAGGATAAGATTTTTATCAATACAATCTGTTAGAGAGTAAATTTGATTCTTTACTTCTAATAGATTGGGTTTAGGTAAATTTTTACCTAATTCGTTATAAAGGCTATAAAAAATGGACCCGCCTAATTCATTTTTTCTTTCCCCAATCATAATGATCGATGAATCTTCTTTTTTAAAAGTCATCGTAACAGTTTTTTTGACATCTTTTATTCTTCCCAAACAACTTACAATAGGACTTGGTGGAATAGAATTGTTGTTAGATTCGTTATAAAAACTAACATTCCCAGCAATGATAGGCGTTGGGTTTTCTGGTGAATGTTTTAAGGTTATTGTTTTACAAGCATCGTTTATTCCTCTAACTCCTTCAACAAAAGCCCACATTTGTTCAGGTTTTTCAGGGTTACCATAGCATAAGCAATCTGAAATTGCATGAGGTGTGGCACCAACAGAGGATACATTTCGCATAGCCTCCACAACTGAATTTATACCACACCAATATGGGTCTATTATGCCAAAACGAGGGTTGTGATCTGTGGATAAAGCGATTCCAATGCTTCTAATTTCTTCAGGATATTGTGACGAATTGAAAGGCGCCAAAACACCTGCATCAGCTAAACCAGTTTCTGCATATACTCGGCCTTGAACTTGTTTGTCGTATTTTTCGTAAATAGGTTCTCTGCTGCAAACATTTTCATGGGAAAGAATTGCAATTAATATTTCATTATAATTAAAAGATTCTTCAATCTTTGGTTCATAATTTTGTTTTTTAGGTTTAGAATATGGTCGATCATATAAAAATCCTTTTGTTACTTCAGATGCAGGAGCATCTACGATTTTCTCTTCACCATTGTGAACTTTGTACATTCCATTTTCTCTTATTTTCCCAATTACTGAAGCTCGGGCTCCTGAACTAACTTTAGGTAAATCATAAATATTGTTATAGTGGTTAATTATCATAGGAGATATTTTAGGAGGGCAAACCCACATAAAACGCTCCTGGGTTTCACTGCATAGGTAAATAGAAGGGTGTAAACCTTTTATTCCAACAGGTATTTTCTCCATCCAAACTTCTGCTCCGTAGCCGGATGTTTCGGCAAGTTCAACGCTAGCACAGGCAACTCCCCCTGCACCTAAATCTTTAAATCCAACTTTATCTATAAGGTTGTTTTTTTTAAGAATGTCAAAGAGAGAATAGGTAGATTTTAATAGGTGCCTTTCCAAAAAAGCATTTGGCTCTTGAACGGCTCCTTTATTTTTCTCTTTTTTTTCTTCATCAAGCTCCAGTGAAGCAAAACTTGCCCCACCAAACCCACTATTGTCAGTAGGTTTTCCAACAAGGATTAAATCGTAATTTTTTGCCTTTTTTGGAGCATATGAATGAACAATACAATCTTCTCTTACTATTCCTAAAGTTACCAACGTTACTAAACAATTTTCATTATACCCAGAGTCGTAATATAAATCACCGCCAACATTAGGAATTCCTAATGGGTTTCCATAACCAGCTATTCCAGCAACAGCACCATCATGTATCCATTTTGTTCTATTACTTTTAATATCGCCAAAACGAAACGAATCGGTGCAGGCAATAACTTCAGCTCCCATGCACATTACATCTCGAACATTGCCTCCTACTCCTGTTGCTGCACCTTCATAAGGCACTATCTGAGATGGATGGTTATGTGATTCATGGCTCATAACTACACACCAACGTAGACCGTCATTGTCCTCTGCTATTGCAACAACACCAGCATCTTCTTTCGCACCCAAGACGACATCAGGCCCTACAGTGGTGAATTGCTTTAAGTGTTTTCTACTACTCTTATAGCTACAATGTTCGGATCCTTGGATTGAAAACAAGACAAGTTCTGCCAATGAGGGCGCTCTTCCCAGCATTTCCTTTTGGATTTTAAGGACTTCTTGAACGGTTAAAGGAATATTTAAATCAGCGAGTTGTTTTTCGATGGACTTAGGTTCAAGTTTAGAAAAATCAAAAACTTCTTTAGTAAAAGCCATTATCTTAAAATGGTCTCATGGCGCTGTGGGCCAACGGAAATAATTTTTATTGAACAACACACCTCATTTTCTATGAATGAGATATACTCCTTAAGTGTTTTAGGTAAAGCATCATAACCTTTTTCCCAAACTTTTTCAGGGAGCGAGCTCCATCCATAGAGAGTTTTATAAATGGGCTTAGCTTTTCTATACTGAGTTAAACTTGCAGGCATTTCTTTTACTATTTCTCCATCAATACTATATGAAACGCAAACTTTTAAGTTTTCATAGTTATTTAAAATATCCAGCTTTGTTAATGCTATTTCTGTGAGTCCGTTCACACGTACGGCTTGCCTAACTTGTACAAGATCTAGCCATCCAACTCTTCTAGGTCTACCAGTTGTTGTACCATATTCGTTACCTTTAGCCCGCAAAGATTCGGCTTCGGCGCCGTGCATTTCTGTTGGTAAAGGGCTTTCACCAACGCGGCTTAAATATCCTTTTACAACACCTATAACTTTGTCTATTCTTCGAAATGCAACACCTGTTCCAGTTGAAATATGTCCTGTCGCCGTATTTGATGAGGTTGTAAATGGATAGATACCGTGGTCCACATCTAAGCTTATACCTTGGGCTCCTTCAAAAAGAATTGATTTGCCATCTTGATAGGCATCATAAAGCTTAACCGAAGTATCACAAATATAAGGTGCAAGTTGCTCTCCATAATCAATGTAGTTCTTCAAAATTGTATCTATTCGAGTTTTAAGCTTTTGAAAAAGCGCTCCTTCGATAATTTTTTTTGAAAACGAGTAACCTTTCTCCAGTTTTTCTTTAAAAACTCTGGGTTCTAGAAGGTCTATCATTCTAATTCCGTTCCGAAACATTTTGTCTGCATAAACAGGCGCGATTCCTTTGCCAGTACTCCCAGCTGCTAGCTTTCCTTGATATTGTGAAAGAGCGTTATCAAGGCTAATATGGTAGGGCATAATCACATGAGCTCTATCACTAATCATTAGTTTAGGAGTAATGCCCTTCTCTATAACATATTTTATTTCATCTAAAAGCACTTTCGGATCGACAACTACACCATTTCCAATGACCGAAACTGGTTTTCCATATACAACTCCAGACGGAATTAAGTGCAGCTTGTAAGTGTTGTTATTAACAATTACGGTGTGCCCAGCATTATTTCCCCCATGAAAACGAACTACAAAATCCGATTTGCCAGCGAAAAAATCTGTTATTTTTCCTTTTCCTTCATCGCCCCACTGGGCTCCAACAATTGTAGTAATCCTGGAAGGTTGCTTTGACACTGAAGTTTTAAGGAATTTAAATTAATATTTTTATTTAAAAATGGGAATAAACTGCGGTGAAGGTTACATCAAAAAGAGATCAAACCAAAAGAGAGAAAACTCAAAAAAATTAAAAAGGTTAGCTAAGAGGTGTTATGAGTTCTCCCCTTCTCTTCATATTTTTTTGCCCAATTAAGTACTTTTTTTATTGGAGGAAAATAGTCAGCTAAAATTATCATTCCTGGAACACCAAAAACCCATCCTTGAAAAATTGGAACTAAACCTCCAATGATTCCAATGAAAATTAAAATAATTCCAAGCGATATTTTCAGAAAATGTTTTATCATTTAAAAAGTATATATTAATTCATTATTTAAAATGTTTTTAAAATTTCTAATAGGATTTTCAGACAAGTACGTTTCTAAAAAAGTAAGTGTCAATTCATTTATCAAATCTTGTGATAGCGAAGGTGATAAGTTACCAACATCCATTATGTGCTTAATTATAGGAGAATAGAAGGGTATGTCTGTATAGTCCAAATGTAAAGTTTCTTTAATTATTATGTTTTGGCTGGGCCCTGAAGAATTAAGGATGATTCTTTTTAAAAAACCATAATTATCGGGGTAGTCTGAGTTTTCCCAGCTTGGTCTACCTATAGATAATAAAGGTTTTTCTAAACCTGTTGCTATGGTTGAATCTGGAATAGGATTTATCCACCCATCAAAGATAAAACAAGCCTTAATTCTTTTATCAACTTTAGCTGATTGGATGGCAGTTGCCCCTCCATATGAATGACCGCCTACAGCTAATTTGTTAAGGTCGATCTTGTAGTTTAAAGAAGATTTAATTTTTCCAGAGTGAATTTTAGTCAGCTGATTTAAAACAAAACCAACATCTTTCGTTCTTGTATTCATTTGATTTCTTCGAATATTTACGCTATCAGGATGCCCTGTGATTTCAGATCTATAATCAGCAATGCGACCATCCGGGAAAATTGTAAGGTTGCTATCATAGCTATGATCAAGTGCTACAACAATATATCCATGACTAGCAAGATTTTCAAACAAAGCCTGATGCAGGTGCCTAGAGCCCGTTATGCCGTGCGAAAAAACTACAGCAGGAAGGCCCCCTTGCTGGGTTTTGCAAGCAATCTTGCTATAGCTATTCGTTTTTACAAGATTTAAGTGGCTCGGTAGAAATGAAGGCAAATTTCCTGCCTCTGCTATTGTTTTTGAGCGCAGTTCAATAAAATCCATATATGGCTCAACTTCTTTATTTTGGTTATCAGCACTAGGATACCAAAACTGAACCATAATTTCTCTGAAATCATTTACGTTTTCCTCTGTAAACCATTCTTGCCTAGATGAATCTACCCAGTGAAATGTTTCTGTTCCGACAAAACTTTCCCCTTTAGGCTTAGGAAGTGAAAAAATTGGAATTGAGTAGGGGATGATTACAGCTAAAGCATACCAAATTACAATGAAAAATTTGATTCCAAAATGGAGATTTTCTTTTTGTATATGATGACACAAATAAACTATTGGCAGTAAATATATGTATAGATTTAATTGCCACCGGAACCCTTCGATGAAATACTGTGCTATTGTGGTACCAATAGTAGAAAAAAGCATTAATAGGAAGAAAGTTCTTTCTTTTCTAAAAAACAGAAATATAATGGTTATAAGAAGAAGAGCAAGGCTAAGTATTTCTAATGGTCGCATTTAGTTTTTGTAAATTTGAATAGAAAATATAATAAGAAATAATTTATGGCATTTCAAAAATTAAAGTTCAAATTACTAACAAAAACAAAAATGGTTAATAATTCAAAAACCTTTTTAGATAAAATAATCTTAAGAAGGTCTGTGAGAGATTTTTCAAGCAGAACTATTCCAATGGACTTGGTTACCAACGCAATTAAAGCAGCTGCTAGCTGTCCCTCAGGAGCAAACAAGCAGCCTTGGCACTTCGTTGTTGTAAGTGACAAGACTATTAAAAAAAAGATTCGCCTTGCAGCAGAAAAAGAGGAAAAGGCTTTTTATAGTCATAGAGCATCCAAAGACTGGCTAAAAGATCTTGAGCCTTTTGAAACAACTTGGGCAAAGCCCTTTTTAGAAACAGCACCTATTTTAATAGCCGTTTTCAAAAAGACTTATGATGTTGAAGACAAAAAGATAAAAAAAAACTATTATGTTAATGAATCTGTTGGTATCGCTTGCGGAGTCCTTCTTGCAGCATTGCATTGTTCTGGATTAGCAACGTTAACACATACTCCTTCACCTATGGAATTTTTAGAAAAAATATTAAAAAGGCCGAAAAATGAAAAAGCTTTTTTGCTTATACCGGTAGGGTTTCCTTCGCAAGATGCAAAGGTTCCAAATTTAAATAAAAAGCCGTTTGAGGAAATTTGTAATATTTTATGAGACTTTCATGCGTATAACTGTTTTTGTTACCGGAGGGACATTCGATAAGGAGTACAATGAGATTACCGGCGAATTGTATTTTAAGGATACTCACATTCGCGAAATTTTAGATTTAGGTCGTGCGCAGCTAAATGTAAACATCAAAAAATTAATGCTTATTGATAGTTTAAATATGGTTGATAAAGATAGATGCTTAATTCTAGAAAACTGTATACAGTCAAAAGAGAATAGAATTGTTATTACCCATGGTACCGATACCATGACGGAAACTGCGAAGGTTTTGGCGGAGAAAAAACTTAACAAAACCATCGTAATGACTGGTGCAATGATTCCTTACAAATTTGGAAGTAGTGATGGTCTTTTCAATTTAGGCTGTGCCCTCGCTTTTGTTCAATCACTTCCTTATGGCGTTTATATTGCGATGAATGGTAAATATTTCAAGTGGAACGAGGTTCGGAAAAATAAAAATACGGGAAAATTTGACAAGTTTTAACTACAGGCTTTTTCCCTTTTAGGGTGATCTTCTCAACTAAAAAAGCACTAGTAAAAAAAAAATTGCATTGAAAATATTTCAGGGTTATGTTTTTGTAGTACCTTTGGCCTTGAAGACCGGAAGTAGGGTCTTTATATCCATAATACTTGGGATTCAAAAAATTTAAATACAAATATAGTTTAACTCTTAAACTGGAGATAATAGAATGAAAGTAATCATTAATAGTATCTTAGTGATTCTGTGTTTGCAAGTCACTTTTTCTCAAACAACTGGAAAGATTAGTGGTAAAGTTCTTAGCGAAGATGGGGCCCCTCTTGCTGGAGCAAATGTAATAATTAAAGGGAGTGCCACAGGTGCATCTGCAGATGAAAATGGAGAATATCAAATTTTAGGTGTTACAGGAGGTACATATACCGTAAGCGCTTCTTACATAGGTTATGCTTCTATTGATATTGAAAATGTCCTCGTTCAGTCAAGCTTAACTACAAAGTTGGATTTTAATCTAAAAGTAAGTTCAGTATCTGGCCAGGTGGTGACTGTTACTGCTGAAAAACCTTTGATTCAGGTAGATGAAACTTCTTCTGTAACTAACCTCACAGGCCAAGATTTACGGTCAGCAGGTGTAAGAGACTTAAACTCCATTCTTGCGACTGTTGCAGGTGTTGTCTTTCAAGATGATGAAATTCACATTCGAGGCGGAAGAAGTAATGAGGTAGCATATTTTTTAAATGGAGCATCTGTCACCAATTCACGTAATAGAAACAACATGGTATACACCCCGATTGAAACTGTAGAAGAAATGCAGGTCCAGGTCGGGGGATATGATGCTGAAGTGAGTGGAGCAAATTCTGGGGTTGTTAAAAGACGCTTAAAGCAAGGAGGTGACGTTTTTGCGGGATCATTTAAATTGCAAAATGATGGCGGAGGTATCGGCGATCTTGGAGGAAGCTCAAATGAACTTTTAGGATCTACCTCTTTTGGGCATAGTAATATGTTTGCTCAAGTAGGCGGACCGCTACTTGGTGATATGCTTAAGTTTTATGCAGCTGTAGAGCAAAAAACTGAGTCTGACCCTTTCGTTAAGTCTTCAGTAGGATTTAACTTTTCTGGACTCGGGGATGAGTATGGTGCTAACTCCTCGTATCCTGATACCTTCGATTTAAAATGGCAAGATGGATACACACCGGGAGCCGAAGAAAAAAATACAAATTTGACAACAACATTAACTTATGATGGCGGGCCAGCTAAAGTTACTTTAGGAGTTGTGCAAAACAATGAAAATTGGAATTCAGGCGGCGGAATCATGTCTCAGCTTCGTTGGGGAGGTGCAGATATCACCACATCGAATGGAGAAGCAGTTAGTGTAGATCCTAGATATTTGAAAAACAAGTATTCTACTACAATGCTTTCTCTAGAAGCGACCTATTCATTATCCGAATCTTCGCTTTTGAGGTTTTCAGCAAATTCTCTTAATACAGATTACAGCAATGAAGATTCTTGGTTTGGAGAAGATTGGAAAAAGTGGGAAGATAGTTTACATGTTCAAGATTATTTAGGGATAGATGATTCTGTTTGGACTCCATTTAAGGATAGATATTCCCAAAAATCTAACTATCAACATAACGGAATGTTTTTCTCAAGACCAGGTACAATGGCCGGTGACTATCAAAAATCAAGCAACGACAAAATGGGTCTTTCTGGAAGTTTTCAAACAATAATTGGAGACCATGATCTGAAATTAGGGTTCGATTATTCCAGTAGTGAAATAAGAAAATATAGCGTTGATCCAGCCCTAGGTATATACGCTTCGGATACGGCGTACGCTAACGCAACTTATGGTATTACATCCTATGGTTCCTACGAAGCTATTCCAACATGGAGATATAGAGTTTATGCTGATGGATATGGATATGATTTGTATGGAAACGAAATAGATGACCGTGTTATGTACTACTCTGACGTTCCAGGAGTAGAGGCTGATGATACTATGTACGTAGATGGCGCCAAAAAGCCAACTGAGCTTGGGTTTTTTCTTCAGGACAAACTTGAGCTAGATGATGTTATTATTAATGCCGGCCTAAGAATTGACATGCTAAATCCGGATGAGGAAACGTTAGTTTCTGTTGATTCAATTGGTCAATATGGACAATCCAAATATATTAGAGAGGATAGTTGGAAAGATCTTGGAACGTTTACAGAAATTCAGCCAAGACTTGGTGTATCTTTCCCCCTAACTGAAAACACCAATGTGTATGGTTATTATGGAAGATTTTCACAGTTGGTAGATCTCAATTCAACCTACTACACTGCCTATGATTATAGAACGCAAATTGCTGTCGGTGGTAATTACTACACCAATCCAATTGGCTTCGGACTTGAACCTGTGAGAACGACTCAATATGAAATAGGGTTTAAAAGATCTTTTGGAAATTTAGCAGCCCTAAAGGTAACAGGTTTTTATAAAAACCAAAAAGGTCTTGCCCAGGCAGATAAAGTAGTGGCTCCCAAGGGGGATTTAGCAGGAGCTTACAATTATGTTCGAAATGGTGATTTTGCTACGACACGAGGGTTAGAGTTTGATTTCCAGATGAAACGAATTAATGGATTCTTAGCTAGGGCAAACTATACATTGTCTCAAGCAGAGGGAACAGGTAGTTCCAGATCGGGGTATATTTCTGCAGTAGATCGAGGATCGGAAGTACCTCAAATGGTTAACCCGTTAGATTTTAATCAGAATCATGTTGGAAGTGTCTCATTAGACTATGAATTATCATCTGATAACATGTTTCTAAATGGTTTAGACGCAAACTTGCTTTTCTCCTTCTCTAGTGGACATGCATATACCTATGTTTTTAGACCAGTAGGTGGGCAGGTCAATGCTTACGATGCTGGTGTAGATTACATGTTTGACACTCGTAGCAGAGAAGCTCTTGAAGCAATAAATGCTTCTACAACGCCGTGGAACTATAATTTAGACCTTAGACTTGACAAGAGCTTTTCCTTTGGAGATTACGGTCTAACTGTTTTTGCTAGAGTGAGAAACTTGCTAGATGCTAGAAATGTATTAAATGTATACCAGGCTACAGGTAGCGCAGACGATGATGGCTTTATTTCTGACGCAGTCTATAGTGATGCCTTTGTAAGCTTGTGGGGAGATGATTCAGATGGGGATGGTGTCACTGACTATGAGGAGATGTATAGAGCAATCAATATTGATAATGATGAATCATACAGGGTATATACTGATGAATATCTTGTTAGCTCACCAAGGCAAGCATTCATTGGTATTGAAATAAATTTCTAAAACTTTAAAACACTATAGGGAAATTCAAATGAAGAAATATATAAACATTATTTTATCCATATCTCTATTCATCCCAATTTATGGAAGGGAAAATCCGAATGACAACGCTTCGTCTTCATCTATATGGTCAAGGTTTGCGGGTAAAACAACTGCGATAGATCAATACAGTCTCATAAATATTGGAAACATGGAATATTGGGTTAAAGAAGATGGTACATCTTGCCATACTGCTGAAGGTGGTTCTGGTGGGATATATCCCCGAAGTACTGCAGGTGCAATCTTCTTAGATGGGGTCTTAGTTGGTGGGTACCAAGGCGGTAATTTAAAAGTTTCAGGGCAGATTTACAGAACAGGAACAGTGAAAGGATATATTGGTGCTAATGGTGTTGCAACT
>MDTE01030156.1_pt1 | contig 18866 bp, 14 predicted proteins | sample 811231 | NCBI WGS metagenome assembly MDTE01 (sample SAMN05326651, study PRJNA326480) | marine metagenome | isolation source: seawater | place: Indian Ocean: Red Sea | collected 2010 | reverse complement strand
TCACTGGGACGTGTCACCGATGACCCCTCGCTGCTGGCCGCCTGGAACTCCTGGCGAAGCGTCAAGGAAAAAAGCGACACCGAGCGACCCGGCACCCTGCGAAAACTGGGGGCTGAAATTCGCCAGTTGTCGTTGACCAAGCGGCAGGTCGTGGAACGCCTGGCCGCCGAGGTGAAACAGCAGGACACCGTCGACACGGCGCGAGCCATGCTTCAGCGAGCCGACCGCATCGCGAGATCACTTCCGGCCTCCGATGCCGTTCACGTCCTGGGCGGCGGAACGGACCCCGCACTGGGACTCCGTCGCTTCCAACTCGCCGAACTGCTTTTTGCCCAGGCCGGACGCTATGTCGAGGATTTCTGGCAAGGCTGGTTCACGAGAGCCGCGGGGGCATGCATTGCGGGAGGAACTTCCCTGGAAGTTCCATTGTTTGGCCAACGCGCGAAGGAACTCGAGAAACTGCTGAAACAGCGGACCACGCTGGCTGAAAAATTCAGTACCGGCACACTGCTCAAGACCACCTCTCGCAATCCACTCCGCTTCGGGATCCACGACGAGGCCACGATCTCTGTCGCTTTCACCCCCTCGGCGGTGGCCCCGCCCGGTCTCGCCTCGCTGCGACTGGATCTGGAGCCCAACGGCAAGAACCTGCTGACTCTCCGGGACCAATCAGCCCACCGCCTGGCGATCACGGCAACAGAAACTCCAGCCACGGCCCGGTTCACACTGCAACGAAACGCGTCCCTGAAACTCACGGCAGGTTCCCTTCAATCTGGTTGCCCCGGGCTGTCACTCAAGGCACTCCCGCGAATCTTTTATCGTGGCCATTCGACCAACAACCCGTCACTTGCTGTCGCCATCGACCCCTGCCCGCCACCGGTCTTCCGCGTCTCGCATGCACCGCTGAAAAAGAAAACCGGGCTGGTCTCCGTGGCAGGCCAGAGTCAACGACAGGCCATCATGTTCATTCTCGACTGCTCATTGAGCATGAGTTACGGCCTGGCCAATCGGGACGATCCCAACAAGCGATGGACCACGGCCACAGAACGCCTGGGCGAGGTCATCAAGGGGCTGTCGACGTCCAGCACGATCAAGCCGGACGTCGGCCTGATCGCGTTCGGTCACCGTGTCGGAAAGACCGGCGATACGATCAACCTCAACAATGAATACCTCAAGAAAAAAGGCACCCCGCTCCAACCCGAGATCGCCAAGGATCCCTGGAAAGACATCGAGATCCTCAGCAGTTTCCGACCGTTGACCGCCACGCACCTCGCAAAAACACTCAAAGACATTGACGATCTCGGTCCCTACGGAGCCACGCCGTCGCTGGCAGCATTGCGGATCGCCCTGGGAGAATTCCAGAAGCGACGTTCCGGCGGAATCGTCGTGCTCATCACCGACGGCATCTACACCGATCCCGATTACAATCGGAAACTGGCCGCAATCAAGGGAGCCATGCAGGCCAGCCCGGGTGTGTCCCTGCAGGCCGTGTTGTTCGGACAGACCATCGAACGCTTGCTGAACGACCCGACGGTCGACCCCACCATCAAGGTCAAGGACAGGCAGCAAGCACTCGACACACTTCTCGCGTCCGGCACGGGACACAAGTTTCACGAAGCCCCGCAGGGAGCCCAGTTGGCCACAAAACTGGCAGCCGCGATCGCGCCGCGTCCTTATTTCATTCTCGACCGATCCACCACGAACAAGATGCCTCGAACCGATCGACAACTGGGCGATGAATCGCCACGGTTGCAACCGGGCAATTACAGCATTGGCTACGAGTCGGTCCGCGCGATTCCGTTTGAAATCCGTGGAGGGGAAAAGCACCAGTTCAAGCTGCTGCGTGGCGCCACGCTCAGGTACGAGCCTCCGCCAGAACGCCGACACCTGACGTTGCCCAGCGGCCGATTTGTGACCGTCGAGAACGGCATGTCGTTGATCTGTTCTGAGTCCATCCTCGTGCCCGCCAAAGACTCGACCCACTCGGCGGTCTTCACGTTGTGCCTGGTGGGTCGCGGCGAACAGGACATCGTGTCACGCCCCCGCGAGATTCTCTTTGACATCGTGCCCACGTCCGAATCGACCAAGCCCCTGGCCAGGCAAAAAAGTCGCACGACCCGATGGGAAATCGTCCCGGACCGAACAACCCCCACGTGGAAAGTCACCGTCGACAACTGGCCGCAGAAGACGGAGGCGACGATCCAGGCTCTCTGGAAATCAATACCAACGCCACACGACAAGAACCGGGTGCGTGTCTGGACCGAGGTGAAGGAGGACGGCGCGAAGGTGGCCGTGCCCCTGCCGGGTTTCCCCCGTGCCGATGGCCCGCCCGCCAGTGTGGAACTCAAGGGAACAGAGACGCTGCCGGCAACCGCCCGGGCAGGCAGTGGCAGTCGCAGGCAACTCGTGATCACGCTGACCCCCAGCGATCGCTCCCCGGAAAGGGCCAACGGGTTTCACGAACACTTTGGCAGACTGTTGCCAGAATTGGTCTGGGAGAATGGCACAATTGTCGCCGACCTTGAATACTCGAGTGAGTTCATTTGCGAGCCCGGCTCGGAACGATTGACCGTCACGTTCCCCTGGCCTGCCAAATTGGAATTCAAACCCAAGGAACTGCGAGTCCGGATCATCCCATGGGCGGACAGGGAAAAGACAGCCGTACGACTGACCAAGCCACTGACCACCAGGCTGCTGGATGCTGATGGACGAGCCGGCCGTCCGGACGATCGCTAGACAACAACCTAAGGCGGCCCCTGCCGGGGCCTGCAATTCACATCATGACGAATCACGCAGTACATTGGGGCGAGGGGCTGTTCCTGAGGCCCCAGCATCTGCAGGCCGCCGAGCGACACAGCCGCGAGGAACTCCGGATTTCGGAGAACTGGGGCCAGGGGTATCCGTATGGACTGCAGTCGATAGACATCGACGAGGACGCCCTGGCCAACTGGCGGGTGGTGCTGAGAACCTGTCACATTCGCCTGCATGACGGGACACACCTGCGGTACCCCGAGGACGCCAATCTCGCAGCGCTCGATTTGCCCAAGGACGCCTTTGATCGTCAGAGCACCGTGATGGTCCACCTGGCGGTTCCACCGTTACGGCTGGGCCATAGCAACGCTGCCCTCCAGGCCGGCGACGCCACCGTCCGCTACCTGGTTGATTCGATGGAAATCGAGGACGAGAACCAGCCGGGGAACCCGCAACCGGTGGAAGTCCGCTGGGCGAATGCCCGCTTGATTGTCAACGAGGACGAATTGGCCGGGTACGAGAGCCTGCCGATCATGCGGCTGCGTCGAGGCACGATGGCCGAGGCGCCTCCAGAGATTGACCCCGAGTACATACCGCCGGTGGTGACCTGCGATGCCTGGCCCATCCTGTTGCACAACGTGATTGATTCCATCTGCCAGCAAATCGGCAGCCGGGTGGAATCGCAAACCCGCCAGATGTTTGACCGCAATGTCGCCTTCGAAAGTGGACACAAGGAAGACCTCGAACTCATCTTCCAATTGCACTCGCTGAACACCGCCATGGGCTACCTCTGGAACCTGCCACACGTGGTCGGTATCCACCCGCTGGTGGCGTACATGGAACTGTGTCGCGTCGTTGGTCTGCTCGCGATCTTCTGGCCGGAACGACGGATGCCCGAGGTGCCCCGGTACGATCACGATGACCTCGGCGGCTGTTTCTATGCCATCAAGCGGTTGATCGAAGAAACAGGTGAAGGCACCGCCGACCCCGTCAAGCGTCTCTTCACCGGTGCCGGGCAGCAAATGCAGGTGCGACTCGAGCAGGAATGGCTCCAGCCAAACTGGACCTTCTTCATCGGTGTCGAATCCTCCCTGTCCTACAACGAGATCAACAATCTGCTCCGTGGTGAACTGAACATGAAGGTCGGCAGCACGGCGAAGGTCGACAACATCTTCCAGAGAGGCCAGGCCGGGGTCAGCATCGTCCCCGAACCGGAAGCGCCACGGATGCTGCCGGGCAAGAACTGGACGTACTGGAAGGTCGACGAGCGTTCCGCGGCCTGGAAAGATGTCGCCGACACGCTCAATCTCGGTGTCCGCATCAACGAGACCCAGGTCGACGGACCCATCCAGGATCAGCAGGACATCCGTGTCCGAACACCCGACGGCGAATCGGTCAAGATGGTGTTTGCCCTCTACGCCGTCCCGGCAGTGGCAGGCTCATGACTCCGGAATTCTCCAGCCTCGTCAATCCCACGATGCACTACGTGCTGGACCTGGTCAGCCGCATTCAACGGCAGGCCACCGGCATCGACCTGCGTCAAGAACGTGACCACATCCGGGGTGAACTGGAAGCGGCGGCCGCGACGGCTGACGGCCACGATTCTCCGGTCAGCGGCGAGGAGTTCCGACTGGCCAAGCAGGGGTTGATCTACTGGATCGACGAGGTCATGACCATCGCGGACCCGGCCTGGCAGACCATGACGCTCGAATGGCATTACTTCCAGTCCCTCGACCGGGCTTGGAAATTCTACGTCGACGGCGAGAGGCAGGCACTGCGATCCAGTCCCGATGTCATCGAACTCTGGTACCTCGCGCTGGTGCTGGGATTCGAAGGCGACATCCGCAACGCATTCGACGAACATCTCAACGAACCCCTCTCGTCGGAATCCAGCGACGATCAGGAACGTCAGAACTGGGCCCGCAAGCTCGAACGTCAAATCCGCCAGACCAAGTCCACCGACCTGCAACCGGTGCCACTCCAGGGGAATGTCATGACACTCTCCGGGGGCTTGCACCTGAAATCAGCCGCCGGCTGGAGCCTCACGCTGATTGCCGTGGCAATCCTGCTCGGACTGCTGCTGTGGCGGCCCGACTTGCTGGGATAACAGCCCGTCACAACACAAAGGACACACCCGGTGTCATCATCCGCGTTCGATCAATCCGGCAACGAACAGGAACAGCCCTACCGGTCCGAGGTCGAACAGCCCAACGCCGCCAACCAGGCCGAACAGGAACGCCGGTTGCTGGACGAGGTCCTGCAGCAAACCCAGGCCGCGTTCGATTCCCACGAAACCGACGACCTCTCGGAAATGGGCCCATTCCTGGACGTCGCCAAGCGACACGCCGACAGCGAATTGACTCTCGAACCGGTGGTCCTTGACCTGGTCAAGGCCGCGCTGGCTGAAACGATCGGTGCACTGCCGGACGCCACCGACCAGTCTGACCGGATTCCGTTGAAAATTGCCACCACACTGTTCGAAGACCCCCCCTGCCATGATCGGCTCGTCGTCTTCTGGTCACGACTCCTGGCCACTCAGAAATGACTTCCGGAATCAAGACGACCGACCAACTGATCGAGGAGTGCCAGGGGCTGGTCAAGTCCCTGGCCTGGAAGGCGCGAGCCGGCCTGCCACACAGTGTCGACATCGACGACCTGATCGGCTACGGCCAGGTTGGTTTGTCCGAGGCCGCCAGGGCGTATGACCCGACGCGGGGCGTGAAATTCTCGACGTTTGCCTACTACCGCGTTCGGGGTGCCATCTTTGACGGCCTGACAATGATGTCCTGGTTCCGTCGCTCCCCCAACCGTGAGGTCAAGTTCGAACAGATGGCCAACGAGGTCCTGGAAGAACAATCCGAGACGGCGAGTCAATCCAACACGACGAGCCTGGGCAACGATGGACGGTGGCTGAAAGACCTCTCGGCATCACTGGCCGTGGTGTACCTGGCGAGCGATCGAGCCGAGGGCCAACCCGACTCTCAGGTCGTGGACACGTCGATGCCGACACCACAGGTGGAAGTCGGCCAGGACGAAGTTCACGATCGGCTCACGGCCCTGGTCGATTCTTTGTCAGGACAGGAAGGTGCCCTGATCCGCGCAGCCTACTACGAGGGACTTTCCCTGACCGACGCAGCCCGCAGAATCGGAGTCAGCAAGTCCTGGGCCAGCCGCCTGCACGCGCAAACCCTAAAACGACTCGCGCATTCACTCCGGGAAGCAGGTATCGTGGATTGACGGTTCGCCCGGTGGGCAAACCGGGTGTTTTGCCGTGCGGACACGGTGTCGGTGAGTCGGGATCAACAACAGCGGGATATTGGACGAGTACATGGCTTCGGTTGAGACTCTGGATTTTGACGGGCTCCTGGCGCCGATTTCCGAAGACGCTCCGTCGGGGGACGAGTTGCGTTCTTCTGATGCCGAGGCGTACTGGGAAATCAAGCGGCTCCGAGACGCCGCACGGAAGGACGAAAACCAGGCCCCCGGCGGCGACAGCGACATCAACATCGCACCGGAATGGACCGAGGTCCTTCAACTCAGTGAAAAAGCACTTGCCGAATCCTCCAAGGATCTCCAGGTGACCGCCTGGTTGATCGAAGCCCAGGTGCGGCTCCAGGGTTTCGCTGGACTCCGCGACGGGCTCAAACTCTTTGGCCAACTCTGCAACCAGTTCTGGGATGACATTCACCCCCGTCCCGACGAGGACGGAGTGCTCACGACCGTGGCTCCCATGGCCGGGCTCAATGGCGAAGACGCCGACGGCCCCCTGGTGATCGCCATCAAGCGGATCCCGGTCACCGAGGGCCAAACCCATGGCGCCTTCGCACTCTGTCACCTCGCCCAGGCCTATGACCTGGACCTGAAGCCAGAACTCCGTGACCAACGCATCGGGGACGGCTGGGTCAGTCGCGAGATGTTCGACACCTCCGTCGATGAAACATCACCGGAATTCTTCCAGACCTTGCTGGAAGACGTCGCCGAATGCCAGGACGTTCTCTCCGAGATGGAGGCCACACTCGACGAGAAATGCGACAAGGACGACAGCGGGTTCCCACTGGCTCCGTCGACGTCGCGCATCCGAGAGGCTCTCGAGGATGCCTTGCGAACGATCCGCGGGTTTGCCGGGACGACCATTGGTGAGGAATTCGAGGAGGAGGGCGACAGCCAGGATGGCCCGGCCGCAACCGACGGTGGGGGGGGGAAGGCTGCTCCCAGTGGTGGAGTGAATTCACGTGTTGAAGCGTTCAACACCCTGATGGAAGTCGCCCGCTTCTTCCGCAAAACCGAGCCCCATTCCCCCGTGTCCTACGCGTTGGAACAAGTCGTCAAGTGGGGCAAGATGTCGCTACCGGACTTGCTGAAGGAATTGATCCAGGATTCCAGTGCGCGCGATGACATGTTCCGCCACGTGGGCATTTCCGATTCAGACGATGACGATGATGGATGGTCCAGTTCCTCCTCGTACGACGACGATGACGACGACGAATAGACGAATTCGTCCCTCCCAGACTTCCCCCGCAGTATTCTGTACGCCATTCTTGAAAGCAGTCGAGTAGTTCTAGAGAATACAAGTCCCGTGCCCACAGCCATTAGCACAGTGGGCCTGGCTTCACTTCACCCCGTAGCCCTCTTAGGAACCGGCAACAATGGCCGAAAGTGTCCACGAAAAACTGAAACGGGTACGAAAACCCCGCGTTCACATCACGTACGACGTCGAGACCGAAGGCGCCGTCGAGCAGAAGGAATTGCCGTTTGTCGTTGGAGTGCTGGGTGATTTTTCCGGTGATCCGACACAAGAACTCAAGCCGATGCGTGATCGGAATTTCGTGCAGATCGATCGCGACAATTTCGACGACGTGATGCAGAGAATGACACCTGGACTCAACCTCCGCGTCGAAAACACCCTGAAGGACGATGGCAGCGAGATGCCCGTCGCCCTGCAATTCAACTCGATGGAAGACTTCGAGCCTGCCAAGGTGGCAGCCCAGGTTGAGCCATTGAGCAAACTGCTGGAAACCCGGGAGAAGCTCAAGGAACTCCTGACCAAGGTTGACCTCTCGCCGGACTACGAAGAAGTCCTGCAACAGATCCTCGAAAACACCGAGAACCTCGAGCAGGTTGCCGGTGACCTCGGGGTCGAGGCCGACGCGGGGGCCGATGATGACTCTGACAGCGGAGAGGGAGATGACCAATGAGTACAGGTGAAGAACAACAAGCCCAACAGGGGGCAGAGGCGGAAGCACAGTCGTCCAGCCTGCTGGACCAGGCGATCGCCAACACGAAATCGGCCACGCCGGATCATGCCAAGGACCTGCTGGCCGCGCTCACCCGCGAGGCCATGGCTGGAACGGTCACGTTTGACAAGGACGTGACCCGGACCATCAACCAGGCCATCTCCAAGATCGATGACGCCGTCTCGAAGCAATTGGCTGCGGTGATGCACTCGGAGGCCTTCCAGAAGCTGGAGGGCAGTTGGCGTGGGCTGAACCACCTGGTGATGAACAGCGAAACCGGCACTGGTCTCAAGATCCGGATGCTGAATGTTTCGAAGAAGGAACTGTTCAAGGACGTCGACAAGGCCGTCGAATTCGACCAGAGCCAGGTCTTCAAGAAGCTGTATGAAAACGAGTTCGGAACACCCGGCGGCGAACCCTACGGGGCGTTGATCGGTGACTACGAGTTCGAGAACCACCCGGAAGACATCGAGCTGATGAGCAAGATGTCCAACGTGGCCGCTGCGGCCTTTTGCCCGTTTCTCTCGGCCGCCTCGCCGAAACTGTTCGGCCTGGACAGCTACACCGACCTGGCCCAGCCACGTGACCTGGCCAAGATCTTCGACACGCCCGAGTACGCCCCCTGGCGTTCCTTCCGAGAGTCGGAGGATGCACGGTTCGTCACACTGGCGATGCCCCGGGTCCTGGCCCGCCTCCCCTACGGGGCGAACACCAAGCCCGTCGACGACTTCGATTACGAGGAAGTCGCACTCAACGAGGATGGTTCGGCCAAGAGTGTTGGCCACGAGGAATACTGCTGGATGAACGCGGCCTACGTGCTCGGAACACGGCTGACCGATGCGTTCGCCCAGACCGGATTCTGCACGGCCATCCGTGGCGCCGAGGGTGGTGGAAAGGTCGAGGGCCTGCCGGCTCACGTCTTCCAGTCCGACGATGGTGACACCGACCTGAAGTGTCCCACCGAGTTGGCCATCACCGATCGTCGCGAGAAAGAACTCAGCGACCTGGGTTTCCTGCCGTTGTGCCACTACAAGAACACCGATTACGCCGTGTTCTTCGGTGCCCAGTCGGTGCAGAAGCCCAAGAAGTACGATCGCCCGGAAGCGACAGCCAACGCGGCGATCTCGGCCCGGCTGCCATACATCATGGCGACGTCCCGATTCACCCACTTCGTCAAGGTGATCGGTCGCGACAAGATCGGTTCGTTCATGGAGGCCGAGGACTGCCAGGCATTCCTCGACCGGTGGATCCACAACTTCGTGTCGGCCGACTCCAACCCGGCTCCCGAGCAACGGGCCAAGTACCCATTGCGAGAGGCACAGGTTGAGGTCAAGGAAATCCCTGGAGCACCGGGTTCCTACAACGCCGTCCTGCACTTGCGGCCCTGGCTGCAGATGGAGGAGTTGACCGCATCGATGCGAATGGTCGCCCGGATCCCGAAGATGGGTGGGTAATCCCCGATGAGCGCGGGTTTTGCGGCGAACCAACCGGTGGCCGCAGGAGAATCGACAAGCGGCACGGTAACGGCCGACCAGGCTCCCTGGTCGGCCGACGCCGCTTCCCGGTTAATCGAGATGGTGATCGCCGAGACGATCTCCTCGGGACAGGTCTCCGGCACAGAAACGGCCAGTACGGCTCCGCCGACGTCCGTTCTCACCGGACAACTGGACGGTTTCCTCAAGGGGGAATCGTTGATCGAGACCCTCTCTCACTGGCTCGGCCCCCAGATCCCCCGCGACAAATCCGACCTGGTGCGATTGCTGGGTCGGGCCATCGCACTGGTTGACACAGCCTTGTCCGACCAGGTCAACGCCATCATCCATCATCCCCGCTTCCAGAAACTCGAAGCGTCCTGGCGTGGGCTGCGGTACGTGGTGAGTCAACTCGAGGACGGTCGCAACGTCAAGGTCCGGATGCTCTCCGCGTCCTGGAAAGACCTGTCCAACGATCAACGCAAGGCCGTGGAGTTCGATCGCAGCGAATTGTTCCGCAAGGTCTACAGTGGAGAATTCGGAGTCGCCGGCGGTGAACCGTTCAGCGTGTTGATCGGCGACTACGAGATCGGCCCGTCGGTCGAAGACATGGCGACACTCGGTGGCATTGCCCAATCTGCCGCTGCCGCCTTCGCTCCCTTCATCGCCGCAGCGGCTCCGACGATGTTCGGACTGGACGAGTTCCAGGGACTCGAGCGTCCGATCAACCTCCAGCGGATCTTCGAACAAAAGGAATTCATTCACTGGCGACGATTCCGCGACGAGGACGAGGATTCCCGATTCGTTGGATTGACCATGCCCCGGGTCCTCTCCCGGTTGCCCTACGAGGACCTTCAACCGGACAACCACGGCCGACCGCGAGTCGATGGTTTCCGGTTCCACGAGGACGTCGACGGTCCGGACCGCAGCGGTTACCTCTGGGGCAACGCCGCCTACGCGTTCGCCGGTGTTCTGATCCACTCGTTTGCCGAATCAGGCTGGCTGGCCGATATCCGCGGGGTTCAACGTGACACATCGGGAGGTGGACTGATCACCGACCTCCCGGCACATTCGTTCTCGACGGACAAACAGAACCTCGTGCCCAAGTCGTCGACCGACGTGGTGGTCACCGATGAACTCGAAAAATCGCTCAATGAACTGGGGTTCATTCCGCTGTGCCACTGCAAGGACACCGACTTCTCGGCGTTCTACAGCAACGGCTCGGTCCAAAAACCCAAGGTCTATGACCGGGAAGCGGCCACGATCAACGCCCGCATGACCGGCATGCTGCAGTACACCCTCTGCGTTTCACGATTCGCCCACTACCTGAAGGTGCTTGCCCGAGAGAAACTGGGCATGGCCATCGAGGCGGACGACTGCGAACGACTCCTGCAGGATTGGCTCGTACAATATGTCACCGTCGACCAGGAAGCCACGGCGGAGGTCAAGTCCCGGTTCCCACTTCGCGAGGCCAATGTCAACGTCCGAGAGATCCCCGGCCAGCCGGGCAAGTTCGAGTGTGTCGCCCACCTCTGGCCACACTACGAACTCGATGACCTCACGGCATCGGTTCGCCTGACAACCGAATTGGCAACAACATCAAGCGGCTAAACGGCAAAACCCGGGCAGCAACACCACCCCGGGCCAGCCAGTGAATTTCCAAGCAACTTCCAGGAAGAACTCGACATGACGCCGGTAGAACATTTTCAGGCTGGAGACCTGACCGAGGCGATCAACACAGCCACCGAAGCGGTCAAGAAGGATCCGACCGACACGTCGTCACGGAGCCTGATGGCCCAATTGTTGTGCTTCGCCGGAGAACTGGAGCGAGCCGACAGTCACCTCGATGCAATTGGTCAACAGGACCCGGCGGCCGCGGTCGGAGCCGCCCTGGTGCGACACCTGATTCGCGGCGAACAAGCCAGGCAACAGTGCTTCCAGGAAGGCCGACTTCCCGAATTGTTGCAGGAACCCTCGATGCACATGCAACGGCACCTGGAAGCCCTCGTCTGCCTGAGGGAAGACAAGCTGTCGGAGGCTGCCGACCTGCTCGGACAGGCCGAGGAACTGCGACCACGAGTCAGCGGCACCTGCAACGACGACGCCTTTGACGACCTGCGGGACCTCGACGACCTGACCTCCGGTTTCCTGGAAACGATCACCAGCAACGGGAAGTATTACTGGGTGCCGCTGGACCAGATCCGCGCCCTGGATCTTCGACAGCCCGAGAGATCCCTGGACCTCCTGTGGCAACCGGCCCACATGGTTGTCGAGGGGGGGCCTGACGGAGACGTCTACCTGCCGGTGATGTATGCCGGCAGCCACGAACAGGCCGACGATCGGCTTCGGCTGGGACTCGCAACCGAGTGGACCGACGGCGAGACCGGCCCGGTGCGTGGCATCGGACAACGCGAACTCCTGGTGGGCGAAAACGTTCTGCCGATCCTCCAAATCAAGAACCTGACAATCGCCCCCGACAATGCCACCGATTGATCGCGATCAACAACTGACCCCCTCGCTGCTCGACCGGCTCCTGGACGATGAACCGGGCAACCAGCGAGAAGCCGTCAAGCAACGGCACCAGGTGCTGCGCGAGATGAAGCTGAGTGTGCGTCGCGACCTGGAAAACCTGCTCAACACCCGGTGGCGGTGTGTCTCATGGCCGCCCAATCTTGAGGAACTCGAAACGTCCCTGGTCAATTACGGGATTCCTGATTTCACGGGAATCCGCTTTGCCTCCGCCAACACACAGGACGAACTCCGGACAATTCTCGAAGCGGTCATCAGGCGGTTTGAACCCAGGTTCTCCAAGGTCCGGGTCGAATTGATCACCAATGCCGATTCGCTGGATCGCACCCTCCGGTTCCGCATTGACGCCATGCTGCACGCCGAACCGGTCGTGGAACCGGTCGTCTTTGACACCACGCTGAAAACGTCGACCGGAGATTTCGAGGTTGTGGGTGGGAACCAATGAGCGAAGAACTGCTCCCCTATTACCAACGCGAACTCGCGTTCATCCGGACGCTGGGGGCCGAGTTCGCCCAGAAGCATCCCAAGATCGCCGGGCGACTGCGACTGGGTGCCGAGGGAACGCAGGATCCCCATGTCGAACGAATGATCGAGGCTTTCGCGTACCTCAACGCGCGAACCCGGTTCAAGCTCGACGACGATTTCCCCGAACTCACCCACGCCCTGCTTGATGTCCTCTATCCTCATATGCTGGCCCCGACTCCGTCGATGGCCATTGCCAGGATGACCCTCGACCGGGCCCAGGCGGAATTGACCTCCGGGTACCACCAGCCGGTCGGAACACCCATCGAAACCGATCCGATCGATGGTGAACCCTGCCGATTCAAGACGTGTTACCCGGTCACGCTCTGGCCACTGGACGTCACCTCCGCGTCGTTGGACGGCCCCCCATTCCAGGCTCCCCAGACGCCATTCACCTCCAAGACCAACGCCATCATCCGGCTGCAGTTGTCCTGCTGGTCCCCGGAGGTGCGGGTGGGACAACTCGAACTCGACTCGGTTCGGTTCTTTCTCAAGGCCCAGCCGCAGCACGTTTATCCACTCTACGAGTTGATCTTCAACAACCTGCTCGGTGTGGCCGTGGTCGATCCAGAGAATGACACCGACACGGCACTACTTGGCCCGGACTGCGTCACCCCGGTGGGCTTCGGTCGAGACGATGGCCTGCTGCCGTTTTCGAGTCGCTCGTTCGTCGGTTACCGGCTACTGAGCGAGTACTTCGTGTTCCCGGAAAAACTCCTGTTCTTCGACCTCTCACTGAAAGGACTCTCGCCCGAGACCCGCGCGAACCTCGGACGAACGGTGGACATCACCCTGTACCTGGACCGTGGTCAGGACGAGTTGGAGCAACACGTCTCCAGCGACACCTTTCAACTGGGCTGCACGCCAATCATCAACCTGTTCCAGCAGCGGGCCGAGCCCATCCGGCTGACCCACAGCGACTCCGAATACCGCGTCGTACCGGATGCACGGAGGCCGATGGCCATGGAGGTCTACTCGGTCGACCGGGTCACTGCCACCTCGCCGCAGAACGAGGTGGTCGAGTATCAACCGTTCTTTTCCTTCAAGCACGCCTCCTCCGGCACACCACAGCAGACCTTCTGGCAGTCGTCTCGGAAACCGGCCAATGCCACCGGCCCCGAGCCGGACCACGGCACCGAAGTGATGCTCAAGCTGGTCGATCTCGAACTCTCCCCGTCCCAGGCATCCGATTGGACTCTCGATGTCGAAACCACATGCATGAATCGCGACCTGCCGCACCGGCTGCCCTTTGGCGGCGGCCAATCCAGGTTGCAGGCGTTGGGTGGCGAGCCCATCGAGTCCATCGAGTATCTCACTCCCCCGACACCAACCTATCGCCCACCGCTGAGACACGGCGCCATGTGGCGAATGGTCTCTCAACTGTCGCTCAACCACCTCTCGCTTCACGACTACGAACAGGGAGCGGACGTGTTGCGGGAAATCCTGACCGTCTACGATGCGACCCATTCCGAAGAGACCCGGTCGATGATCGACGGCATCACCAGCGTCTCCACGCGACGGATCGTCGGCCGCAGCAACAGCGGAGTCTCGGGCGGACTGTGCCGGGGCCTGGAAGTCACCGTCGATTTTGACGAGGAGCGATTTGTCGGCAGCGGGGTGTTTCTGTTTGCAGCGGTCCTGGAACGATTTTTGGGCCTGTACTGTTCGATCAACTCGTTCTCGAAGCTGGTCGCGACAACAAACAAGCGAGAAGGAGTCCTGAAAGCATGGCCACCGCGAGCCGGCGACAAAGAACTCCTCTGATCAGCCAACTGGCCGAGGAACCTTACCGTTTCGACTTCTTCCAGGCCGTCCGACTGCTGGACCGGTTTGCCGAGGAAACCGCGAGATCCGGGGACCAGGAACCTCGCCCCAGTATCGGCCACGACGGTCCGGCCAATTCCGAGATCACCAGGTTCTCCGTCTACCAATCCCACTCGTTTCCTCCGGGAGCCGTGCACCAGCTCACGCTGAGGGACACCGACGAGAGCACCTCGCCGCTGACGGAAATGACGGTCTCCTTCATGGGCTTGACCGGGCCCGCCGGCGTCCTGCCCCACCACCTCACATCACTGATCATCGATCGCAATCGACAGCGAGACCACTCGCTGCAGGACTACCTGGACCTCTTCAACCACCGCATGATTTCCCTGTTCTACAGGGCGTGGGAAAAATATCGCTTCCCACTGGTCTACGAGCGGGCCCACAGCGGAACATCCCCGGATGCGACGGACGCTTTCACCGGGGCTCTCTTCAGCCTGCTGGGCATGGGAGCCAGCAGGATCAGGGGCCGGCTCGATGTCGACGACGAGGCCCTCCTCTACTACGGCGGCCATTTCGCTCATTCGCCTCGCAACGTGGTCTCTCTGGAGGACCTGTTGCAGGACTATTTCGAACTGCCCGTCCGGATCGAGCAGTTCCATGGCCAGTGGCTCTACCTGGACCGGTCTGCCCAATCACGCATGCCCGACGCCGGCCACCCTGACGGACTCAACTGCAGCCTCGGCACCGACCTGATCGTGGGAGACCGGGTCTGGAGCGTCGAGAACATGTTCCGCGTGCAACTGGGACCGTTGCCCCGGTCAGCCTTCGATCAATTCATGCCGGGCAGCGAGGCCCTTGTGAGATTGGCCCAGTTGGTGCGGACCTACGCCGGTCCCGAGTTCGATTTTGACGTGCAGTTGATCCTGCAACGCGAGGACGTCCCGCGCATCCAACTGGGAGGCGACTCCCGACTGGGATGGAACACGTGGATGACCACGGAGACCCCCAAACATGATGCCGGCGACGCCGTGTTTCGACACGAGGGTGGTCCCTCGCATCATCACGCGACCACTCTCTAGTATTGTCTCTTTGATCAGGCCACGAGCCGCTTTTAAGAGGATGCCGCGATGCAGGTGAATCTGAAATCCCTGGTGAGCAAGCTGAACGACACGTGTCGAGCCACGCTCGAAGCCGCCGCCGGGCTCTGCCTGTCCCGGACCAACTACAATGTCGAAGTGGAACATTGGCTGGTCAAGCTGCTGGAGATTCCCAACAACGACATCTCGGCCATCCTGCGTCATTTCGAGATCGATGAATCCCGGCTGGCCAGCGACCTGACGTCGGCGATCGACCGCAAGAAGACCGGAAACGCCGATGCCCCCGCGCTCTCGCCCAACATCGTGCAACTGGTCCGCGAATCGTGGCTGATCGCCTCGGTCGAATTCTCCTCCGCACGCGCTCGTTCCGGACACCTGTTGTGCGCCCTGCTGGCCGACGAGGGACTCTCGAGAATCGCCGAATCGATGTCCTCGGAACTCGAAAAAATCTCGGTCGAATCGCTCCGCCAGGACCTGCCCGACATCATTGCCAACAGTGCGGAATCGGATGGTGACGCCGGCGAGGAGACCACCGGAACGACCGCTCAACCGGGTGCCGCAGCCGCCGGAGCACCGGGACTCGGTCAATTCACCATCGATCTCACCGAACGGGCCCGCAATGGCGAGATCGACCCGGTACTGGGACGAGACCCCGAGATTCGACAGATCGTTGACATCCTGACCCGGCGTCGACAGAACAACCCCATCCTCACCGGTGAGGCCGGTGTCGGAAAGACCGCGGTCGTCGAGGGCTTCGCGCTGCGGATCGCCGCCGGTGATGTCCCGCCAGCACTCCAGAATGTCGCCATCAAGTCCCTGGACCTGTCGCTGCTGCAGGCCGGTGCCGGGATCAAGGGCGAATTCGAGAACCGGTTGAAGTCGGTGATCGCCGAGGTCAAGAGCTCCCCGATTCCCATCATCCTCTTCATCGATGAAGCACACACCATGATCGGTGCCGGAGGACAGGCCGGACAGGGAGATGCGGCCAACCTGTTGAAACCTGCCCTGGCACGCGGCGAACTCCGCACGATCGCCGCGACCACCTGGGCGGAATACAAGAAATACTTCGAACGCGATGCCGCGCTGGCCCGACGGTTCCAGGTCGTCAAGGTCGAAGAACCCGGCGAGGATGCGGCCGTCCAGATGATGCAGGGACTCGTCGAGACTCTCGAGAATCACCACAACGTGCGAGTGCTTGATGAAGCGGTCACCGACGCGGTGAGACTCTCGCACCGTTACATCACCGGGCGGCAATTGCCAGACAAGTCGGTCAGCCTGCTCGACACCGCCTGTGCCCGGGTCGCCATCGGACACTCGGCCACCCCACCGCGAATCGAGGACCTGCGGCGGCAAATCGAACAACTCGGCGTCTCGCTCGAAATCCTCGCACGCGAACAGGTCACCGGGACCGACCACGACGAACGGGTTGAACAAATCACACAACAACGTGCCGACGCCGAGAAGGAACTGGAGGAACTCGAGGAACGGTTCGTCAAGGAGAAGCAACTTGTCGACGACATCCGTGTCATCCGTTCGAAACTGGAATCCGGCGCCGGAATCGGCGGCGACAGCAACGAAGCCCAGGACACCGAAACGGAAGACAGCGAGGAGCCAACCGCCCCCGCCAGCCAGGAGGACCAGGACCAGTTGCGAAACGAACTCGGTCAACTCTCCGAGCAACTGCTCGAACTCCAGGGCGAGGATCCTCTGATCCAGGTCTGCGTCGATTCCCAGGCCGTCGCCGATGTCGTCTCGGGATGGACCGGGATCCCAGTCGGCCGCATGGTCTCCAACGAGATCAACACCGTCCTCTCGATGGAAAGCCAGATGGAGGCCTCGATCATCGGGCAGTCACACGCCCTGGAGGCCATCGCCCAGAAAATCCAGACCTCCCGTGCCAAGCTCAGCGACCCGCGAACACCGATCGGCGTGTTCCTGCTGGCCGGACCCAGCGGCGTCGGGAAGACCGAAACCGCCATCACGCTCGCCAATCTCCTCTACGGCGGCGAGCAGAACATGACCACGATCAACATGTCCGAGTTCAAGGAGGAGCACAAGGTCTCGCTGTTGATGGGATCACCTCCCGGATACGTCGGTTACGGTGAGGGTGGCGTCCTGACCGAGGCAGTCCGACGCAAGCCATACAGCGTCGTGCTGCTAGACGAAATGGAAAAGGCCCATCCGGGCGTCCAGGACGTGTTCTACCAGGTGTTCGACAAGGGCACGCTCACCGATGGCGAAGGTCGCGACATCGATTTCAAGAACACGCTGATCATCATGACATCCAACGCGGGCACCGACCTGGTCATGAGCCTCTGCGGTGACCCCGAGACCCGGCCAGATCCCGAGGGACTGGCCAAGGCCCTCCACGATGAACTGCTCAAGACCTTCAAACCCGCGTTCATCGGGCGATTGACCGTTCTGCCCTACTACCCGCTCAGCGATGACGTCATGAAAACGATCATCGAACTGAAACTTGGCAAGATCGTGCAACGTGTCCGCGACAACTACAACGCCGCGTTGACGTACACTCCCGACCTGGTCGAAAGCGTCGCCCAGCGTTGCACCGAGGTCGACACCGGAGCCCGGAACGTCGACCACATCCTGTCCCGCACCCTGTTGCCGGAACTCGCCGGAGAGTTCCTGGCCCACATGGCCGAGGGCCACGCGATCACCGAGGTCAACGTCGGTGTCAACAAGGATGGACAATTCCAATACGAATTGTCTGCCGACAAGTGATCCAAAAAAACACACGTTTTTTCAGGATTCCACGCAACACTTTTCACCAGGTCACGAGAACCTTAGTAACAAGAGTTCAAACAAGTGACATGGACAACACACACGGCCAATAACACAAGTTTGTGACTCGTCCGGAACGACGGACGCTCCGGAACAATCACGACACAACCAGTACTTCGCAGAAGGAGACAGACCATGGCAGCCTACATCAAGTTCGACGGAATCGACGGGGAATGCAAAGACAAGGATCACAAGGGCTGGACCGATCTGGGCAGCTTCTCTCAGGGCGTCTTCAAGCCCGGTGGGAATGCAACCGGAGCCACGCGTCGCCGCGGCGATGTCATCCTCAGCGACGTCACCTGCACCAAGGAGATCGACAAGTCGAGCCCGAAGATCGCCGAGAGCGTCTGCAAGGGTAAGGTGTTCCCGAAGGTCGAGATCCATGTCACCGCGTCCTACACCGACTCGGGCCGCGTGACCTACTACGCCTACGAACTCAAGAACGTCCAGGTGACCAGCTACAACATCAGTGGCAGTGGTCAGTCCGAGGATGTTCCCGCCGAGGACTTCGCACTGAACTTTGAAGAGATCAAGGTGACCTACACCGAGTGCGACCCGAAGGGAAAATCCAAGGGCAACATCGAGTACACCTGGAAGGTGGAAGAAGGCGAAGCGTAAAGCAACAATTCGCGACGGCCATCCTTGCAACGCGGGAGCGGGACCAGACACCCCGCTCCCGCGTCTCGGTTGGCACCTCC
>MDTE01176937.1_pt1 | contig 18867 bp, 20 predicted proteins | sample 811231 | NCBI WGS metagenome assembly MDTE01 (sample SAMN05326651, study PRJNA326480) | marine metagenome | isolation source: seawater | place: Indian Ocean: Red Sea | collected 2010 | reverse complement strand
GGGAAGTTAAAGTATTTGGGATGAGCCCATAATTTATAGAGAGGTTTATCATAAGCAATCAATCTATTATTTCTATCAACTATTGCTCTTCTCTTATTTAAGGCACTCGTTCTAGTAAATTGAATTAACCTAGCTTTTTTTTGCAAGTCAATAGCACTGAAAAGTTGCAGATTTACAAGCCTCCCGAAAAGTCCCAAAATTAATATTAAAAATAATATGTAGGTAGCTTTAAATCTTCGAGCTTTGAGAGGTATAAGATTAACAATTTTCTTATATCTTTTCATTTAATAACCTCTTTGAAATCTACTATCCTTTAATCCAACTTGAATATATTTTATATTTTTAATTAATTTATTTTTTTCCTTTTTAGTGACTTTCTTATCAAGATAAATTAAATCTTTTGGAGTTGTTTTTTTTAATGAATTAAGGGACTCAATTTTATTTATATAAAACTGTTCTGTTTTAGAAATATAGTCTATAAGATTATTATTTTTTAATCTTGTCCTAGCTAAATTTTTATATAAAATTGTCCATTTTCTTTGGTTATTAAAAGAAAGAAAAGTCAAAATAAAAATTAAACTAAGTAGCGAGATATTTATACAATTAAATATTTTGTGAAGTAGTTTTAAATTAAATAATAATATTTCTCTTGAATTTATTTGATGAACATTTTGAAGATTTTTGTTTAAAGAATTTTCATTCTCGAAAATATCCATCTCTTAGTGTTATTTGAAATATATAAAGTGTTATGAATCAAGTAAACATCTTTTAAATTATTATGCAAGTAATAAATCTAAATCTTTAATTTCTCAACAAGAACAAATTCAGAAAGGTCATCCCATTCCATAAGGAATGCATAATCACAGAAGATGATAATCTTCCTGAAATGAGTCTAGTGATACCTAGTCCTATTCCTAATGTAAATAATGGGGGCATTTCGCTTAGGCTCAAATGAGCCAAGGCAAAAATAAACGCTGAAATTGTAATCCCTAATATTATTCCAAATTCTCTTGATAAAATTGGTAGTAAAACACCTCGAAAAATAACCTCCTCAAAGAATGGCGCTAAAAATGTAGTTGTTAAGAATAAGAGAATAAATGAAAAAATATTATTATCATTTAAAACAATTTCAAGCAAGGGATTACTACCATTTTGATTGCTAATTAAAAGATTCATAATTAAAGAAACCAATAAAACAAAAGGTATTATTATTAAAAAACCTTTTATTCCTTGAAATATTGCATCTTTAATTGGTAAAAAATTAAATTGAAAATAATCTTTTTTAAAATTGAATTCATTATCAAAAGATTTTATTTGGTAAAAAATAATCAATAGAGGAGGTATCGCCATAAAAAGATATCCAAAAAATATTTTCAATGATTGTGTTAACTCAATTGATAGATTAGAGGAAAACGATTCAACTAAAGTGATTGAAAAAATAGGCGAAATAACTTCTCCTAGTACAACAAATCCTCCTGATATCAACAAAACCATATCTAATAAATCTAAATCTAAAGATTTGTATTCTTTCCATTCAATTTTTTTTGAGGCTAAAACACTCCATAATGTTCTTAACAATAGTAAAGAGCCCATCACTATCGTTAATAAAGGTATTAATCTAATGGCTATTATTTTGATAAACATTTTTTTTACATACATATTTGTTATTAATTTACTCTCATCAAAATCAAATCTTTTACTCAACAAGTGGTAAATAAATCTATCCTGTTCAAACGAATTTATTAAATTGTAATCGGGTTTATATAAATTATCTTCATAGTTTTTACTTAAGTTTTCTACTACTAATTTATAATTTTTATTATCAAAGCTATTAAAGTATTTATTATAAATATTTCTGTCATTGTCATTAGAAGAAATTATCCAAATTAATTTATTTCTCTCTGTCAATTGATCAAAAGAAATCTCAGACAGAGAAGTTTTAATTTCTTCAATTGGATCCTTATTGATAAGAAGGTTTTTGAATTTTACTGGCATTGCAGGTAAAGCTAATTCTGCAATTTCTCTCTCTTTTTGACTTATATCAAAGCTGACAGATGGTCGACTGAGACTATCTCTAAGGCCTTGTTGCCAAACAAAAAAAGTTATGATTAAAGAAATAAAAACCAAAAATAATTTTGTCTTAGGAATACTCTTATTCATATATCCGATAATAAAATTTAAGGCAAAAATCAGTTTTCATTGAAATTTCTAATAATCATATACCTATTTTTATCACGCCATGAGATGATAAAAATACTTTAATTTAAAACCTATATAATGAAAATCCGATTAGTTTTAATTAGACATGGTCTTAGCAGTTTTAATCAAAAAGGTCTAATTCAAGGTAGAACGGACGATTCATATTTAACGGAAAAGGGATATGAACAGGCACTTAAGTCTGGGGAGGCATTGTCAGGTATCAATTTCGATAAATTATATTCATCACCACTTATAAGAGCAGCTGAGACAGCGAAAACAATTCAAAAAAAATTAAAAGGAGAAAATAATATTATTTATGACAAAAATTTATTAGAGGTAGATCTTGGACTATGGTCTGGTTTAAGTATTAAGGAAATAAAAAATAAATATCCAGAAAAGTATTTTATTTGGAAAAATGATACTGAAAATTTAGAATTAGAACATGAGAATAACTTAACTTACTACCCGATACAAGAATTATATTCTCAAGCAAATGAGTTTATTAAAAATATTTTAAAAATAAATTTTAAAAAAGATCAAACAAATATTTTAGTTATTGGACACAATGCAATCCTTAGATGTTTAATTCTCTCATTAATGGGAAGACCTACAAAGGCTTTTAGAAAAATCAAGTTAGACAATGCTTCATTCACAATTATGAATATACTAAAGCAAGGAGATTCATATAAAACACAATTAGAATGTTTGAACCAAACTTCCCATCTAAATAAGAAAATACCTGATCAAATTGGAGACTCTAGAATATTCCTTGTAAGACATGGTGAAACTGACTGGAATAAAGAGGGACGATTCCAAGGACAAATTAATGTCCCTTTAAACAATAATGGGAAGAATCAAGCGCAAAAGGCCTCTAAATATTTAAATGAGATTGATTTTAACAAAGCTTTTTCAAGTTCAATGGATAGGCCATTTGAGACGGCAAAAATAATTCTTCAAAACAAATCAAATATAGCAATAACAAAGATCGAAAATCTCGTAGAGATAAGCCATGGATTATGGGAAGGAAAATTAGAGAATGAAATAAAGGAACAATGGCCTGAATTACTTAAAAATTGGCATGAAAAACCTGAAGATGTAATAATGCCAGAAGGAGAGTGCATTGGAGAAGTATCTAAAAGGTCAGTTAAGGCTTGGGAAGAAATTTGTTTAGGTCAAAAAAATAAAGATTTAACATTATTAGTGGCACATGACGCAGTAAACAAAACTCTTATTTGCAACATTTTAGGAATTGATTTTTCCAACATCTGGATGATAAAACAGGGTAATGGGGGTATAAGTATAATTGATATATTTGATGATCCAAATAAAGATAATGTAATAAGTGCTTTAAATATAACTACACATCTAGGGGGAGTATTAGATTCAACGGCATCCGGAGCACTTTAGAAATGGGGAAAACATTTTTTTTTGAAAATATCAACATTTTGATGGGTCCAAATTTAGAAGTAGCCAAAGATAATTTGTTAATTATAGATGGCAAAATAGAAGCATTTGGGTATGAGGCTAAAAAAGTAGCAACAAATAAGAATATTGCAATCTCTAAATCTGGTAATAAATTAGTTGCCCCGTTGTTGGTAGATAGTCACTCATTTATGAAAGATCCACTTACAGGGTTGAATGATAACTTAGTAAATTTAAAGTTTAGAGCAAAGAAATCAGGTTTTGGTGCTATTGCCTTCCTTCCGAACAGCGAAAATTGGAGAGATAATCCTGAAAAAATACCCTTCCAGAAAAATAACGATTTTGATTTAAAAATTTATTTCTGGGGAAGTTTTAGTCTAAATGATGAAGGCATACACCTCTCACCTCATGATGAACTTTTAAAGTCTGGTTCAGTTGGTCTTTCCACTAGTAACTTTTTTGACTCGCCAGTAATTTTTAAAGGTCTTTCTTTAGATGCAGTTAAATCTTATCCAATAATATTTTCTTTAACTAAAAAAAATGCGACTCAAAAAGGAATCGTAAATAAGGATATAAAATCACTTCAATCAGGATTTTATATTATTGATAATAATAATGAACTTTCTGTAGTTAAAAATATCGTAGGAATTAAGAATCTTTTCCCCAATAAAAATATAGTAATTAAAAACATCTCAGATTCAAATTCTCTCAAAGAAATAGCAAAGCAAGCTATCCCAATTTCAACCACCATAAGTTGGTGGAGCTTGATAGCAGATACAAATAATCTCGAATTAGATGATCTTGGGTGGAAAGTAGATCCTCCTTTAGGCTCGGAGGAAAATAGGGAATTTTTAATAAAAGGTTTAGAAAATGATTTAATACAGGCCATCGCAGTAAACTCAATTGCACTTAATGATGATGATTCATTTATTCCAATAAACGAAAGATCCGTTGGGATAAGTTCTTTTGAATTAGTTTTACCATTATTGTGGGAAGAATTAATAAACAAAAGAGCTTGGTCGATCTCAAAGTTATGGAAATATTTGAGTTTTAATCCTTCTAATTTATTAGGTATAACTCAAGAGGAATTATCTCTAGGAAGTAAAAGATGGCTTATCTTTGATCCCGATACGAAATGGATAAATAATCAAATTAATTTAGGATATGATACTCCTTCAAATTTTCCCAAGAAAAATCAATTAATTAAAGGGAAAGTGATTCATGTTGGACTTGATTATTAAAAAAACTAAAATTATTTAAAGGCCAAAATCTCAAATAAGCTTTACCAATTATTTCTTTTCTATGAAGAAATTTACCACCAGGCCAGTATCTCCCATCCCAACTATTTGATCTATTGTCACCTAAGACCAAAAAATGATCCTTTGGTACTTTCAAACTTTTAAATTCTCCACAATTTTTAAAAAAGGATTCGGAACAGAAATTAGTAACATATGGCTCAAAAATTTTATTATTATTTATTGAAACCTCACCTTTTTCATTGACACTAACTAATTCTCCAGGCAATGCTACAACCCTTTTTATATAAGCATCGCAAGCCTGATCTCTTAAACCAGGAATGAATGACATTGGAGGAAAACTCATCAAGAAGCAATAGCTATTATTTGGAAGGGGTTTAGATCTTGATGAAACAAGTTTTTCATCAAAAGAAAAAGGTGAATTAAAAACAACAATATCTCCTCTTTGAGGTAAATTTTTTTTTAAAGAAATTTTTTCAATAATCAATCTATCGTTTATTTGCAATTCAGGAAGCATTGACCCAGAGGGGATGTAACGAGGTTCTGCTAAAAAAGATCTACATGAAGAGATAAATAAAGCTAAGAAAATTAATGGGCCCCACTCAAGAATTATATTTTTAAAATTTGAATTCATAAATTTTTTTTAAAATCATAAAATTCAAAATTTATTTGAAATTAGCGGCATATTCAGAATCCTTGAATCCAAGTATTAACTCAGTTTCATCAATTACTAAAAATGGTCGTTTTATTAATTTCCCATCATTCGACAATAGTTCAATAATTTCTCGATTTGTTAATTCAAGAATATTAAAATCTATTGATTTAAAACTCTTACCTTTTGAATTAAATATTTTTTTTATGTCTAAGGGAAATTTATTTAAAGCAAGTTCTAAGAATTTTTTAGAAGGGGGCTCTTTCACTATATCTATCAAATGATATTTGATGTTATTTTGATCAAGCCACTTCGAGGCTTTTCTGCATGTTGAGCATTTTGGATAGCTATAAAAAATTATTTTTTTCAATTCACTTAACTATTGATGATTTTTTAAGAACTTTAAAAGTTTTCTTTTTTGAAGGTGTACATTTTCTTAAAAGTTCTTCAACCACATTAAAATTTCTCCATCCATCTATTCGTACTGTCCGTCCATCTAAACCCTTACTTGTTCTAAAAAATTCTGCAACATCTTCCAATTGATTAGGGGCTATTTGATTAATACTAGTAATGTTCTCTTGCCTTGAATTTGCTGCAGGAACACATAAAAGTTTCCCATCATAGTGCCCACAATCATACATATCCAAAACGCCTATAGGTCTTGCTTTTATTAAACAACCTGCAAATGTTGGCTCATCCATAATTACCATTGCATCTAATGGTGCTCCATCCTCAGCAAGGGTATTTGGAATAAAACCATAATCAAATGGATAACGTACTGAAGAATGTAAAATTCTATCAAGTGCCATAATCCCAGCCTTAGAACAATATTCATATTTATTCCTACTCCCAGCAGGTATTTCAACAACTAAATTTACTATGCCCTTCATTGGAGATGGAGGTATCGAACTAAGATCCATCTTTTTTAATTAAGTGAAAAGAATTGACCTCATTTCCCTGAGATAAGGGTGGCCTTCCAAGCAAAATACTAATTGAAGGCAATAAAATTGTCAGCAAAGCTATTGTAATTCCAAGAAATGATATTGAGAGACTACCAATACTTAAGGGGTCGTCATCATCATCTCTTTGGAATTCACTTGAAATATCTATAAGAGAAGAGTTTTCACTTAATTTTCTTTTGACAAACTGCTTTGAATTTGTATATTTCAAGAGCTTTACTTGTTAAAAGTTGAGTAAGACACTTAACAGATATTATTTTACAATCAAAAAGTCAATAAATCAAAATATATTTAATTTTTAATCTAATTTTTTTCTAGTAAAGATCTAATACTTTTTAATTCCTCAAGAATTTGTGAAAGAATATTTTGAGCTGCTGAAGAAGGAGAATTAAAAACTTCTACGGTCACTTCTTTAATTCTTAAAATATCTTTAGCAAACCTTGCAATTTCATTTGGGTGAAAACGTAACGGGTCTTTTTGATCCGTTCTATATTCAGGATTTAATTTTCTAGGGTTGAAATTAGGATTTAGATTTCTTGGATCTGTATTTGTATACCTATACACAGAGGCTCTGGATCGGTTAAGAAATTTTTGAACCTCGTCAATACCAACTAATTCCTCTGAACTAGAAATATTAGAATCTATATTGTCCATAACTTTATCAAAATGTCATGAAAGGTTAATGAAATTACTTAAAAGTTTTTAAGATTATTATTGTTGAAATTAGCAGAAAGGTTAAATCTAAACTACATGCCTTGAGGGACTCAAGACACTTTAAATTTTTTTTACCTTTAATTGATAAAATTAATCATATTTCAAATTTATTTATATGCGCGTCACCACCTCATTTCCATTGGGGACGCTTCGTGATACTCCTTCTGAAGCAGAAATTATTTCTCATCAATTACTTTTAAAAGGAGGTTATATTCGCAGAGTTAATAGTGGTATTTATGCATACATGCCCATAATGCTCAGAGTAATTGAAAAAATATCGACCATCATTGAAAAAGAACTTAATAATAATGGCTGTTCAAAATTACTTCTACCTCAACTCCATCCAGCAGAATTATGGAAAAAAAGTGAAAGATGGGAAGGATATACAGTAGGTGAAGGAATAATGTTTAATCTAAAAGATAGACAAGGAAAAGAGTTTGGATTAGCTCCAACACATGAAGAAGTAATAACAAGTATTGCATCAGAAATTATTAATTCATATAAGCAGCTCCCTTTATGTTTTTACCAAATACAAACAAAGTTTAGAGATGAAATAAGACCCAGATTTGGATTAATGAGGAGTAGGGAATTTATAATGAAAGATGGCTATTCTTTCCATTCTTCACAGGAAGATTTATCATCTTTTTATAAAAAGATGGAAAAAGCTTATGAAAATATTTTTAAAAGTTGTGGATTAGATACAGTCGGAGTTGATGCCGATAGTGGGGCTATTGGAGGAGCAGCATCTAAAGAATTTATGGTAACTGCAGATGCGGGAGAAGATTCTATTTTGTTTACTGAGAGTGGATCTTATGCAGCCAATATTGAAAAAGCTGTCTCTTTACCCTCCAAAGAGGTTCCTTTAGAAAATTTCGAAGCTGAATGGCTAGAAACACCAAATCAAAAATCTATTATTGATCTATGTCAAAAAAATAATTTAGATTCAAGTCAAATAGTTAAAGTCGTTATATTCGTTGCGAAATTTGAAGATGAATCTGAATTCCCCATCCTCACATGTATTCGGGGTGACCAACTTATAAATGAAGTTAAGCTTTTTAATTTGATCAACAAAACAAATAATTCAAACCTAATTCACCTAAAAATAATTGAAGATCATTCAATTATTGAAAAAAATCTTATTGATTTTCCAATAGGTTACATTGGGCCAGATATTACTGATGAAACAATAAAAAACAATTCCAGTTGGGATAAAAGTTGGATAAGAATCGCTGACCACTCAGCAAGTAGTCTGTCAAATTTTGTTAGTGGTGGGAATAAAGTTAATTTTCACAAGGTATTCCAATCATTTTCATTTATTGAGAATCAATTCCTAATATCTGATATTAGGAATGCTAAAAAAGGAGATTACTTCAGCCTTAAAAGCAATGAAAAGTTAAAAGAAAAAAGAGGTATTGAAATCGGACATATTTTTCAATTAGGCCAAAAATATAGTGAGAAATTGAATGCAAAGTTTTCGGACAAGGATGGTCAATTGAAAAATTTATGGATGGGTTGTTATGGAATTGGCGTCACAAGGATAGCTCAAGCAGCTATTGAACAGAATCACGATGATAATGGCATTTCGTGGCCAATTCAAATTTCTCCGTTTGAAATCTTGATTATCCCTACTAATTTAAAAGATCCTAATCAAAAAAAACTTACAGAGGAAATTTATAACGAATTTAAAAGCAAAAAAATTGATGTTCTCCTTGACGACAGAGATGATAGAGCAGGGGTTAAATTTAAAGATGCCGATTTAATTGGAATTCCTTTTCAAATAGTTATCGGAAGAGATTCAATTAATAAGGAAGTTGAATTCTACTGCCGATCAAGCAAAAGTAAAATTAAGATTGCTTCTAAAAATTTGTTAGAAAAATTTATTTCCGAATCAAAAGTAATGTACAATAATAATTCTAAAAGCTAAATTTATGCGGAGTAAAGTTATGTTGGCTAAGGAAATTTCTGAATTATTTTCTAAATTTTTTGCAAAAGCTATATCTTTTATAATTTGTTTTTCTATATTTTTTTCATTATTAAATCCCCCCTCATATGCCGCCAAGACTTCTATGACAGGTGATTATGCTAAAGATACGATATCAGTCGTTAAAACCTTACAAGTTGCAGTTGATACTCCAAAAGATTCACCTGAAAGGGATGCTGTTAGAGATGAATCACTTGCTCTTATAACTGACTATATATCTAGGTATCGAAACAGAGGTATGGTAAATAAAACCCAATCATTTACAACTATGCAGACAGCATTAAATGCCATGGCAGGTCATTACAAAAACTTTGCAGCCAGACCTTTACCAGATAAACTTAAAGAGCGTTTAACTAAAGAATTCACTCTCGCAGAAAAAATGGTTCTTAGAGAAAGTTAATACAATTGATTTACTTTTTTAAAGTTATCCAGGAATTTTGAATATATTATATATTCGTACAAAAAAATGCTCTTTTAAAAATTGGCTAATGTTGTTGTAATCGGAGCCCAATGGGGTGACGAAGGAAAAGGTAAAATAACCGATTTATTAAGTCGCTCAGCTGATGTTGTTGTGCGATATCAAGGAGGAGTAAATGCTGGGCATACAATTGTTGTTGATGATAAGGTTTTAAAATTACATTTAATTCCATCTGGAATACTTTATAAAGACACTACCTGTTTGATTGGCTCTGGAACAGTTGTAGACCCAAAGATACTGCTTAAAGAAATAGATATGTTGAATGAGAATGGAATAGATATTTCAGGTTTAAAAATATCATCAACATCACATGTAACCATGCCTTACCATCGTCTATTAGATGAGGCAATGGAAGCAGATAGAGGATTAAATAAAATCGGGACAACAGGAAGAGGGATTGGCCCAACTTATGCTGATAAATCACAAAGAAATGGAATTAGGATAAGAGATTTACTAAATAAAGATAGGTTAAGAGATGTTGTTGAGATACCTCTTAATGAAAAAAATGGACTTCTTGAAAAGATATATGGCATTAAACCTCTTGGTAAAAATGAAATAATTGAAGAATATCTTGATTATGGGGAAAGGTTATCAAAGCATGTGGTTGACTGTACAAGAACTATTCATTCAGCTGCAAAAAATAAAAAGAATATTCTATTTGAAGGTGCGCAGGGAACATTACTCGACTTGGATCATGGAACTTATCCTTATGTAACTTCATCAAATCCGATATCGGGAGGAGCTTGCATTGGTGCTGGAGTTGGACCAACTTTAATAGATAGGGTAATAGGAGTAGCGAAGGCGTACACCACTAGAGTTGGAGAAGGTCCTTTCCCAACAGAATTGCAAGGAAGTATTAATGATCAGCTTTGCGATAGAGGAAGTGAGTTTGGGACTACAACTGGAAGAAGAAGAAGATGTGGTTGGTTTGATGGAGTAATTGGAAAATATGCCGTTTATGTAAACGGTCTTGACTGCTTAGCCGTGACAAAATTAGATGTACTAGATGAGTTAAATGAAATTCAAGTCTGTATAGCATATGAATTAGAAGGGGAAGAAATAGACTATTTCCCGACAAATTCTGATGATCTTAAAAAATGTAAACCAATATTTAAAAAATTAAAAGGATGGCAATGCTCCACCGCTAATTGTAGAAAACTCTCCGATTTACCTGAAAATGCAATGAATTACCTCAGATTTCTAGCTGAATTAATGGAAGTCCCAATTGCCATTGTTTCATTAGGTGCCAATAGAGATCAAACAATAGTAATCGAAGACCCTATTCATGGACCTAAAAGAGCACTTCTGAGATAATTTTATAATTTAAAAATTATGCAAGAGAAATATCGACATTGCGAATTTAAAAAAGATATTGATCTAATAGGATTGGGAAATGCAATAGTAGATATTATTGTCAACGTTGAAGATCCATTTTTAGAGCTTAACGATCTTAAAAAAGGCTCTATGAATCTTATCAATTCAAATGAATCTAAAGTTTTATTAGAAAATTGCAAAATTATTAAAAAAATATCTGGAGGGTCTTCTGCTAATACTGTCGTATGCTTAGCAGAATTAGGGAATAATGTTCAATTTATTGGAAGAGTAAAAGATGACAATTTTGGAAATTTCTTTTCTACTGATATTAAAAAAAGTAATACTATTTTCAATACCCCGCAAATAGATGAAGGGCCATCAAGTGCACATTCAATAATTTTCATAACCCCAGATGCTCAAAGAACAATGTGTACTTTCTTAGGCGCATCTATAGAATTTGAACCAAAAGATGTTAATTCTGAATCAATAAAAAATAGTAAATATTTATATTTAGAAGGATATTTATGGGATAGTGATTTAGCTAAAAATGCTTTTCTTAAAGCTTCGAAGATTGCCAAAGAATTTGATACAAAAATAATACTTTCATTATCGGATTCTTTTTGTGTAGATAGACATCGAGAAAGCTTCATAGAATTAATTGAAAACTATGTAGATGTAGTTTTTTGTAATGAATCAGAAATGTTAAGTCTCTTTAAAGTAAATGATTTAGAAATCTGCAGAGAATCTATTTCCTCAATTTGTGAATTAGTAATAATTACATTAGGCAGTAAAGGGTCTTTAGTTATAAAAAATGGAGAGTCTGAAGAAATAAAATCTAGAATATTAGGAAAGATTATTGACACAACTGGCGCGGGAGATCTTTATGCTGGCGGATTTATTCATGGACTCATTAATAATTATTCTTTAAAAAAGTGTGGAGAAATAGGATCAATATGCGCTGGCCATATAATTACTCAACTAGGCTCTAGATCTAATATTAATCTTCAAAATTTATTACAAGAACAATTACTTTGAAATAGATTTATATAACCAATTTATGTATTTTTTTTCAGAATTAAACTCCTTGTAAATAATTTGAGGAACGTCATATGAGTTAGTATTTTTTAAGAAAAATATCAAAGCATTTTTAAATTCTGGTTTACTTTTTATTATAATTTCAACTTCATTATCCTCCTCAATTTTTCCCTCCCATTCATAAATAGAATGAATATCTTTCAAAGATACACATGCAGCAAGGTTTTTTTTGATAAGTGATTTGGCAATTTTTTTTGCTGCCTTTTTATTTTTTTCAGTAGTTATTAAAAGTAAAATTTTTTTCATTCTAAGGTTTTAAGTTTTTCCTATTTAATTGTTTGATCAAACTATCATAATCAAAAAATATGAGTGAATTTTTATATTTTAATTTTGGCCTTTTAACTACAAATAACTTAATATCACTTTCAAAAACAATTTCCTCCCAATTAATTTGTGCATAGCTCCCAGAATCTCTGCAAAGGATACAATCAATTTTCCAATAATCACAAAGTTTTTTTTCTAAGTTATTACCTTTTCTTTTACTAGGTTCAAGTATTGCTATATTTGAATTTTTTATGCATGAGCCAAAAGCTTTCGATATACTTTCACACGTTGGAATAACTCTTGTAAATACGTTTGCACCGAGCTTAGAATAATAACTTGCTGTCTCATTTAATAAACCAGAACCAATGGCTAAAAGAATATTTTTATTTAGAAGGTATTCCTGCCTTATATCTTTTAAACCATTTATATAATAAAAATTTTTAAATAATTTTATTTTTGATTTCCTTTCAAAGGCAAAAAGAGGCTTTTTTATTCTTTTGCAAGCTTCATATAGATTTTTTGTAATAATTAGAGCAAATGGATGAGTTGAATCTATTACATAATTAATTTTATTTTTTTCAATAAAATTTATAATTTCACTTGAATCATGTAATTTTCCTGTAATGATGTGTAACTTTGGATTTTTAGCATAAGACTTACTTGCTTTATGTGTAACAACACTTACAAATACTACATAGTTCAGCTTGAGTAGTTTGTTAGCTATGATTGGGCCATCAGATGTTCCTGAAAGGATCCAAACATTTTCGTGGCAATTTTCTGAATTATGCATCAATATGTTTTTAATTAAATAGAAAGTAAATGAATCATTGTTTAATTCAAGCTGTAATAAATAAAGCTCCTCAGATGAGATACACAAAAGAAAGTAAAACGCCTATTGCTGAGATGACGGTGAGTTTCAAAGGATTACGCGATGGAGATCCATCGAGAGAATTAAAAGTTTTAGGTTGGGGCACTATTGCACAGGAAATGGTGGGAGAATTGAAAGAAGGTCAAAACATAGTTATTGAGGGACGTCTTAGAATGAATTCGGTAACAAGAAAAGATGGTACTAAAGAAAAGCAGACTGAATTGACAGCTTCAAGAATTCACAATATAAGTCCAGCTGGGGAAATAATGTCAGAGAAAAAAGAAACTAAGATTTCTGATAGCAAAGATAGCAATTATCCTGAAGAAAAATCATTAAATAGCGAAACTTCACAATGGGACAGTTCTCCATTAGTACCTGAAGTTGACGAAATACCTTTTTAAAATAAAGTATCAACATTTGATTCTTGAACACGTATAATAAGTTTGCTTATTTTTCTTTCAAGATCTGCAAGTTCACTCCTAATCTCTGACCATTTGCCTTTATCAAGATTCTCCAATAACCATGCTCTATCTTGATCAAGTTTTAAAATTAAATCTTCACGATTTGTAGAATTATGATCTTGCATAATATTCAATAACTTTTCTGAAATCCAAAATGAAGAAATACTTATCTCCTGCAAACATAATAACAGTAGCAGGAGGTTTTTTAGCTTTTGTTGGGATGACAGCTTATTTTACTGAGTCAGTAAATCTAAGTGTGCCAACTTTCTTTTATGGAGTTCCCATTTTACTAATTGGACTTGGTTTGAAAACATCTGAAATCCCCCCAGTTAAATTAGTTAATAGAAGTGATTTTATGGCAAATAGATTTAATAGGCCCCAAGAATTAACGGCCCTAGTAAAGGATGTAACCAGATGGAGATATGGCATAAAAGCCCATCTTGAATCATCTTTAGAGGCTTTAAATTTATGGGATGAAGATAATCCTCCTCAACTAAGAGAGATTGAAGAAATTAAAAAAGAAGAAAAAAATGGGTTTAGGATGCATTTTGAAATTAATGACGTTCCTGTTGAACAATGGATTGAGAAACAAGAAAGGTTAAATAGGTTTTTTGTTAAAGGTCTTGAATCAGAATTTGTTATCAACGATAATAAAAAGGAATTCGATTTGATTTTCTTTTACTAGATATTTGAACATATTTATGAAAATTGAATTTCTTATTTCAATAAAATTTTAATAATCTTTTCATGATGGATGATTCCCTAAGAGTATCAATACTAAGCGAAGCGCTTCCATACATACAGACTTTTTCAGGCAGAAAAATTGTAATTAAGTATGGCGGTTCCATTATGGAGGAGAAAAAATTAAAACATGCTTTCTTTAGAGATATCGCACTTTTATCTAGTGTTGGTGTATGTCCCATAGTGATACATGGCGGCGGGCCCGAAATTAATTATTGGCTAAAGAAACTAGAAATATCTCCAATATTTGAAAATGGGTTAAGAGTTACGGATGAGAAAACAATGGAAATTGTTGAAATGGTTCTTATGGGAAGAGTTAATAAACAAATTGTAAGGGGAATCAATAAAACAGGCTCGTTAGCTATAGGTATTTCAGGACTAGATGGGAACTTAATTCAGTCTAGAGAATTAGGAGATGGTAGTCATGGATTAGTTGGGGAGGTAACAAAAATTAACCCTGAAATATTAGATCCTTTAATTGATAAAGGATATATTCCTGTTATTTCCAGTATTGGTTCTACAGTAGATGGTATCTCTCATAACATTAATGCCGATTTCGTGGCAGGAGAAATTGCTGCTGCAATAAATGCAGAAAAACTTATTCTTCTGACTGATACTCCTGGGATCCTTAAAGAAAATAAAAATCCAAATAGTCTCATAAAACAAATCAACCTAAAGGAGGCTAGGGAATTTATTGAAAACAATATTGTTATAAATGGCATGCGACCAAAAACGGAATGTTGTATTAGAGCCTTAGCTCAAGGAGTAAAAGCTGCCCACATAATTGATGGGAGAATTGAACATTCATTACTTCTAGAAATTTTTACAAATTCAGGTATTGGAACTATGATTAATGCCTGATAATGGATTCCTACAAGCAAGTTGTTGAAGCCGCAGAGTTTGCTCTAGTTAAAGGAGAATATAATTTCTGTATTGAATATTTATACCCAATAATCGATTCTTACCCTCCCTCAAGTAAAGAGGGAGTTAATTTACGTAATATTCTTATAACAGCCTTATCGGGAATTAATAAAAAAGAAGAGGCAAAAAAATACTGTAAAGAACTTTTAAAATCTCATGATTTTAAAGTTAGAGAAAATGCAAAATATTTAATGGAAATTATCGATTCTCCTGAGATTAAAAAACCTGAAAATTGGAATATTACTTTGGAAAGAAATCTTAACTTAGAAAAAACATCTCTTACACCTTTAAATCCTAATCCCAAAAAGACAAAGGGGAAAAAGTTTATTGATATATCAAATATTCCAACTGGTGAGACAAAACCATTTCAGAAAGGATTTATTTTAATTATCTCTCTTTTATTATTACTACTAATTCCACTTTTAAGCGGCTGCGTTAAGATTCAAAACACTCTTGATCTCAGTGAAATTGAATCAATTAATAATAATTTCGAAATCGAAAGCAAATATATCAAAAAATTGCCATGGCAAATAAATTTCGAAAAACAAATTCAAGAAATTTTTCCTGAGGCAAAAATATCTAAAGGGGAATTAGATTTTTCATTTAAAAATAAAAATTTAAGTATCAAAACAGCCCAAGAAACTCTTTATAAAATACAAAAAACAGCTGGGGAATTATTAGGAGAATCAACAGAACTAAAAATTAATACTTTTGAAAAAAACTTTTTCCTTTTTAAAAAATATAATTACGAGATAAATTTAGATCTTCAAAATCTTCTTAATGCTGACGATTTAGAAATAACTTTCAATATTATTAACCCAAATAGAGTTATCCTTCGAGAAAAGAATCCCCCTAATATAGAAGTATCCAAAAATTTTATAAAGTGGAAATTAATCCCAGGAAAGAAAAATGGCTTAGAGTTCTCATTTTTGAATTGGAACAAATTATTAATAGGATTTCTATTTATTTTAATAATAATATTACTCGCTTATTTTGTGAGGTTTTATAGATACCAGATTGGTTCTGAATTCCCAGAACTTCCCCCTATATAGCTAAAGTTCTACCGGATTTTGATCAATTGATAAAAAAACATTTTTAGGAATTATTTCCCATAATTTAAACCTATCTGGCAAAGGTAATTTTGATTTTTCTGGACCATGCATTAATATTTGCCATCTAAATTTATTCCCAACTTTTGAGATTAAACTAGGTGCAGGTCCAATAATTGTCCAATTATTATCCTTACAAAAACCTGTCAAATATTTTGCTAGCTTAGCTGCAGTATTTTCAGTAGCTTCGTAGTTTTCACCAGAAACTTTCAAGAGGCATACTTGACAAAAAGGAAATAGTTTTGCATCTTTTCTTAATTTAGAGCTTTCAGCTAAAAATCCTTCATAATCTCTATTCTTGAGGTATGAAATCACCGGATGACTCGGTTTATATGTTTGAAAAATAACCTTTCCAGGTTTTTTGGCTCTACCTGCTCTACCTGCTAATTGTAAAAATAATTGTAATGATTTCTCTTCGGCAGAAATATCTGGACGATGAAGTAGTCCATCTGCGGCAATAACTACCGAGAGAGTAATATTTGGGATATCAATACCTTTTGCCAACATTTGAGTCCCAACAAGAATATCCGCATTGCCATTGGAAAAATTTGAAAGAATCTTTCTATGACCATCTTTACCTGAAGTAGTGTCTCTATCAAAGCGAAGAACTCTTAATTCTGGAAATTCATAATTTAAGAATTCTATAACTCGTTGAGTCCCTATCCCGAAAGGTTTAAAAGCACTTGATTTACAATCTGGGCAAGATTTGATAAGTTTTGCTTTGTGATCGCACCAATGACAACTTAACCACTGTTTACCTTTTGAGCCTACATGAACTGATAAAGGCACATCACAGTTAGGACAATTTATTATAAATCCACAATTTCTACAACTTAAAAAACCATTATAACCTCTTCTAGGAATTAAAATTATTGCTTGGTCCTTGTTCTCTTTGAGCCTAGATATCATATCCAACAATTCTCTAGAAAAGATTTTTGTATTACCATTCTGAAATTCATCTCTCATATCAACAACTTTAATTTCAGGTATTTCAGTACTAGAGATTCTTTTTTTCATTCTCATCATCTTCAACTGTTTTTCAAACACAACCCTCTTCCAAGTCCTCATTGAAGGTGTTGCAGTTCCTAAAATTAACTTTGCTGGATTTTTTTTTACTCTCTCCAAAGCAACATCCCTTGCATCGTAACAAGGCATCGGGCTGTCTTGTTTATATGAGACATCATGCTCTTCGTCAATTATTATTAAGCCTAAATTTTGAATAGGAAGAAATACTGCTGACCTAGTCCCAATAACTATTAGAGGTCCATCATCATCTATTACCTTTTTCCAAACTAAAGTTCTATGCTTAGCAGAGCAATTACTGTGATACTCATAGACTTCCGTTTGAAATCTTTTACTGAATCTATCAACAAGTTGAGGGATTAGGCCGATTTCTGGAGCTAGTATTAAACAACTCTTTTGACTTAGAAGTTGATTATCAGCCATTCTCATATAAATTTCTGTTTTACCAGAACCTGTTTCTCCCCATAGCAAACATACGTCTCCTGGTTGCATCTCTTTCATTTCTTCATAAACTTTTTTTTGCTCTTGTGTGAGATTTGGTTTTTTATACTCAAAAAATTCATTTTTAAAAGAACCTAGTTTGGTATTAAATAATTTTTTTCTTTTAGTTTTGATTAGTAGGTTTTTACTAACCATTGAATTTATTAGTGATGAATTAAAGCCAAACTTTATTAATTCGCTCTGCCAATGACCTTTATGACGAATAATTTGTATTAATGAAAGTTCTTTTTTAGTTAATTCATCCTTTCTAAGTTCCAAATTTGTTTGAGATTCAATCCATATTTGATATTTATAGTTTTGAGATATTTTTTTATGTTTCCCAATCCATCCAGGGGGGAAGGCTGTTTTAAACATTTTTACACTACTTACCCTATAAAATAAGGCTAAAGCTTCCAACCATTCTCTCCACCAGTCTTGAATCACTTTTTTTTGGACAATACTCTCTATAAAAAAATATTTAAAATTAGATTCTTCACCAAAAATTTTTTTATTTTCCTTTATTGGTAAAAAAGGATTTTTTGAAATTGCCAGTCCATTTAATAATCTTCCTTTGAGTCTTACTGAAACAATATCTCCAATTTCAACACCCAGATTATTTCCATCTAAATAGGAGAAACTATTACTATAACTACCTATATCAAGTAGAATCTCAAACTTAAAAGAAGTATTTGATAAGTTATTACTTGCCGGCATCAAAACTTTTTCTTAGTATTGGATTGTTGAACATTCCACACAGTGTTTTTGCACATTGTAAGTATTCTGCTCTTAAGGGAGACATGAAGCTTTGATCTTTGAGTGAAAATTCAAAATTGATCTGCCTGTCTGAGAAATCCCAAGACTTTTTACTTTAGGTAATCTATAGCACTATTTAAATTTTTCAACAATTTAGAAAACTTTTCTTATTCTCAT